>Ga0233444_10006392_pt1 | contig 10534 bp, 10 predicted proteins | sample SI_124_October20_6_FD_182792 | JGI IMG/M metagenome (GOLD analysis project Ga0233444, IMG submission 182792) | Seawater microbial communities from Saanich Inlet, British Columbia, Canada - SI_124_October2016_10_MG | ecosystem: Environmental > Aquatic > Marine > Inlet | place: Canada: British...
TACAGAAGACTTTGGTGAAGGTGAAATTCTCATTGAGTGGTCTGAAGGAACGGTTCGCTCACATAATGAATCGGTCAAACCTGAAGTCATTGAACGACTCAATGAATTCCATGAACAAATGAAACTCCTATTCGAATCGGTTGATGAGTCCGAGTGACTTTCGCACATCAATAGCTAAACGATTCATTTCGGAGTGGTGGAGATTGAATTACTGCCCACAGAATTCCCTTGGTGTACGGTGCACACTGCAATTGCAGAGGATCTGGTTCGATTCCGGGAAGGGGTTTTGCGAGTTATGGCAAATAAAAAACTATATCAGTCAACCCCAAATGCGTAAACCATGCCTGTAGTTACACCATCGGATCATAATTATCGCAGTGCTGTCCACGAGCACGAAGAGTTGACATTACCAGATTTTCAAAGGAGTTTGGTGTGGACAAATCAGCAAAAAACAGATCTTCTTTTTAGTACACTGCTGGGTTTCCCAATCGGAGCAATTTGTGTTGGAAAGGAAGTTGACCAGGCCACAGGTCAGCCTGTTCAGTATTTACTCGATGGACAGCAAAGATTGGACTGCATCATCGACATGATGGATCCCGCAAACCCGTGTCGCTGGCTTGAAATCACAAAACCAGAAACACAATTTCCTACAAAACCTACACCTGCAGAAATAAAAAAATATTTTGAAGTGCAAATTTGGGCTGCAATTTACGAATTTATCGACTTCAAGTTTGAGAGTGAAAATACCCCTGAGTGGGTCGATTTGGAAAATGATAGAAGTTATCAGAAAGTCCTCGACAAAATAACTGAGCACAATCAAAAAAAGGAAGTTGCAAAAGCAAACAAACAAAGAAAAGTCAAGTTTGAAATGCACTTCAAAGCCCTTGAATCTTGGGTTGATCGTTTACATACCCAACCACCAGAATTACCAGATGAAAATACGAAAATACCCGCATTTATTGATATATATATTCACCATCATAATAATGATCCAAAAAATACAGTTCTACAAAAAAGCCATTGGAAAGAATTCGATCCTTCAACATCTACAGAGAATGAAGACAAGGCCTTTAAGTCATTATTCAAAAAATTGTCCACAGTATCGAATGATAAGGACAAAATCATAGATGTTATCTTTGATTCAGTGAATCCTGATCATAATTTGAAAATCTCCAGCCCTAGTTCAGATCCGGTCAAATTATCTAAACAAGTAGAAAAAGCCAAGAAAAATTTTGAGAAGGCCATCGAAGATTCGATGTCTGAGATAACTCCTTATCTTGCAGCACGTCGATTGTACATTAGTGAAATTGCTGAACACAAAGTTGGTTGGTTGGTATTCGATGCAGGTAAAGCACGTGCTTTCCATCCAAACGAACTGGCAAAGGTGTTTGAGCTTGTTAATATGTCGGGTGTCAAGTTGTCAGTGATTGAATTATTGGCTGCAAGATATGGTTGGAGAAAAAAGATAATTCTTGACAAAACCGTTCCTGAAGAACAGGCCCTATTTGAGGCATATAGGTTGATCTCCTCCCGAATGGGACTGCACAAAAAGAATGAGACAGAATTGACAAGGGAGATAGTGAATAAATGGCATCTCGCTTCTGGGTTTGGCGCTGTAATGCGTGATAATCAAGCCAGTGATGAGTTGGAGTGGATATTATCGATACCTGATACTCCACAGGAACCGAGTCAAATTAAAGCGATTAAAAGTAGGAAAAAGAGACAAAAGGCAGCCAGAGACCGGAGGGAAGCCATAGAAACATTATCCAAATTTGGATTTGTTACGCTAGGTTTGCTCCAACACCAATCCTCGCATGAGGGTGTATGGAAACGGCTTGAAGAAATAGCAGTTTCTTGGAGGGATATTTTGAAGATAATCAAGGAATGTAGGGGTGCTGCAAAACTCCTCAAAGAAGATGAGTTCTTTGAGAGGATCATTTCTTGGAACGGGAACAAAAAGGGCGCAGTGGAAAATATTCTTGGCAATCAATATGCTGCAAGATGCTTTTTCGCTACGATGCACAAGCGATATGTAGAATTAGGAACACCTGTAACAGTCAGTGACAAAGGAGGTACTGATTTTGTCTACGATATGCGGCGATTGTTTGATGACATGCTTTATCTCTCAATCACGAAGTGGTGGGTTGGCCAGGCCGATATTAAATTACCAAACACGATCAGAGGTTTCAATTCCAAACATCATGAAAAATTAGTAATGGAAGATAGATGGGAAGAACTGATTACAGAAATGTGTGATAAGGGGACAATTAACAATACAGATTATCACAAATTGAAAGCCAACTTATCTGCTGATGGAACCGAACTGAAAATGAGTTCGGGCGAGTATCATGGTCACATTCGTTCAATTCTGAAATATCACCAAGTTTTGCAGGGAAGGAATAAATCAGTTGTGGATATTTCTGCAATCAGAGAAGATGATTATCGGTTTGATATAGATCATATCATTCCTTTTGATTCTTGGTTTAAACACCTAAATCCACACAAGGGGGACCTTATCGGTAAACTTCGCCCGATGAATAACACACACAATATTACGAACCTTTGCTTGCTTGGGTACGATGCAAATCGTAGCAAAGGCTCTCTAACCATTGACAAATGGTTTTCGCAACACACTAGTGAAAAGAAGTATCACAAAATTATTCAGGAACAACTCAAGTTATTTGCCGATCTTCCAGCAGATGTCAAGCAACTGGAAAAAATGAATACCCCCGAAAAATATGCAAATCTGAATAAACAGCGTGGTGCGAGAATAAAGGACGTTTTCAAATCAATAAACCGAAGTAAATATTTTTTCCCATAAATAATTCGTTCTAGGAAACACCCCTAAGATCAAATACCCTCGCCATGATGGAACTTCATGGCGAAACCATTTCTCAAGTGGGCAGGTGGTAAGCGTCAATTAATCGAAGAGATTTCAAGTCGATTTCCTTCTGAACTTCAAAATCATTCGACCTACATCGAACCCTTCGTTGGCGGAGGTGCTGTATTGTTCCATCTCTTGGAAAAGAAGGATTTTGAGCATGTTCATATCTTTGATATCAATCCTGAACTCACGCTATGTTACGAGATGCTGAAGACCTCTGCCCTGAAAGTATGGAGTAAATTGAAATCGATGATCAAGAAATATCCACCTCACGAATCAAAAGAACGAAGTGAATACTACTATTCAATTCGAACATCTTGGAATAAGAATGTTTCAAAGATTCCTTCGATGAGTGAGACAAAGAAAATCAACCGCGCTGCTCAAACTATTTTCCTCAACAAGACTTGTTTCAATGGTCTTTTCAGAGTAAATAGCAAGGGTGAATTCAATGTTCCTATTGGAAGCTACAAGAATCCATCATTTCCGAATAAAGAAGAACTTCTTGAGGTCCAATCTGCTCTTGATAATGTTATCATTCATCTTGGTTCATTCGAACAGTGTGAGGAATTTATTGATGAAAATTCCTTCCTATACTTCGATCCACCTTACAGGCCACTCTCAGAAACATCGAATTTCGTATCTTATACGAAAGGAGCGTTTGATGATGAAGACCAAAAGAAATTAGCACAATTCATTCAAGATGTTGATGAAAAAGGCGCTAAGTTCATTCTTTCAAACTCTGATCCAAAAAATACAGTGCAAGATGATAATTTCTTTGATGACCTGTATAATGGCTTTTCAATTGATAGAGTCCTATGCAATCGCGCAATCAACAGTAAGGCGAGCAAACGAGGGCCCGTTACCGAGTTATTGATAGGTAATTGCTGGTAAGGGCAATTATGCCTCGCAATACTCGAACTGGCGCAGTCCTCGAACAAATGGTTCTTCCAGCATTAGAGATGGGAGGCTACTTAATCGAACGTCAGGTTCGTCTAACCGATAGGCTTGGAGGTGGAAAGCACTATGGAGATATTGTTGCATCTAAAAATGGTGAAAGAATTGTCATCTCTCTAAAATGGCAACAATCATCTGGAACTGCAGAACAAAAAGTTCCTTACGAATTTATGTGCTTAGCAGATGTATTAACCAATGATTCTACTATTCACAAAGCATACATCGTTATTGGAGGAGATGGTTGGACCAAGCATTCTTTCTTCCTCAATGGCCTAGATAGTTGGGTCAATACAAAGGAATTTGTTGATGTGTTGCGTTTGGACTCTTTCGTTGCCAAAGCAAACAAGGGTATTTTATGAACTATCTGAGATTGAGTAGGCTGATAATAATTCATTAAATCGAGATCCTAGATTCTTAATCTCCTCATACCAATCCAAACAATCACCAGACCATGGCGTCTGATTCCCCCAAGCCAAATCACCCCAGTGAGCAATATCGCAGTAACTAGGGTGTATTATTCTGATAACCTCAAGGTCATTAGACACAAATTTTTGATAGAACTCAAGAGCAGAAACCAATCCTTCGGCTTTTCCTAGTTCAACACTGAGCGAATCAAGATCGTACCTGGCTAAACTTTGAGATTTATCATCAATTATTGGCATAATATCCACAAAAGAATCTGAGACGAGATTTAGTTTATCTCGAATAACCTGGATAACCCGTTCATCAATTCCACCTGAGGCTATGAAATTATGAATATGAATTTCACTCTTTTTTTGGCCTATCCGATCAATGCGGCCAATTCGTTGTTCTATTTTCATTGGATTCCAGTGCAGATCATAATTGATTAAATTACTACAAATTTGGAAATCTAATCCTTCACTCCCAACGGGAGTCATAATCAGAACAGAATTTTCTTCCGCCGTGAATATATTTGTAATTGCTTCCTTCTCTTCTTTGGATTTATCACCATTCAATACTAGAACTATGCGCCCTTGTATAGTATCATCTAGATAACGAGCAGTCTCCTTAAATTCTGTAAAAATCAACCATCTTTCATTTGGTTTCGAAGCAATCAATTCGCGTAATCTATCGGCTTTTGGATCTGAGAAAGTCAATTCAGGATCTGATACACCAACCGAACCGAAGAAAGCAGGAGGGGAAGAAGAGGCTAAACGGTAAAATATGATTTTCTCAAAAAATGAACCGCCACCTCTTTCAATAATTTCATTTGATTTTTGAACATATGCCTCCGGATACTCAACGGTCTCTGTATGAACAATTCTTTTTGTAAATTCATCAATGATGTCTTCTTTCATAAATCGCGTAGTCATTGATGAAAGTGATTCAATAAAATCGCTCTCCCAAAAATCATTCAACATCTCATTCAGTTCTGTCACCAAAGGCTTGAGTAGCAGAATCGAAAATATCGCTGCTAAATCTGAAAGAGAATTGTTGATCGGTGTTGCAGAGAGTCCCACCCTGTAGTTAGCACATTTTGATAACCTCATTGCGCTTTTGTGTGCTATAGTACTTGGATTACGAAGATGGTGAATCTCATCAAATAATATTAAACCCAATTCAGGTGATGTCAAAAGTTTGTATCGAGATAAAAACGAATATGTGGTGATATAAATTGGGGCTTCATCTTGAAAATTCCCTGAGTTTATTTCATCAATCATCAACTCATAAAGTTCAGTGTTCGATGCATCTCTTACCTCTAAACCAAATCTCAATTGCATCTCATGAGTCCATTTTTCTACAAGAATTGGAGGGCAAACAATTAGACTAACTTGTCGGACTACTTTTGACTGATGGAACAAGATGTATCCTCCAGAGATTGTTTTTCCCACTCCCACGCCATCTGTGATCAAGAGACAATTATTCTTGTTCGCTAGGAGTTTCATCAAATGAACAAGTTGATATGAACTAAATGCTCTTTTTGTCAATCTTCACCCTCCAAATCATCCCAGAAATTCTCGTCAAGAGCCCAGAATTCAAGAACTTCTTTACTCCAACCTAGCTTAATATCAATCATTAAATCGACAATATCGGAATGAGTCAAGAAATCAATCGTTTGGAAGGCATCTCTCGCTGCTTCTTTTGCCTTTGGTGACGCAGATTTAGAGGAGATCATGAGACCCCTGTATCTTCTATCTCGGTGTCTATTTCCTTCTACAGAAAGAGTACCAATGAGTTCTCGAACTTGTCCAACACTAACTGCATTTTTTTGTTGTTTAGCCTGAATGAGAAGCCATTCAGGAACATGAGTAATCCTATCGCTGACAACGGCTGTAAATTCAAAACCGCCATCGTAGGATTGTGGTTGTACAAAAACGTTGGTCGATTCGGGAATGTTCTCAAAAATATAAACTAACAGTTTCTCAAAAACCCTTGGGTCTAGGTTGGAGATCTTATTGATCAACTTCTCCTTGACAATTAATTTCCTGTTGTGAGAATCTACAATGATATTTTTGTATTCTAACTTCTTTGTGAACACCCAAAGGTCTTTGACGAAATCAAAAATAACAGTCCAATCACCTACATAGAATTCAGATTGGTTCATTGTAATGGATTCAATAAAATCAATTGCATCAGTGTAAGAGACTGCATAATCAAATTCATCTAGATAACATCCCAATTCGTCACTTTCGATTACGAATACGGGCACAAGGTTGGCAAGACCTTTGGATGAATGGTCTTCAATGATCTCGTTAAAGACCTTTAAAAGATCAATTTCGGTCATTGAGAACACACTCATGAATTCAGTGCATCAATGTCATTTAACAAATTATCGCATGCAGAACGTAGTGAACGCAAATGGATAATCACCTTGGCATCAGTAGCTAACCTGGCAAGTTGTTCTGGTTTGACATTGTTCATGTTTGCTTGCATGGTCAATATTCGTGTTAACCATGGCATTTCTTTCTGAATATCGTTTTGCTTTACAACTTCCATGGCATCCTCTACAGTAGCTCTTGGGTCGTGTTTCAGTAATTCTAGAGCGTCGTTGTCTTCAATTACCTTGGCAAAATCTCGCAGTCCACCTTTTGTAGCTGCACTTCGAATCTTTGCTTTACCGCTACCAGGATTTATCCACTCATGATAGTCATCTTTGTTGTTGTTATCCACTTCAACCCAATCGATAACTTTCTTTGGAGCCTCATTGAAGTAGGCAAACCTGTTTTTGTTTATGTCCCCAGTGGAAGTCGAATATTCCAAAAACAGTTCATATGATTTCAGCAATTTCTTAATGTACGAAATAGATTCTTGCATTTCAACGGCGATATCTTCGATGGCCATCAAATCAACATTATGGAACTCGTGGATTAGCGCCGCCACATTGAAGACACCCCATTCTCTCTTACCAGTTTGTAGACGTGCCTTTTGCAATTTAATTTCTTGGGGATCGGTGGCAGGATCAATTACGTTTGCCCTAACTTTGGTAAAATCCACATCAGGGTTTGTCTCCCCAGCCGCAACAAGTGTCTTGAGACTTGTAACTCGACGGTTTCCTTCAATAACTAAGTAAGTTTCATCTTTTTGAGGAACCAACCAAATAGGGTCAATGACTCCGCTTTTCTTAATAGATTTGAGGAGTTTTTTAAAATCGTTATCTGTAGAAATCGATTTCATTAACTCCGCCTCGTTAGAGGGAGCCTTGCCAGTTAATCGTTCATGGAACAGCCTAGGGTTGTCTAGATCGAGAGTTATTTTGGCTATACTTATGTTTGCGGCTGTTACTTTCATGTGCTCACTATTCTTAGCCAGTTGCTGACCCTATATAAAGTTCTCTTTTCAGAATGTTTATAAAGATTTACGAGTGCCTCCGCCTCTCGCTTCAATTCCATGACGTTTGATCCAATGGTGAATAGTCATAGCCGAAGTATTGCACATCGTTGCAATTTCTATCATTGTCTTATTATTTTCCTCGTACTCTTTCCTCAACCAATCGGCATCTCTGTATTTCCTTGTTCTAGACACAGGAGAGATAGAGTATTCGAATTTTATCGACCTCTTGCAAACTCCACATGTGATTGTTTTTACATCTTGTTTTAGAACTTGAATATTCATTAGATTAAATCTGGCCTCGCCAAGACAATCGCTATGGGGGCACTCAAATTCGATCACAGGCATGAACAAGTCCTTAGCACACTGGTCTATGAACATTCATCTCCCGAGATATTTTTCATAGCATAAATCAAATATTATAGTGACCTAGGTTACTTGATGAAGCCTAAATTAACCCCGGATGAGATTATTTTAGACTTTCTCGAAGGACTAATCGCCTTGGACGAAGAAGAAAAGAAACCTGAAAATATCGATCCCTATTTCAGACAGATGGAAGGAGCTGGTGGAATCCATTTCTGGCAACTGCAACAATGCATCGAAGAGTTAGCCTTTGAATTGGTAGATTACGAATCTCAGTTTGATGCACTCGATGCTGAATGGAGAAGTCACGAACTATTCTGGGGTCGATATCTCGGTACCGCTGCGATACAATTTGCTCGAAACTTAATTGACGATCCTGAATATATGGATGAAGAATTCTCGATGGATTGGTTTGGTCAAGTGAAAGAAGACGGTGAGTGAATGACCCGCTATTTTGTTAATTATATTGACGATGAAGAAGTGCGCGAGTTGAGAAAGACTCAGCATGAACGGCCAATTGGAGAATATGAAGACGGCGAAAAAATCATGTCGCATTTAGGAACGGTTGTTCAGCAATATGCTGGTTTAGCATCGGCACCGGATCAAGATGTTATTGACAATCCTCCTGAAGTGATTGGGATTTCTAAGACAGAACAACCTGGGCATGGAACAATCTGGTGGATGACAAGACCGCTTATTCTATCTTGGATCAAGCCTCGAAAGGAGCTTGATTTTGAAGTACCTGGATGCACCAGAGAGTATGTTGGAGGAGAGGAAGAAAAGTCAGGATGGATGTCCTTTTATGCACAATCACCTTGTTATGCAATTGCCAATTTGAAACTCAACGATGGAAGAACGCTCAATGAAGTGCCTGATGAGGAACTTCAAACACTCTTTGCCGAGGTAGATTTTGAAAATTTCAAGTTTGATCCGCAGGGAGCAATCGGTTCGTTAGAAAAGTCCCTCGAATTCCATGGTGAGCACAAAGAAGAAGTAAGTTATGAGGATCTTTGCTTGTGTATTAATTGTGAATATTTGATTCATGTCGACGACAGTTCCGACGGAGTGTGCGGTGAATGCGGGTGTTTCAATCCAGAACATCCTGCATACGATGATATGCACCAGAACTTAGAGTACACTTTCTTTGATGAATTCAACTGATTAGTTTAGAAAATTCGAAACGGCATCTTTGAATTCCATCGTCGTCCCGGCAGCTCCGATGAGTGTTTGTTCATCCCTAGATGTGTTCACTCTTCACTTTGGCTAAGTATCCCTTTCCGTTTAAAAGATTCTTTAAACTCATTATAAACCGTTTTTATGTCTTCGTTTCTCTCAAGGATAGCGTCAATATTATCTTTAAAAAATGAAGTTGATTCACCAAGTGGGTTTTTCACTGTGGTTAATTTTCGATCCAAATATTTTAATGCTTCTTGAACTGATAATGTAACGAAAGAGATTCCCAAAATAAAGAATATTATCACGATAAGAGAAGGATATCTAGACAGGTCACCAGTAGGATCTAGCCCCAAACTCTCTGAACTACCGACTACGAATACGTACAAGGAAACAGTGAAAAAACAAAGGAACACTAAAATGAAAAATGACTGTATAACAAGTTCCAGCACGTGCCGACTTAATTTAGGACTGATTAAGACTCTTTTAATGATAGAGTATTTGAAATAATCCCCATACCTCAAATACAAAAACCAGAAGGCAACTGGCCCTGTTATGACAGATATAACATCAAAGAACGGAAACATTGTGACGATTCCAGACTCAACTAGAATCCACCATACTTCAATTGAGTATACAATGCAAAAAAATGTGTTTATAAAAGCGAAATTCATCAGATAATTTTCATATTTGCTCTTGATCGCTTCAGAATAAGATGTGGAAAGATCCTCTGGGATTTCATACTCCAAAAAATTATTCAAATCAATCGGTTCTTTTTCCAACCTTCCACCTCCTATGGTCTATTTAGGAAATAACTCACTCCAGACTTAAAATCAACAGTCGTCCCGGCAGCTTCTATCAGAGTTTGTTCATGCTTGAGATGTGTTTCAAAATCATTGAGTGTTTGTACGTGGAGAAGATGCTTCGTTGCTTCACTGAAGTGATTGCCCCACTGACTCCAGTCGGTTGCGATCTCAAGTGATCTCTTGATGAGTTCATCTGCTTCGACAACTTCATCGATTGCACCTGCTGCTGCTGCTTCTTCTGCTGACCAGATTTGATTTTCGAAGAAGAACTTCCTACTGCGTTGTTCTCCAATGAGTCTTGGAAGAAGCCAGGTGGTTCCTCCATCTGGAGACAATCCGATTCCGGCATAGGATGCTGCAAGTTTTGCTCTTGGTGAAGCGATACGAGCATCACATGCAAGTGCAAGTCCAAGTCCACCACCAGCAGCAGCTCCATTGATTGCTGCGATGACGATGGTTGATGATTCTCGGATTCTCATCAATAATGGATGGAGAATATTGGTGAGATCTCGAATCAGTTGTGGTGCTTCATTTGCATCAATGGCTTCTTGGAAGGCATGAATAT
>Ga0233444_10006396_pt1 | contig 10528 bp, 11 predicted proteins | sample SI_124_October20_6_FD_182792 | JGI IMG/M metagenome (GOLD analysis project Ga0233444, IMG submission 182792) | Seawater microbial communities from Saanich Inlet, British Columbia, Canada - SI_124_October2016_10_MG | ecosystem: Environmental > Aquatic > Marine > Inlet | place: Canada: British...
AAATACATAAAATTAAGAGAATTCTCTTAGAGAATTCTTTTGGGGCTGTATGTCAATTGGTAGACAGTCTGCTTTGCATGCAGAAAGTTGTCGGTTCGAGTCCGGTCAGCTCCAGCATATATATATATCTATATAAATAAACACTTATGAAAGCTCGCATAGAACGCGATAAAAAACGACGTGATTTAGCAGTAAAATATGCTCATAAGCGTGCTGCCCTTAAAAAGGTTTATGCTAATAAAAATATTTCTGTAGAATCGCGTATTAAAATCCAAGAGATGCTCGAAAAGCTTCCTCGTGATAGTTCAAGAACAAGATTACACAATCGTTGTTTATTAACGGGACGACCAAGAAGTGTATATCGTTATTTTGGTCTTTCTCGTATAAAAATGCGTGAACTTGCTCTATCTGGAAAGCTTCCTGGTGTTTCAAAAGCAAGTTGGTAAAATAATATGACTTCGAAACAAGGATATTCAGATTTAATGACAAGAATACGAAACGGTTATATGGCAAAACTGAATAGTGTTAGTTTTGTTCATACGTCGCGTAATATTGCTTTATTAAGGATTTTAAGAGAAGAAGGTTTTATTTCTGGTTGGTCAGAGACTATACCTTCTGGTTTAAAATCTCGTAATATGAAGGATTTAGAAATTTCAAATTTTAACAAAGGTCAAGTTTTTCTAAAATATACAAATGGGAGATCAGCACTTGTTAGTATTGAAACAATTTCAAAACAAAGTCGTCGTGTTTTTATGTCGGTTGTAGATATAGAAGCGTTTTTACGAAAAGAAGGTTTTGGTCGTATTCTAATTCTCTCTACGAATAAAGGTTTATTAACGCACGCCCAAGCAATACATCAAAAGGTAGGTGGTGAAGTTGTTTGCGCAATAAAATAAAAAATTATGTCTTATATAGGAAGATTACCAATAAAAATTCCTGAAGAGGTTAATGTAGTTATATCTGCAGATAGTAAAAATGTTACTGTAAGTGGTCCTTATGGGGAACTTAGCGCATCAGATATTTCTGGTGTTAATTATAGTCTAAATTCAGATGGTTCTGCTTTACATGTCTCTATTGAAAATAAAAAATATAAACGATTTTGGGGACTAGCTCGAACATTAGCTTCTAATAATATTGTGGGTGTGTCACGTCAATTTACATTAAAATTAGATTTGGTTGGAGTAGGTTATCGTGCGGAAATTTTTAAAGAAGATGAAAATGTTTTAGAACTTCAATTAGGTTTTTCTCATAATATTTTATTAGATATTCCTGAAGGTATTAAAGTAGAGTGTGATCTTAAGAAAAAAACAAACATTTTACTTTCTGGAAATAATAAAGACCTTTTAGCTCAATTTGCTTCAAAAATTAGAAGTTTTAGGTTACCAGAGCCTTACAAAGGTAAAGGTATTAGATTTACCAATGAATCTATTAGACGAAAAGAAGGTAAAAAAAAGTAATTATAATGGTAAGATCAGTTAAAAGAAATCTTTTTGTAAAAAAGAAAAATAAAGTAAAAAATAATAAATTACAATATGTTCTAACAATAGAACCATTGTTAAAAACAGGGTTTCATTTGGGTGGTGATCAACAGTTTGGTAGTAAAGAAATGAATCCTTTTATTATAGGTAAGTCTAAAACTCGTTCTCGTTTTAAGATTGCAACTAAAAAAAATAAAAAACATACCTTTTCAATTAATAGTATAGCTACTAATTTGGGTAAAAAATCAAAAAAATTACAAAATAAAAATTTTTTGAAAAGTCTTAAACAAAAACGTCTTTCACAAACCTTTATTCAAATAAACGGTAAGTCGAAATAGAAAAAAAATTAAAGGTGAATTTACGAAAAACAAATTTTATAAAAAGGAAAAAGCCAAGAAAGAAGAATTCATTTAAGCCTACTAAAAGAAAATTAAAGATTGATTTCAAAGAAAAGGTATTTGCAGGTCGTTTTAAATACCGTTTATTGATTGATATTCAAAGTACTCTTTCTGCTTTAAAACAATCTCTTACTGTCATAGAAAAGATTACTCAAGAAGGAGGGACTGTTTTAGTTGTAGGTACGCGTAAAGAATATAAACCGCTTCTTTTCAATTTTGGTAAAGAAACAGGACATCCGTTTTTCACACGTTGGATTAGTGGAGCATTAACAAATTGGGAGGTTTTTGCTGATAACGTTCAAAAGTATGGAAATCGTTTAGATACATTAACATTATTAGATTGGCAACGAAAAAAACTTGTAATTGAGTTTTTAAAAAAGTATCAAGGAATCATTGCTAGACCTATTAAACCTAGTGTAGTTATTTTTTTAAATGCTCAAGATCTTTCTAGACCTGTCAATGAATCTTCTGTTGCAGAAATTCCTTCCATAGGTCTTTTAAATACTCGTGGAAATCCATATACGTTGACTTATCCTATTCCAGCAAATGATAGTTCACTTAAAGTTATTGGTTTATTTTTAATATTAGTGAAAAAAGCTATTAAAGCAGGTGAAGCTAAGCGTAAAAACAGCTTGCAAAGGAAAAGTTTAATTAAAAAATCTTCAACTGTGAGTTTTAAAAATCTAAGTGAGTATAGTTCAAAAAAAGTTAAAAATAACAAAATTTCTTCTAAGAGATCTAAAAAAAGAAATATAAAGAATAAAAAGAAGTAAAATTAATGGATAAACTTAAGATACGTCAAAAGGTACGATATAAACCAAGATATAAAATTGTTAATCAAGTTGGTTATAATGTATGGGGTAAACAAAAATTCAAAGAATTTTATAGAAAAAAATGGGCTAATTTACGTAATAGTTCTGTTACTGAACCAAAATACAGTAATCAAGGATCTTTAACAGACCTTTTTCGTGAGCGTTTAAAGTCAAGACAAGTTTTACGTAAGATGTACGGTAAAATGACAGAACGTCAATTTAAGGCTATTTTTAAGCAATCAGAATTTGGTTCTTCTAAAAGCAATAAAAGTTTAAAAGGTTTATTAGATAGACGTTTAGATGCTTTTGTTTTTCGTATTGGTTTTGCTAATACTATTTTCAAATCTAGACAAGATATTCTTCATGGATCTTTTAAGGTTAATGGAAAAGTAGTCAAATGTCCTAGTTATTTGGTTAAAGTAGGTGACTTTGTTTCTCCTAATGAAAATGTATGGGATTCTGTATATAAATCTTTTCAGAAACGTATGGCTTCACGAATTAAGAAGAATAAATCACTTAAACAGAAGTTAAAAGGATTAAACATTAAACTTCCTGTTCCTTTACCACGATATATTGAATTTGATTATAGAACTTTAACAGCTTTAGTTGTATATGAACCAAATCAAAGTGAATTATCCTATAACAACAGAATTAATTTAAAGTTAGTTAGAGAGCATTATAACTAGCCTATACCTTTTACATCGTGTATTAGGTGTTGGCTAGTTATAAGGTAGTTTTTATTTTTTACTATATCCTTATAGTAATGATAAAGATTATTTTTAATTATTTTTACAAATAGATATAAAATTAAACAAAAAACTCAATGCATTAGGGGGACGCCTAGGCATTTGGATAAAATAAAGGACGTATTTAATTGCGAAAAGCTGTATATAGCTTAGACAAGGCTGTGATATGCAGATTTCCGATCGGGAAACCGTTTCTTAATGAAAATCATAAATTATATGAGTACAGTTGGTGAACTGAAACATCTAAGTAGCCAATATAAAAGAAATCAACCGAGATCCCGTTAGTAGTGGCGAGCGAACGCGGGTAAGGCCGAATTTAAAAGATTCTAATAATATAAATTTATACCAAAAAATTTGGAATAATTTGCTGAAAAGGGTTATAGCCCCGTAGGATATTGATTTATATTTATTATTTGAGTAGGGCGGAACACGTGCAATTCTGTTTGAAAATGGGAGGCCCATCTTCCAAGCCTAAAAATTTCCAAATGACCGATAGTGAACTAGTACCGTGAGGGAAAGGTGAAAAAGAAAATGTGATTATTGAAAAGAACCTGAAACCTAATGCATACATCCACTAGGAGCTTAAATAGTGACTAGGTACCTTTTGTATAATGGGTCAGCAACTTTATTTATTTAGCAAGCTTAAGTTGATAAACGTAGGCGAAGCAAAAGCAAGTTCGAAAGAGCGTTAGTTAAATGAATAAGACCCGAAACCAAGTGATCTACCCATGAGCAGATTGAAGTTACTTTAACCGGTAATGGAGGATCGAACCCGTGTGTGTTGCATAATACTGGGATGACTTGTGGGTAGGGGTGAAAGGCCAATCAAACTTGGATATAGCTGGTTTTCCGCGAAATATATTTAGGTATAGCGTCGAAATGAAATCAAAAAAGTCTGGGGTAGAGCACTCGTTGTACTCGGGGGGGCATTGCTTCTACCAACTACAAAGAAACTCCGAATACGGACGAAACATTTCGGCAGTCAGACTTTGGGCGCTAAGGTCCATGGTCGAGAGGGAAACAGCCCTGATCGAACGCTAAGGTCTTTAAATGATTTCTCAGTGAGGAAGGAAGTTGAATAGTTAAAACAACCAGGAGGTAGGCTTGGAAGCAGCCATCCTTTAAAGAAAGCGTAAAAGCTCACTGGTCTAGCCATTCAGCGCCGACGATGTATTGAGACTTAAGAAATCTACCGAAGCGGCGACTACGCTTATTTATAAATTTCTTATAAATAAGTTTGGCGTAGCGGAACGTTCTGTAAACCTTAGAAAATTTGTCGTAAGATAAGTTGGAGGTATCAGAAGTGAGAATGCTGACATGAGTAACGATAAATAATGCTTTTAAAACATTATCGCCGTAAGCCCAAGGGTTTGTGTGTAAAGGTAAACTTCGCACAGTAAGACGGTCCCTAAGGTCAAAGCGTAAGCTGTAGCCGATGGGAATAATTGAATATATCATTCAATATCCTTTCTTAGTACGACGAAGCACGTAAGTGGTGATTAATCAATGGATTTTAATTGCTGTGAGGTGTTTCCAAGAAAAAGTTAAGATATAATAGACCGTACCCTAAACCGACACAGGTGGGTGAGTCGAGTAGACTCAGGCGCTTGGGAGAACTACGTTGAAGGAACTCGGCAAAATGACTCCGTAACTTCGGGAGAAGGGGTACTGAGATTAGAGCAATCTTTTTTCAGTGACACAAAATCGGGGGGAGCGACTGTTTAATAAAAACACAGGACTCTGCAAAGTCGTAAGACGAAGTATAGGGTCTGACGCCTGCCCGGTGCTGGAAGGTGAACAGGAGGTGTGATCGCACCGAATCTAAGCCCCAGTAAACGGCGGCCGTAACTCTGACGGTCCTAAGGTGAATAAGTTGCCTTAGTAAAATCCTACCATATGCTGGAATATCTTCAAAAACTATATACTACTCGTATATCTTAAAATTTCTTTAAAGGCAATTATTAACATAAGACCTTATATAAGAAAAAAAATATGCAGTGAAAATGTAATAGACAAGGAGACAATCAGCAGGAAAGACTTATTTTTTATTATAAGAATCCTCAGAGACTATACGTAGGAAAAGAAATAATTATTATTAATATAAATGACTAATTTACAAGCTCAATGGATTGTTGGGTTTACTGATGGTGAAGGTCACTTCGGTGTGGCTATTAATAAAAATGAACAAATGACAACAGGATGCCAAGTGCAACCAGAGTTTAATGTCACTCAACATTATAGAGATATTAAGTTGCTATACGCACTTAAAAACTATTTTGGTTGTGGTGTTGTTCGTAAGAACAAAGGTAAAAATGATAACTCTAAAGTGTTCTCTTATCGAGTACGTTCACGAAATCATTTAAATAACATAATTTTGCCATTTTTTGAAAAGCATCAGTTGAAATCAACTAAACAACAAATTAATTTGCGCAAAGTTAAAAAAGTTCTTCAATTAATGGATAGAGAGGCTCACTTAACAATAGAGGGTCTAGATCAAATCAGAGCTATCCGATCAAAATTATATCTTTAAGATAGAGTCCATCTAATGTAGAAATATATATAGACGAGCGTGAGCGAAATTCCTTGCCATTTAATTGGTGGCCTGCATGAATGGCGTAACGACTCCCCTGCTGTCTCCAACGTAGACCCAGTGAAATTGAATTGTCCGTGAAGATGCGGACTTTATACAGCTAGACGAGAAGACCCCGTGCACCTTGACTACAACTTTACTTTGTATGCATTACTAACATGTATAGGATAGGTGGGAGCTTATGAAGCAAAGCCGCTAGGTTTTGTGGAGGCATCCTTGAAATACCACTCTTGTTAGATTTTGTGACTCACTTAATTATTGTCAATCAATAATAGGGACCGAGTATGGATGGTAGTTTGACTGGGGCGGTCGCCTCCTAAAGAGTAACGGAGGCGTGCAAAGGTAAACTCAAGTTGGTTTTCATCAACTGTAGAGCGCAATAGCATATGTTTGCCTGACTGCAAGACAGACATGTCGAGCAGAGACGAAAGTCGGTTATAGTGATCCGGTAGTTCCTTGTGGAAGGACTATCGCTCAACGGATAAAAGGTACGCCGGGGATAACAGGCTAATAACCCTTAAGAGCCCATATCGATGGGGTTGTTTGGCACCTCAAATTACATCGGGGCTTTTGAAACGAAAATTTCAAAGAATGCATCTAGCTATATGCGGGAATTTCTGTTTTAGTATTGCAGATAATCCGCAAGGAACCAAATCAAATAATATATTAGTTTATATTATCTATGAAAGTAGATCCTTCAACGACTACACGCTAGACTTCCTAACTTTATTAAAAGTGGAAGATGATATAGTCTTATCTAGTAGGTAACTATTAGTTTTGAAAATATATAATCAAATTATTGAGAATGTCTAAAAATAAAACCTCTTTTGAGATTCAACATTTACAAGTAGATTCAGATAAAAATACTAGTTATAAAGGTCATCTTGAAGGACCATTAGCAGCTCATCCATTTGTTTCTGGTTCAAGTAGTGACGAAAATTCTGATAATTTCAAATATGATATACCTATTTTTGCGATTAAAGAAAAGAAAAGTAAATCTGAAATAAATAAGCATGTTTCTTCATTAAAATTGACACAACATCAAAAAGATGCTTTAATTGCTTGTTTATTAGGAAAAATTGCTACTTTTCCCACTATTAAAGATAATCGTATTAGATTTAAGGTATCTATTTTAAAACAAAAAGAACTTTTTTGTGATCTATATAGTATTTTTGAGAATTGGGCAATAGAAGCTCCTGTTTTACTTGAAAAAACTTCGCGCCAAAAAAAACGAAAAGGAAAAAAAAAACGTGCTGGAGTAAGATTAAATAAACCTCGTGTTAGAAGGGGAAATCTTTATATGTATTTCGATATATATGATCACCCGTCTCTTTCTTATTATAGGGACCAGTTTTTAATAAAAAACCCTTATAAAGAAACAAAAGTTTTTAAAAAGCGTGTTCCTACTGATATTGAGTCAATATTAACATCACGCGGAATTGCTTATCTTTTTTTAAATCGAGGTTTTTTTTATCCAAAATCCATTGATGATACGCCTTTTTGGAAATCGTATAGTTTTAGGTTAGATCATCTTTTCTATTATAATCAATTAATTGATGTTTTTGATAAAAAATTTGGTATTAGTCTTGTTGCCGATTTAGACGATAGTCATGAAATTTATAGCTATAATAAAAAACAAAAATTTACGAAACTTTTATATGTTAGAGGAAAGTCTCGTGAAAAGTTGATTAAGCTAATAAGCCCTTTTCTTAAAAAAGAATTTCATAATAGTCTTTATGCATCAGAGGATTATCAAAAAAAAGTAGAAAACAGACAAAACCTTACAAAAGGATTAGATTATGCTTATTGGTTTCCTGTAGTTTCTAATAAAACAGCTATAAGTAAATTTAATAGTGGTAATGAACCAACGCCTGTAGTAAAAAAGATTATTGAGTCTAATGATAAACGAACTATTTGGTTAGCTAACGGGCATCATGAATTTCCTGAGGAAACTTTTAATACTAAAATAACTTTAGATAAAAAAGGTTTGCTAAAAGGTCTTTTACCTAAATCTTATTTTAAACCAAGTGGTTATGCGTTTTCTGGTGATTATGGACATTGGCCAGATATCAATACAACCCATCGTTTTACTCCTTCTTTTAAGTCTAAGTTAAAATTAAGAGATGTAGTAGATTTAAAATCAAGTAAAAAAGGTGTAAATATCAAATCAACCTTTCTAAAAAAAAGATTAAAGGAGGTTATTTCATCAAAAGATAAAGAGAAAGACAATTAAAAATGCGATGTCGATTCATCACATCCTGGAGCTGGAGAAGGTTCCAAGGGTTCGGCTGTTCGCCGATTAAAGTGGTACGTGAATTGGGTTTAGAACGTAGAATACTGCGTTTGTTATTAGTAATAATAGCCTAGAATTAACTTATATCGATGAAACCTTCCTCAGTGTGGTATTAAACCGACCACAACAAACTGACTGAGATGGTAATATCGAGGGAAGGTTTTTAAATAATGTGATTAATGAAACTAAAAAGTATAACAAAATTAAGTGAATCAGATAGACATTATTTAGCTGGATTTTTAGATGGTGATGGGTCTATTATGGCCCAAATTGTTAAAGGTAATAATTATAAATATGGACATACTATACGAGTTACCGTTTGTTTTTATCAAAAAACAACACGATACTGGTTTTTATTGAAGTTGAGAAAATTATTAGGAAAAGATTGGAAATTAAGAAAGCGTAATGATGGTATGTCAGAGCTTTATATTACTGGATTTACCCCAGTAAAAAACCTACTTTTGATACTTAAACCATATTTTCGATTAAAATCACGTTTAGCTAAATTAGTTTTAGAAATAATAGAAGAATACTCTCAGGTACAAATTGAGGCTGATTTTTTAAAGGTATGTAAAAAAATAGATAAAACAGCTGAGTATACTGACTCTAAGAATAGAAAAAATACATATTCTTCTGTAAAAGCTTATTTAAATTCCCCTGTAGAGACTGAGAAAACAAAATAAGTTTTCCGATAGCTGAAAAATCCTATCAGTTATAATACGTTAACCCCAAAAGTATTTGGGTGAAGATATAGTCCATGTCTTATGGAAACATAAGAATAACATGCGTGAGACAGTTTGGTTTCTATCTACTGTATACGTGAGAAAATTAAAAGGAGGCTTTCTTAGTACGAGAGGACCGGAAAGTATTGACCTATGGTCTATCGGTTGTTCCGCCAGGAGCAGTGCCGAGTAGCTACGTCAACCAAGGATAACCGCTGAAAGCATCTAAGCGGGAAGCTGGCCTTAAGATATTTTTCTTAAATACGTAAAAGAATATTACGTTGATAGGCTCAATGTGTAAGTATGGTGACATATTTAGCAAATGAGTACTAAAATATTAATTTTTTTGTTTTAATTAAGGATAGTGAGTTTATTTCTCAATATCCTTGTGTTTGTTGTCTTTTCTATTATTAGTTTATCTATCTATCGATATATTATTTATAAATAGTAAACTCAAAAATAATAAAATAAAATGCCTACTTTTAATCAACTAGAAAAAAAACCTAGAAAACCAAAACAGCGTTCATCTAAAGTGCCTGGTTTGAATAAAGGACCTCAAAGAAAAGGTATCTGCAGACAAGTTTTCACTAGAACCCCTAAAAAGCCTAATTCAGCTATTCGTAAAGTAGCTCGTGTTGGATTTCGTGGCGGTTTACGTGTTACAGCATATATACCAGGAGAAACACATAATCTTCAACAACATTCTGTAGTACTTATTCGTGGAGGACGTACTAAAGATTTACCTGGAGTGCGTTATAAAATTATTCGTGGAAAGTTTGACGCTCATGGCCTTTTAAAGAGACGACAAGCTCGTTCAAAGTACGGAACAAAATTTATTTATACTACAAAGGCATAGATAAGGAAACGATGAAACCAGGCGTTTTATCACCTTAGTTTAGCCTTGAAAAATTTATAAAAATAAATATGATTGAACAAGAACATAATCAAGAATATCTTAAAAAACGTTTTGTTGCTGCATTAATGCGTGGAGGCAAAAGATCTACAGCAGAAAAAATAGTTAAGAATGCATTTCGTCTTATTAAAGAACAAGGGTTAAAACCTCAAACAATATTTTTAGATGCTTTAAATAACTCTGCGCCTTTATTAGGAGTTGTAGGGAAAAGGCGTGGCCGTTCTAAAATTCTAGTTCCAAGACCTCTTACTCCTAAAAAACGTTTAGGTCTAGCTCTAAAATGGATTGTAACTGGTGCTCGTGCTAGAACAGAATTGTCAATGAGCGAGCGTCTTGCTTATGAACTTTTATCGCTTTCTAAAGGACAAGGAAATGCTATAAGACAAAAATTAGCTTTGCATCAACTTGTTTTTAAAAATAGAAATAATTCATACTTTAAAGGCAGGTAATTTATATTTTTACATTATGGGGGAGTGGCTTAGTAGGTCTAGAGCACTAGCTTGTCACGCTAGGGGTCGCGGGTTCAAATCCCGTCTCTCCCGTTTCATAAACAAAAAAAAAATTTTATTATGTTTC
>Ga0233444_10006404_pt1 | contig 10517 bp, 8 predicted proteins | sample SI_124_October20_6_FD_182792 | JGI IMG/M metagenome (GOLD analysis project Ga0233444, IMG submission 182792) | Seawater microbial communities from Saanich Inlet, British Columbia, Canada - SI_124_October2016_10_MG | ecosystem: Environmental > Aquatic > Marine > Inlet | place: Canada: British...
GTCTTTTTAATAATTACAAAGATCTTTTATTCCTTTTTGTGAAAAGAGATTTTATTTCACAATATAAACAGACTATACTTGGTCCACTTTGGTTTTTTATACAGCCATTATTAACAACAATTACATTTACAATTATTTTTGGAAATCTAGCTAAAATTCCTACAGATGGTATTCCAAAAATATTGTTTTATATGTCAGGTATAACCTTTTGGAACTATTTTGCAGATTGCATTAATAAAACTTCTTCAACATTTGTTGTTAATCAAGGATTGTTTAGTAAAGTATATTTTCCAAGAATAATAGTGCCTTTTTCAATTATTATTAATAACCTTTTTAAATTTGCAATACAGTTTTTATTGTTGTCAGGTTTTTGGTTATTTTATTTTTTTAATACTGACTTAATTATCCCAAATTTCACTCTTCTTTTACTGCCTTTTTTAATTTTAGTAATGGCCCTTTTAGGCCTAGGAATTGGCATGATTATTTCATCATTAACTACTAAATATAGAGATTTAACATTTTTAGTTTCTTTTGGAGTACAATTATTAATGTATGCATCTCCTATAGTTTATCCATTGTCTCTGCTATCATCTAATTATAAGTGGTTATTATTTATTAATCCTATGACCAGTATTATTGAAACTTTTAAATATGGATTTTTAGGCCAAGGAGAATTCGATATCTTTTGGTTATTTTATTCTTTATTAATTAGTATTACAATTTTTTTTATCGGTCTTTTTATATTTAACAAAGTAGAAAAGTCATTTATTGATACCGTATAAACTTATGAAGACAGTTTTAAAAATAGAAAATGTTTCAAAACAGTACAGGCTTGGGGTTGTTGGAACTGGGACTTTAGCACACGATTTAAATAGATGGTGGAGTAAAGTAAGAGGAAAAGAAGATCCATATTTGAAAATTGGAACTACTAATGACAGAAAAAACAATAATAGTGATTATGTTTGGGCTTTAAAGGATATTAATCTTGATATTAAGAAAGGTGAAGTTATAGGAATAATCGGTAGAAATGGTGCTGGAAAATCAACACTTTTAAAACTATTATCTCAAGTAACTAATCCAACCTCTGGAGAAATTAAAATAAAGGGTCGAATAGCCTCTTTATTGGAAGTTGGCACAGGTTTTCATCCTGAACTCACTGGAAGAGAAAATATGTACTTAAATGGAGCAATTCTTGGAATGAGTAAGATTGAGATTGCTTCAAAATTTGATAAAATTTTAGATTTTTCAGGAATTGGCAGTTACATTGATACACCTGTTAAAAGATATTCTTCAGGAATGATGGTAAGATTGGGATTCGCTGTGGCTGCTCATTTAGAACCTGAAATTTTAGTTGTGGATGAGGTTTTAGCAGTCGGTGACGCAGATTTTCAAAAAAAATGTATTGCAAAAATGAAAGAGGTAGCCAGTGAAGGGAGAACTGTTCTCTTTGTAAGCCACAATATGACTTCAATCAGAAATTTATGTGAAAAAGGTGTAGTATTGGAGAATGGAAAGGTAAAGTTCTCTGGTAGTTCAATTGATGCAATTAGCTATTATCTTAATCAAAATGATAAAAAAGATAATAAAATAGTTAGCGTAATTCATCCTAATTTAAGTATCCTTAACACTGGGGAGGCGAAGTTTAAGTCTGCTTTTATTACAAATTTTAAAAATGACAGTCCTTTATGTGAACTTTCCTATCAAGAAAAGTTTAAAATAAAAAGTTCAGTTGAGATATATAAAGATTTGGAAAATATAAGTATTTCAATTAGTCTATTAAACGAATTTGGAGAGGTCGTATCTTATGCTTATTATGCAAATGGTAATGACTTATTAAAACTTAAAAAAGGTATATATCAAATATCTTTTGAATGTCCTTTGGACCTAATGCCAGGAAATTTTGCTTTGGGTTTATCAATTTATCATTTTTACTCTGGATCAACGATTGACTATATTGATTACTTTTATCCCTTTAAAGTCAATAAAGAAACAATTGATAATAAAAAAGAGTATCCATGGGCAACTGTTCATGGTTATGTTGAAATGAACAATAATTGGGAGATTAAAAAAATAATTTAATGAAAAATTCAAAAGTTTTAGTTATTGGCGGTGCAGGATTTATAGGTAGTTATGTTGTTTCAGAACTATTAAAGGAGGATATATCTCAAGTTGTTATATATGATAATTTTGCCAGAGGAAAAAAACAATACTTAGAAGAATCGCTTAAGGATAAACGTTGTTCAATATTTCCAATTGGCGGAGATATTAGAGAAATCGACATTCTTAACAAAGCTATGGAGGGGATGGATTTTGTTATTTGCTTAGCTGCAATGTGGCTGCTTCATTGTAAAGATTATCCTAGAACAGCTTTCGATGTTAATATTTCTGGTACTTTTAATGTTCTTGAGGCATGTGTCAATAATAATATCAAAAAATTAATATGGTCATCCTCAGCTTCTGTATACGGAGATGCTGTTGAACTCCCAATGACTGAAAGTCATCCTTTTAATAACAAAAATTTTTATGGTGCTTCTAAAATAGCTGGAGAGGCAATGTGTACTGCATTTAATGACAGATATGGATTATCTGTCATTGGCCTAAGATACATGAATGTATATGGTCCAAACCAGGATCAAACAGCTGCTTACACGGGAGTTGTTCCAATTATGTTAAATAAAATAGAGGCAAATGAAGCTCCTGTCATAAATGGAGATGGATCTCAATCATATGACTTTATTTATGTTGAAGATGTTGCTAGATGTAATATTCAAGCTTTAAAATCCGCAGTAGATCATGGTTTTTATAATGTAGGGACAGAAATTCAAACCAGTATTAAGGATTTATGCGATAAAATTTTAAAATTAAAAAACTCAACTTTGAAAGTTAAATATAATCCATACACCAAAGACGATGCAAGAGCTTTAGTTCAAAACAGAATTGGTTCTAGAAAAAAAGCAGAAAATGAAATAGGATTTTTGTATAAATTTTCACTTGAGCAGGGCCTTAAAAAGTTGATTAATTGGAGAATTAAAACTGGTATAGACAATAATTAAACATAATTACTAATGACTGATAAAAGAAATATTCCTATTTCAAGTCCCATTACCGGAGAAGAAGAGTGGAATGCAATCAAGTCTCCATTGATGTCTGGTTGGATCACAGCTGGTCCTAAGGTAAGAGAATTTGAAAAAATTTTTGCAGAAATTCATGGTGTTGAACATGCTTTAGCTGTTACTAGTGCAACAACAGCTCTCCATTTGTCATTGGTTGCCTTAGGGGTTGGGCCAGGAGATGAAGTAATTATTCCAGCTTTTACATGGGTGTCTACTGCAAATGTGGTTTTATATTGTGGTGCTAAACCAGTTTTTGTTGATATAGATAAAAAAACATTTAATCTAGACCCTAATCAACTAAATAGTAAAATTTCAAATAAAACAAAAGCAATCATTACTGTTCATTTATTTGGTTTATGTGCTGATATGGATGCTATTAGAAATATTTCAAAAAATATTCCTATTATTGAAGATGCTGCATGTGCAGCTGGTGCTTCATATAAAGGGAAATATGCAGGTAGTTTAGGTACTATTGGATGTTTTTCATTTCACCCTAGAAAATCAATCACTACCGGAGAGGGGGGTATGATTACAACTAATGATGATGTTTTAGCAGATTATATTGCAAAACTTAGAAATCATGGAGCAGAAATTTCAGAGGAACAAAGACATAATGGTGCAAAACCGTATATTTTACCCGAGTTTAACATTCTCGGGTATAATTACAGAATGACTGATTTACAGGGCGCTGTGGGTGTAGTTCAAATAAAAAAGCTTAAATCAATTATAAAAGAAAGAGAAAAATGGGCTAATTTTTATAATCAAGAGTTAAAGAATATTGATTGGCTAGAATTACCTGAGTCTCCATCCGATTTTGAGCATGGTTGGCAATCATTTGTAACTAATGTAAACCCCGGTAAATCTCCAAAATCTAGGAATGACATTATGGAGATTCTCCAAGAAAATGGAATTTCTACGAGACCTGGTACACACGCAGTACATATGCTTAATTTTTATAAGGATTCAATGGGTATTCATGAGGATGATTTTCCAAATGCAAAATTTGCAAATAATAATTCTATGGCTATTCCTTTACATAACAAAATGAATGTTCAAGATTTTGAATACGTAATTAATTGTATTAAAAATATTAAATAATGTGTGGAATTGCAGGTGTTTTCAATTTAGATAAAAAAAAAGTTAATATTGAACTTTTGAAGTCAATGTTAGCACAAATTTCTTATCGAGGGCCTGACGGAGAAGGATTTTTTGCGAAAGAAAATATTGGATTAGCTCATAGAAGGCTTGCTATATTAGATACTAGTAATAAAGGCTCTCAGCCAATGACTTCAAAAAATAGAAAGTGGACAATAGTCTTTAATGGTTGTATCTATAATTTTGCAGAACTGAAGGAAGAATTAAAAAGCCGGAATCATATTTTTAGCTCTATGACTGATACGGAAGTTATTTGTGAAGGTTTAGATGAATATGGAATTTCTTTTATAGAACGTCTAAATGGAATGTTTGCAATAGCTGCTTGGAACGAAGAACAAAAGCAACTTTATTTATCTAGAGATAGATTTGGTGTGAAACCTTTATACTATTGGTTTAATAAAAAAACCATATGTTTCTCTAGTGAAATAAAATCAATTCTTAAACATCCTGATTATAAAATTGAAGTAGATTTAGATGCACTAAATGAATATTTTACATTCCAAAATATTTTTTCATTTAATACTCTATTCAAGGATATTTATATGTTACCACCTGCTAACACCGTGGAAATTGATACTTGGTCAAAAAGTGTGAAGCATAATTCTTGGTGGGATTATGACTTTTCTAATACGGATGAAAAAATGTCTTTTGATTTCGCTAAATCTGAAACAAAGAAATTGTTTGAACAGGCTGTGAATAGACAAATGGTTGCTGATGTTCCTGTAGGAAGTTATTTGTCTGGAGGAATGGATTCAGGTTCTATTACAGCAGTGGCATCAAAAAAAGTAAATAGACTTTCGACATTCACCTGTGGATTTGATATGAGCGAGGTTACTGGTAGAGAAGCTAATTTTGATGAACGAAAAGATGCAGAATTTATGGCTAATCACTTCAAAACAGAACAATTTGAGCAGGTAATGAATGCTGGAGATTTAAAATGGTCATTACCTAGAGTAGTATATCATCTTGAAGATTTAAGAGTTGGCATGAGTTATCCTAACTATTACATTTCAAGACTTGCTTCAAAGTTTGTAAAAGTTTGTTTACAAGGAACAGGTGGTGATGAATTATATGGTGGTTATCCTTGGAGATATTATCACATATTTGATTCGTTAAATCAGAGAGAATTTTTTGATCAGTATTATAAATTTTGGCAAAGATTAGTCCCTGATGAAGAAAAGAAGTACCTTTTTACAGATGAGGTTATTAATAAAATAGATATTTCTAGTCCGAAAAAAAAATTTGAACGTGTCTTTACATTTAACGAAAAATTAAAATATGAAACTCCAGAAGATCATATAAATAACTCTTTGTATTTTGAAATAAAGACATTTTTACCTGGATTATTATTAGTTGGAGATAAATTATCAATGGCAAATGGATTGGAGGAAAGATTTCCTTTTTTAGACAATGATCTAGTTGATTTTGCCATGAAAGTGCCAATAAAACATAAACTAGGTAACCTTAAAGAAAAATTGAAGACCATTGATGAAAATATTATAGCCAAAAAGAAAAGCTATAAACAATTTGACGATGGTAAAAATGTATTGCGTAAGGCAATGGAAGATTTCATCCCAAAGGAAATAATTGAAAGAAAAAAACAAGGTTTCTCAGCTCCAGATGAAAGTTGGTATCGCGGTGAAAATGCAAAATACATTGAAGAATTACTTTTAGGTAAAGAACTTGCTTGTTCTAAATATATAAATCAAAATTATATTAAAAAAGTTGTAAATGAGCATATTAATGAAGGGATTAACCACAGACTTTTAATTTGGTCGTTTATGAACTTTGAATGGTGGTGTAGAATATTTATTAATAAAGAAAAAGTTATTAATTAATATGTTATTTAAATTAAAAGGAAACTCTTTAGAATTATGCAAATCACAAGAAGAACAATTAAATCTTATGGAAACTATATATAATAATTTAGATAATTATTATGGTGATCATTACTATTATTATCCTTCAACCAATAAGGATGGTTGGAAATTGTTATTTAAGGAAACTCTTAGCTCCAATTTAAATAATTTAAATTACATCTATATTATTAATTTGGATGGTTTATTACCTATTCTTTTTGGTGTAAGAATTAATCTTTGGGATGAAGAAGTTTTTGGCTTTAAATTATCTAACTCTGTTGTTACATTATTTGGCAATGATATAAAGTTAATTACCAACACAATAAAAGCATCCATGAAGATTTTAAAGGAAAGAGACGTGAAAGCTATAGTTTTTAGATGTAATGGAGATGACTTAACTACAATTCACGCTGTTGGTGATTTAGGGTTTAGGTATTACGAAAATATAATTTGGCCAGTATTGAAAACAAGTAATTTAAGAGATATTTACATTTCGAATAATGTTAGATCGATAAAAGATTCTGAATATAAAGAAGCAGCTTTAATCGCAAAAAAATATCAATATGATAGAGGACATTTTTATTGTGACGAAAGGTTTGATAAAAATGCAATTAATAATCTTTATGCAAAATGGGTTAACTCATGTAAAGTTTCTAATTCTGATGTAAAGGTAATCGAATTCAATGGTGAAATTGCTGGCTATTTTGTATGCAAAATTGATTCATTATTGAAAAAATATTTGGGATATAATTATGGTAGATTAACATCGTTGGCTTTAAAAGCTGAGTATAGAGGAAAACAACTAGGATCAGAATTGTTTAAAGGAACTTTAAACTTATTAAAAAAATCTGGCGCTGAATATATCGATTCAGGATATGCATCTAAGAATCATTTATCAGCACGATTGCATAATTCGAACCAATTTTCGTCAGTTTACCAAGAGGTCACATTTCATTATTGGTTGTAATAGATATAAATGATAATTTGTGAAAAATGCATATATGATGAAACTACACCATCCATTTCTTTCAATGACGAAGGTGTATGTAGCTATTGTGAAATGTTAGATAAACTTCAAAAAGATTATCAAACAGGAACACCTGAAGGAGAGGCAGAATTTAAAAAAATTATACAACAAATTAAGGCTGATGGAAAAAATAAAAAATACGATTGTGTAGTTGGAGTAAGTGGAGGTACAGATTCTTCTTATATGATTGTAAAAGCTTTGGATTGGGGATTAAGACCTTTAGCTGTACATTATGATAATACTTGGAATACTGCAATAGCTACAGAAAATATTAGAAAGGTTTTGAATAAACTGAATGTGGATTTATTTACACATGTTGTCGATAACAAGGAGTCGGATGATATTTTTAGATCTTTTTTTAAAGCTAAGGTTCCTGAGTTGGATGGTCCAACAGATATTGCTTTAGCAGAAACTTTGTATAGAGCTGCTTCAAAATTTAAAATAAAATACGTTTTAGAGGGACATTCTTTTGTGACTGAAGGAATTTCGCCATTAGGTAGTGCATATGTTGATGGGAAATATATAAAGAATATTCACAGAAAGTTTGGAAAATTACCTATGAAAACTTTTCCAAATATGGATTTCAAATCATTTATGAAATGGGTTGTTTTTAAAAGAATTAAAAAAATAAGACCGTTCTGGTATATTGACTACAACAAAGAAAGAGCAAGAGAATTTTTAGAAAAGGAATATGATTGGAAGTATTATGGGGGACATCATTTGGAAAATAGAATGACAGCTTTTAACCATAGTATCTGGTTTCCTAAAAAATTTAATATAGATCAACGAAATAATACATTGTCTGCTGCCGTAAGAAATGGTTTCATGCAAAAGAATGAGGCTTTAAGAATTTATAATTCTCCTATTTTTGTTGAACCAGAATTAGTTTCATATTTCAAAAAAAGACTTGAAATAAGCGATGAAGAATATGAGGCAACTCTTAACGGTGAAAATAAAACATATAAAGATTATCCAACTTATAAAAAGAGGTTTGAGAGATTAAGACCTTTATTTTATATCTTGGCAAAATCGAGTTTAGTCCCAATGAGTTTTTATATAAAATACACTTCAAAATCGGAAATTTAATGATAACTATTGTTGATTATGGTCTGGGAAATTTAGGTTCAGTTCTTAATATGCTAAAAAGAATTGGTGTGAAAGGAGAGGTGAAATCTGATTTAAAGAGCATTGAAAATGCGTCTAAATTAATTTTACCAGGTGTTGGCGCTTTTGATACTGCAATGAAAAATCTTAATGAATCTAATTTAACTAGTGTTCTAAAAATAAAAGCGCTTGAGGAAAAAACTCCAATTATGGGTATATGTTTAGGAATGCAAATTCTAATGAATTCTAGTGAAGAAGGTAGTAAAGTTGGATTAGGATTAATAGATGGTGAGGTTAAGAAGTTTTCGTACGATGATTCTCAACTAAAGATTCCTCATATGGGATGGAATTATGTATACAAGTCTAGAAATGATGTGCCCCTAATTAACGGATTAGGTGATTCTAAATTTTATTTTGTGCATTCCTATTACGTAAAAGTTAAAGACAAAACAAATAGTTTATTAACAACAAATTATGGTATAGAATTTGACTCTGGAGTAATTAAAGATAATATCTATGGATTTCAATTTCACCCTGAAAAAAGTCATAAATTTGGAATGAAATTATTCGAAAATTTTTCTGAATTGTAATGCTGCTTAAAAGAGTAATACCAACATTGTTGTTAAGAAACGGAAGTTTGATTAAAACAGTTAATTTTGAAAAATTTAATTATATAGGTGATCCTGTTAATACTGTTCGAATTTTTAATGAACTTGAAGTTGACGAATTATGTTTTTTAGATATATCTGCTACTTTACAAAACAGAAATCCTAATTATAAAGTTTTATCTGAAATAGCGGATGAATGTTTTATGCCACTTTCCTACGAGGTGGAGTTAAAAATTTAGAACAGGTCAAAAAAATTTTCGGATTAGGTTTTGAAAAAATTATTATAAATACTGCAGCAACTATCAACTCAAAATTAATACCAAAAATTGTTAATTTATACGGAAGCCAAAGTGTTGTTGGTTCTATTGACGTAAAAAAAACATTATTTGGTTCAAAAAGAGTCTTTACTCATTCTGGTATAAATAAAACTAATCTTAATCCGTTAGAGTGGGCAGTAAATCTTGAAAATATGGGTGTTGGGGAGATTTTATTAACATCAATTAACCACGAGGGAAGGTGGGCAGGTTATGATTATGATCTTATAAAAATGATAACTAATAATGTGAACATTCCTGTAATAGCTAACGGGGGATGTGGTAGTATTGAACACATTGACAAGGTGTTAAATAATTGCGGTGCACAAGCCGCAGCTTTAGGTAGTTTGGTTGTATACCAGAAACAAAATATGGGAGTATTAATAAACTTTCCTGACAAATTATTATTAAAACAAATTATTTGATAAATATGAACAGATATATATTACATATTGGTTTACATAAAACAGCTACAAAGTTTTTACAACACAAGGTGTTTCCAAATTTATTAGAATCAAAATTTGTTTATAATCCCCCTAGAATGACTCAATTAATCTGCGATTTAATTAAAGCATTTAAAGAAGATATTGAGATGGTTCAAGCTGAAATAATAAAAGAGAAAGAATTTCTAAAAAGTCAATATAATGGTAAAACCATAGTTATTTCTAGAGAGGTAATGTCAGGTGATTTGTTTACTTTTTATAAAGACAAAGAAACCACTATCCATAAATTGAGTACGGCATTTTCTGGTGCAACAGTGATTTACAGTATTAGGTATCAAGTAGATTGGATTATATCGTGTTACAGGGAATCAATACATGAACATCATTATCAATCTATTGATAAATTTTTACGATTTAAAAAAGGTGATTCATTCTTTGTAAATAACTCATACAAAGATCTTGACATTCATAAATATGGAAATCTACTTAGAGAATCTTTTGGCAAAGAAAATGTTCATTTGCTTTATTATGAGAATTTTAAAATAGAAAAAGAACAAACAGTCATTAAGATTGCTAATATTTTAGGAGAAAAAGATATTCAAATAAAAATAGATAATGATAGAATTCCAAATAGAGGATATTCTGCATTTGCGATTAAATTATCGATTTTTCGTGCTTACTTTTTGAAAAGAATTGGATTATCTAAATACATTCATAGACCAATAAAATTTTTAGGACCTAACAGTATTCCTGCAGGCTTTGAAAATCTATCTGTACTTGAAAAAACTAAATACTGGGGTGGCGAATTTTTAAGAGACAATGAAGAAGTAAGATCTGTTAATTATCCTAATTTATCTAAAAAAGAGGCAAAGAAATTGGAATGGAGCTGGAGAA
>Ga0233444_10006405_pt1 | contig 10517 bp, 5 predicted proteins | sample SI_124_October20_6_FD_182792 | JGI IMG/M metagenome (GOLD analysis project Ga0233444, IMG submission 182792) | Seawater microbial communities from Saanich Inlet, British Columbia, Canada - SI_124_October2016_10_MG | ecosystem: Environmental > Aquatic > Marine > Inlet | place: Canada: British...
TTGGTTTACTCGTTGGATGAAACAAAATATTAAATAGTGAATAATTTAATTAATGAAAATGAAGCAGGTACTGTTGGCCTAAATCCTAATATGAATGTACAGGGTATGGGAGCAGTTGAGCTTCCTGGTGATCCTGGTTCTGCAAATTCTTTTGCTACACAAAAGGTTGGTAGTGGTGATGATCCTGAGGGAAAAAAGAAAAAGAAAAAGAAAATGTTACTTTTATCATTTGATAAGTACATGGAACTTTTAAAATCAAAATAAATAAGGTATAATGGCAGTACTACCAAAATATCAATTAAAAGAATTATTTGAGGCTGGTGATTTAATAACACAATCTACATTAGATCAGTTTATTGAAGCATCATATAACCCTACATTAGTAGCCGGCTCAAACGTAACTCTTACAAAAGTAACTACACCTAGTGGGGATACTATTACAATTTCATCAACAGGTGGCGGTGGTGCACCGATCATAGAAGGTCCAGGTATTGATATTACAACTGTTGGATCCGATAAAAAGATCTCAATTGATTTAGATACTAGTCAAACTAATTTAATTATAAACGGAAGTAATGAATTAACTTTTGCAGGTACACATGTTCAGCAAGAAGGTACTGTCGTAGGTACTTATAAAACTTTTAATTTTGTAGGCACTGATGTATTAGCCGAGGATAGTGGCACTCCTGGTAAAGTAAATGTTTATGTACCTAGACCAACGTTTGCATCTCACTTTAATACAACCGACGGTACAACTAACGGTATAGTAAGTGAAAGTGGAATTATTAGAAAAAATGTAAGAATTAGTTCACCTGTTGATGAAGCTTCAGGTACACCTTTTAAAACTGGTGGTTGGGCAGGGTCAACAAGATCAGCATTTAACAATACTACAACTGCAATAAATACTTTTACAACGGCTCAACAAGTTACAGGGTTTAGTGCCGATGCTACTGGTGATGCAACTATAACAGTAACTGTGTATGATGCCAATGGTATTGATATTTTAAAACAATTTACAACAGGTACCCTTTTCCAAGATGGCTCTAATGCTAATACAGATAATAATATTGATGTAGTAATTTCACAATATGCAACAGATACTTCTAAGAATAAAGCAAAAGTTACAGTAACTGTTAAAATGGCAGATATCTTTAGTGATGCCGCTAGAAGTGGTGGAAGATATTATGTTAAAGCAGTAATGAATACTGATACTGTATCCGATGCTGCTGGTACTTATACATATTCACAATCTGATGTGTTTTGGGATATTAATGATTTAGGTGGGTATCCTTCAACCCCGGTAATTAATGGAACTGTTTCAATTATAGAATCAAGTACGCCTTCACAAGTTAAAGTAAAGCACTTAAGTGGTGTAGAATATTATATTCTTAATTCTGAATTTATGATTGATGTTACTGACATTGATAATTTAAATAGTAATACACAAGGTAGAACTGGAAGTGATTCATGGAACTTTGAAGCAACAGGTGAAGATTACGGATTAGATGTTCCTATTCAAGAAAGAGCATGGAGCACAGTTAACGGTACTTTCATAGGCTGGGCAAATGAATATAATACACTAGACATTGACTATGATAGAGATGATTGGCCAATTACAAATACTAATTTTAGATTTAGGAATGCTGATGCCAGTATTACATCACAAGTATTTGATCCTTGGAATAATAGTTTAATAAAAACATCACCAGGAAAACCTATTCTTGTAGATACTTACGGAACAACCAGTAATAAGTTAACAGAAAGATTTGATGATGAGGCTGAGAGATTAGAACGAACAGGTTCTTATACTGCATTTAATTCAGCATCAACATTAACAGGAACTGGTTTAGCTAATCAAACTACAAGCACATTGACACCAGGGCCGTTCTGTCAATCAGCAGTGGTTGGTGGTTCTATAGTTAGACCAGATAAATTTTATGCTGACAATGGAGATTCACCACAATATGCTACTTTAATATCTGATTTAAGTCAAACCACAAATCCATATAAACCTAATGTAGGTGGTAATAATCCAAACTATAATACAGCAGCATATCAAGTAGCTGCAACTTATCATAGATTATTTGAGGTTAAGGCGTCAAATCAAAATAGGCCTATTGCATCTTTTGAATTAGCATTTAGTGGAGCATTTCCAGGTGGTAATGCATTAGCTTCATTAATTAGTAATGATTTAAGAATTTATATAAGAAAGCTGGCAGCAACTTCCGGCTCAAATATAGGATATACTGCAGTACCTCACTCCCTACATAATACAGGCGAATTCAGCGGTTCTTATCAAGATCCACCGGCTGCCATAGATGACAATACACAATCACAATGTAGGCTAGGTTCTTCTGCAGCTAATATTATAGCTGGATCTTTCGGAAATACAGCTGCATTAAATGGATTTTATATAGAAGTACAGATACATAACCCAGCAATAAGAATTGACGGTATATCTGCAAAAGCAATTTTTAGTTCAGGTTCTCCTGCTAATGAAAGCGGTGGATCAATATAACAATAGTGAGTTTGAATAAATATAAAAAGAAATAATAAAATGGCAGGATTTTCAATTAATGAAGTAAATAAGTTAACCTTTAAAGTACAAGCTGCTGGGGTTATTGATGCTTCTGCTGGGGCAAGATGGTATGAGTCTTCATTAGCGTTTAGCCCTAATATAAAAGATACTACCAGAGTATTAAAAGATTATAATTTAATACCAGCTGCTAATTTACCAGCCGATGCTGTTGCTAATGCAGTTGCAGATCCTACTAACATATCTGATTTATCGGCTAAGGCTAGCGCGTCTAAGCTTGATCAAGTATATGCATTTAATAATTCTACTTGGATCGCATATAATACACCAGGTGATACAACGTCAGGATTTAAAAACAATTGGATCTTACCAGCATCTATACCACAAGCAAACGGTAATCCATCAAACGGATACGGTATTAAATTATGGAGTGGTGATCCTGGTTCAGGTACCCAAGGCGTAGATTATGAAGAAATTACACCAACTGCCGGTCAAGGTCTTTCTCCAGAGTATGTAGGTTGGGTATATAATTATGACCAAGGTTTATTATTTATATCTGATTTTTTACAAGGTCTTATTGATGCTGGTGGTTCTACTTATCCAGGTACGGTTGGTGGAAATTATAATTTATATGTTACTGGGTTTAGATACATTGGTGCAACTGGTGTTGGTGGTGGTGGTGCAGATGTTACTGCTGGTGACGGTATCAGAATAGATGATCTTACTAGTGGTACTAAAGAAATTAATGTTGATATTGATCCTACATCTAATTTATTTTTTAATACAGCAAATGAATTATCAGTAAGTGGTGCAAGTGGTGAGGTTGAGGTTGCAAATTCGCAAGGTGATGGATCAGCTGCTTCTTTTTTAAGTGGCGATTATACTAAATTTAATTTTGTGGATGGCGATAGTAATGGTACTGTATTTGCAATGGAAGATGCAAATGATTCAAATCAGGTAAATGTATTTTTTCCAGCGCCACCAGCTCCAGCATATCCTCCATATTTTAATGTGGCCGCTGGTGTAATATCAGTTAACAATACTACAGTTCAAGGTAGAATTGCAATACCTAATACAACATTAACAGGTACTTCTGGTGGAAATTATTTAGATGGTGGTTGGTCAGGTTCTAATACATTAAGAAATGTTTATTTAAGATCAGCACAAAATATTATACCTTTTGGTACAGGAAATTATTCTGCTCCGGTTAAGGTTAGAGGTTTTAGTGGACCTGAAGGTGCTGGTGACAGTTCTATTACTGTATCAGTCTACGATGCAGATGGAATTACTCAATTAGATACTTTTACTATTAATAATATAACTGCAGATGGTACTTATACATCAACAAGCGGTGATATTGGAATTGTAATTTCTAATTATGCTACTATTATAAATCCTTATGAACCACAAGATGTTTATCAAGCAGGTGTTAAAGTAAATATTATTACAGGTAATACCGCTGCTGCACCAGGTGTTGGTGCAGGTATTTTTAATAATACAACAATACCTAGAGATGGTGGAAAGCTTACTGTTGAAATATCAATGGTTGCTGATACTAATACTACATCAGTAGTACCATCACCTGGGCCTAACACATATACTTATACATTATTTGCAGATCAAAACCCAAATACACCTAGTGTGTCAAATGCGGCAGTAACAATACCAACAGTTACTACATCTGTAACAAGAACTATTAGTGGTATAAAATATTTTACTGCAGGTACTCAATTAGATACTACAATCGATGATATAGAATTGCTAAACGGTAATGTTATTAAAACAGGAAATATTAGTATATCTCTAGATGATTGGTCTGTAAGTGCTTTAACGTTAACTGATACTTCTTTTAATACAACTTCAGGTAATATTGTAGCCCCTGCTGGTGGGGATTTAAATGATTGGGATCAGACGTTTTTTGATTATGATACAACTAATCCTTCGGCATTTACAATTGCAAGTAGTAATTATAGATTTAGGAGTGATGGTGGAGAAGCATCATTTACAGTAAGAGATCCATGGACTAATAATATAGGCCCAGTTACATCTGCAACAAAAAAGATTTTAGTAGATGTTGGATATCAATCATCAACTGCTACTTTAGAAAGATTTGAAAATGAAGATGGTTCTAATGCTAGATTATTTAGAGATTCTAGTGGTATTAATTATACTGCATGGGATAGTACTAAATCTTTATTGGATGTTACACAATCCCCAAATAGTAGAGCTGGTGGTTCTCAAGAGAATTTATGCTTGGTAGGCGGTGAAGGTATTGCAATGTCAGACTTCTATGGAGATAACGGCGGTTCTCCGCAAATAGGAACAATTATAGCAGGAGATCTTTCAAATTATGAACCTACAGGCAACCCTAATTATAATGGTCAAACTGCGGTTCCAGTTTTTCATAGAAAATGGACACCTAGTGGAACTGGTGTTGTTGATTTTAACTTAACATTTACTGGAGATTCTGGAATTAGTGCAGACTTTAGTACTGCTTTAGCAAATAACCAACTTAAGATTTATATATTTCCATTAGGTTCACCAGCAAACGGTAATTTAAATAATAATCCAAATACTCCAGGTATAGCATATACTTTCTTACCAACATATTTAGATGGTAACTTAGGAGCTAGGCCTGCAAATAATGATCAATATGCATTAGCGGTTCACGGAGGTTTAAGAAGCGGTCCTGCGTATAGTGCAGGTGGATGGATTCCACCAAATGGCGTTTTAGCACCACAGACATATACAGGTTTAGATACTTTACAAACAAGAATTGCAAAAACATATAACGGTAATACTGTTGAGTGTACATTTGGAAATAGTAGTAATGTTGCAACTGGTGGAATGTATATGGAAATAAGATTGGAGGATAAAACAATTAGATTAGGTAGCATATCTTTTACAAAAGTATCAGGACCATAATAAAGTTGAATAAATAAAACAATAATAAAAATAAAAACTCTAAATGGGCTTTAGTGCAGCAGACATACGAAAATTAGTATTTAAGGTACAGGCAGGTAATGTTATTGATGCCGATACTGGTTTCTTTTGGTATCAATCAAATCTAGAAAATAAACCTGCGGTTAAAACTGGTAGGCTTATTAGTCAAACCGACTGGGATGTTATACTTGCTAATCAACCAACATCGGCTCTTATGGGTGATGCTGGTTCACTGTCTGTCATGACGGCAACAGGTAATGCGTTAGACGGTTATGTTGGTAATGAATGGGGTACAAGTACAGGTTATACACCAGATGATACTCCTATTGCTGATAGAAACTCAACACAATTAAGTAAAGTCGTTACAGATAATCCTAATACTTATATTGCTTACACTAATTATAATGATCCTTCTAGTGGAGTTAAGGATTTATGGATTAATCCTGCTGGTGTTACTACTACATCTGGTGCTAAAAACAGTTTATATGAAATTGAATTATGGAGTGGTGATCCAAAGACTCAAGCTAATGCAAAGTATATTCCAAACAATATTGGAGAAAGTGCTGTTGCTGGCTGGGTATGGAATTATGACCAAGGATTACTTTTAGTTTCCGATAGTTTAATCAGTATAGTAGGAGGATCTACCGGAAATGCTACATACCCCAATGGTACTGATTTTTGGGTTAGAGGTTGGAGGTATATTGGTGCTACTGGTGCTGGCTCTGGGAGTGATATAGAAATATTAGAAGGTGGTGTTTCTAAAACAGCCGCAGTTAAAGATATTGATTTTACTGGTGCAGGTGTTACTGTTACTGCTACTGGTACAGGTGGGGAAAATATAGAAGTAAATATTCCATCAGGTACAGGACCACAAGGTGTACAAGGAATTACAGGAGCTCAAGGAATTACAGGAGCTCAAGGAATTACAGGAGCTCAAGGAATTACAGGAACTCAAGGAACTCAAGGTATAACTGGTTCTCAAGGAACTCAAGGTATAACTGGTTCTCAAGGAACTCAAGGTATAACTGGTTCTCAAGGAACACAAGGTATTCAAGGTATACAAGGCGTACAGGGTGTACAAGGTATACAAGGCGTACAGGGTGTACAAGGTAATGACGGTGCTGCAAATATACAAGCAGGTGAAGGAATAAGAATAGATTCAGTTACTGGTGGTATTGATGAAATTAATGTTAATATTGATTCCACTTCAAATTTATTTTTTAATTCGGCAAATGAATTATCAGTAACTGGAGGCACCGGGAGTGGCGCAGTTGAAATAGCAAACTCTCAAGGTGATGGTACTTCTGAATCTTTTTTAACTGGTGATTTTACTAAATTAAATTTTGTGGATGGTGATAGTAATGGTACTGTATTTGCAATGGCTGATGCTACCGATCCAGATCAGGTAAATGTATTTTTTCCTGCACCACCTGAACCAACTTATCCACCTTACTTTAATAGATCAGGTGCAAATATAAGTGAAAATAATTTCCCTGGTAATTATAGAGTTGCAATTCCAAATACAACATTAACAGGTACTAGTGGAGGAAATTATTTAGATGGTGGTTATTCATCAACAAATACACTAAGAAATGTATATAAAAGGTCGGATCAAAATATAATTACTTATGGTACAGGAAATTATAGCAGCCCTACTCTTGTAAGAGGTTTTAGTGGACTTGAAGGCGCAGGTGATAGTTCTATAACGGTAACTGTTCATGATGCTGATTATGTAAACCAAGGTACTCCTGGTACTACTTTAGATACTTTTACAATAAGTAATATAATTGCAGATGGTACATATACATCAACAAGTGGTGATATAAAAATTATCATATCAGGTTACTCAACTATTATAAATCCTTATAATACACAAGATGTTTATCAGGCTAGAGTTAAGGTTGAAGTTATTACTGGTAGTGCCTCAGCTGCTGCTGGTCCTGGCGCAGGTATTTTTAATAATACAACAATACCTAGGGACGGCGGAAAATTCTCAGTAAGCATGATTATGGTTGCTGATACTAATACTACCTCGGTTAATCCACCTGCACAAAATTTACCTGCATATTATGACTTTACTGTATTTGCTGATGAAAATCCAAATACACCTAGTTTCGGTGCTGGTGCGGCGGTTGAATTTCCTACTGTAGATACATCAGTATTTAGATATATCAGCGGTGTAAAATATTATACAACAGGTACAAAGCTGTCTACTGCTGTTGATGAAATAGTAGATTTAAATGGTAATTCAATTTTATCAAGTAATATTAAGTTTTCAATAGACGATTGGTCATCTGGTAATTTAACTTTATCTGATACTTCATATTCTTTATCAAGCGGTACAATATCTTTACCTAGTGGTGGTGATGTAAATGATTGGGACCAAGCTGATATTGATTATGATACTAATTCAAATGCATTTACTCTATCTAGTACAAATTGGAGATTTAGAGCTAATGGTGGCGATGCAACATGTACTATTGGAGATCCTTGGAATATATCTTCCGCTACTAAAGTTTCAGGTACTGCTTTAATGCTTATTGATAATGGAAGCCAAAGTTCATCTTCTTCAACAATTGAAAGGTTTAACTTTGAAACACAAAGACTTTACAGAAATACCTCATCAACGACAGCATTTTCACTTTATCAAAGCTGGGATAATACTAAAACATTAGCAGATGGTACACAAGCGCCAAATAGTAGAGTAACCGGTAGCTTTGATAATATATGTTTTGTTGGTGGTAGTGGTATTGTACCTTCAAACTTTTATGCTGATAATGGAAACAGTGCTCAAACTGGTACCATTATATCTGCAAACTTATCTTCTTATATACCTACAGGTAATCAAAATCTTAATTCATTAACCGATACACCAGTATTTCATAGAAAGTTTTTAAATGGTGTGAATGTAGTAACGTGGGATTTTACTGCAAGCGGTTCTTTTGGAACAAGTGGTAATTTTACACAAGCATTACTTGACGAAAATATTAAAATATATGTATGGGCTGCAGGTGCAAATGTAAATCTTGCTAGAGACGCGGATCCTAACACAGGCTCGGACTATACTTACTTACCTACTTATAATGATGGTAACCCTGGTGGTGGAACATATCCTGATTGGCAAAATAGTTATACAATGGCTTGTCACGGTGGGGCAAATAGTCAATGGAGTGCAGGTGGATGGATAGGTCCTGCTACACCAGCGGCATTTACTGGGCTAGATACACCAGAAACTAGAATGATGCAAACAACACAATCATCAGGAAATACTGCAAGGTTTACTTTTGGTGATGCATCTAATGTAGCAATAGGTGGTTTTTATGTAGAGATACAATTAATAGATACAACTATTAGGCTAACTCAATTAACAGCAACAAAAATTAATTAAAAATAAAGATAACAATGAAACCAATATTTGATCGAACAATTGTTTTAAAATTAGAAAAAGATTCACCAGTATGTAATCTTTCTATTAGGTCTTCTGAAAATGAAGTAAGAGTCATTAAGGTCAGCAGAGTAGAAATTGACAAATTAGTATCAGAGTATTTAGCTTTTACTGAAACTGAACAAAATTCTAGTAAATAAATAATAAAATAAAAAGTACTCCATGGGCTTTAGTGCAGAAGATATAAAAAAATTAACGTTTAAGGTACAGGCAGGTAATGTCATTGATGCAGATACACTATTTTATTGGTATCAATCAAACCTTGCAAATAATCCTACGCTAAAATCCGGTAGAATTATTGACCAAACTGATTTTGATATAATCACAAATCTTTCAAATCAACCTGATACGTTTAATAATCAAACTACAGGTGGTGGTGTAGGTAGTACATCTCTTTTGTACTTAACTCAGCCAGGTAATGCATTAGCCAATGTAGTAAAAAATGAATGGGGTACTAGTACAGGAGCATCACCAGGCGACACTCCAATAGCTAGCAGATTTGCAACAAGACTACAACAGGTAATACCTTCTTCAGATAAAACATGGGTTGCTTATAATACATACGGTGATCCTACGTCTGGTAGAAAAGATATGTGGATAGGTCCTGCTTCTGTTCCTAGGGCTGATGGTTCAAAGAATGTTTATTATAAAATAGAATTATGGAATGGGGATCCAACACAAGCAGGTTCTACTAAAATAGATGAAACTCAATCACAAGGTAGTGGATCATCGCCAACAGCTGCATGGGTATGGAATTATGATCAAGGTTTATTATTGACTTCACAATCGCTAATGAACTTTGTTGGTTCTAGTCCAGATTTTTATGTTAGAGGTTGGAGATATGACGGTGCTACCGGTGGAGGTGGTGGTGGTTCTCAAGGGACACAAGGTGCTCAAGGTATAACCGGTTCTCAAGGAATTACCGGTTCTCAAGGAACTCAAGGAATTACAGGTTCTCAAGGAATTACAGGAACTCAAGGTACTACAGGAACAGGAACTCAAGGAATACAAGGTATTACTGGTTCTCAAGGTACAACTGGTACACAAGGTTCTCAAGGAATACAAGGAATACAAGGTATTACTGGTTCTCAAGGTACAACTGGTACACAAGGTACAACTGGTACACAAGGTACAACTGGAACTCAAGGAACACAAGGTATAACCGGTTCTCAAGGAATTACAGGAACACAAGGTATTACAGGAACACAAGGAACTCAAGGTATAACTGGTTCTCAAGGAACACAAGGTATAACCGGTTCCCAAGGTATTACAGGAACACAAGGAACTACTGGTACACAAGGAACTACTGGTACACAAGGTACTACAGGGACACAAGGAACCACAGGAACACAAGGTATTACAGGAACACAAGGAATACAAGGTATAACTGGTTCTCAAGGAACGCAAGGTATAACCGGCTCCCAAGGTATTACAGGAACACAAGGAACTCAAGGTATAACTGGTTCTCAAGGAACAACTGGTACACAAGGTACAACTGGTACACAAGGTACAACTGGTACACAAGGTACAACTGGTACACAAGGTTCTCAAGGAATACAAGGAATACAAGGTATTACTGGTACACAAGGTACA
>Ga0233444_10006409_pt1 | contig 10515 bp, 11 predicted proteins | sample SI_124_October20_6_FD_182792 | JGI IMG/M metagenome (GOLD analysis project Ga0233444, IMG submission 182792) | Seawater microbial communities from Saanich Inlet, British Columbia, Canada - SI_124_October2016_10_MG | ecosystem: Environmental > Aquatic > Marine > Inlet | place: Canada: British...
TTTATTGGTTTTATTTTTTTTTTTTTTAACACCCTGAAATTCTGTAAGTTCCAAAACAACATTATCAGGTAATTTAGCTTTTATAATTTTTGCTTTAGTATTTTTATCATTAATTAATCTGTTCCAATAAGGACCTTCTTCAATAAGTTTTTGTATGACTTTAAAATTCAATAATTTACAATAGAAATGTTCAGATTTCTTTAAATTATTTACTACAATACCGGAATGTCTAAATTTGTTTATCATTAATTAACTTTGTAGATAATATAAAACATTTTTCAACTGATTAATTTTAATGATATACATTATATGGTTTTATGATATTAATGTTCAATAATTGAACAATTTACGGTTTTGATTAATGAAAAAAAATATAATAATTACAGGGTCAAGCAAAGGTCTAGGCTTACTGATAGCCATTGAATTACAAAAAATGGGCGCAAAGATCCTGATCAACGGCAGAAGTAAATCAAAACTCAAACAATTAAAGAAAAAATATAATTTCTTTGATTATTATGCTGGAGATCTCTCAAAAGAAAAAAATGCAAAAAAATGCGCTATTTATGCAATTAAGAAAATGAAAGGTATAGATGTTTTGATATGTAATGCAGGTAAATCCAAATCATGTTCGCCAAATAAAGAAAATAAAAAAGAATGGGAAAAAATGTTTGATGCAAACTTTTATACTACATCAAATATGATTGAGTCTACCAAAAAAAATTTAATAAAAAATAAAGGAAAAATTATTTGTATTTCATCTATTTGTGGACACGAATTTATTAAAGGGGCACCCATAACTTACTCAGCTGCTAAAGCGGCTTTAAATTTTTATGTAAAAAGTTTATCTCAATATTTATCAAAAGATATATGTATAAATATTTTATCTCCGGGAAATTTATTGTTCCCCAATTCTGTTTGGGATAAAAAACTTAAGAATGATAAAGATGAAACCAAAAAATTAATAAAAAAAATACCCTTAAAGAGACTAATGTATGTAGACGATTTAATAGGTTGTATAGAATTTCTTTTATCCTCCAAATCAAAATTTATTACAGGTCATAATTTTATAATTGATGGCGGCCAAACAATATCTAGATAGATGACAAAATATTTAAAAAGATATAATTTAAAAAAAAAAAATATATTGATAACTGGAGCAGCCGGGACTTTAGGCAAACAATTTAGTTTCGCTTTATTAGAATCTGGAGCCAGGGTTATAATTACGGACAGAAATGAAAATAAGATTAAAAAATTTAATAATGAAATACTGAAAAAGAATAAAAAAAATAATGTAAAATTTTTTGTAATGGACGTTTCTTCTGAAAATTCAATTAAAAATGTTTTAAAAAAATTAGATAAATTAAAAATAAAAATAGACGTTCTCGTTAATAATGCATGTTATAACCCAAAATTTAGTTCAAATTCTGAATATAATGATACTTCATTAGAAAATTTTTCTTTAGCTAATTGGGAACAGGAAATCAGAGTAGGGCTTACTGGCTCTTTTTTATGTTCTAAAATTTTTGGAAGTTCAATGAAAAAAAATAAAAAAAAAGGGGTTATAATTAATATTGGTTCTGAATTTTCAGTAATGGCTCCAGATCACAGAATGTATGGAAAAAATAAGTTTAAACCCGTCACATACCCTGTAATCAAACATGGCATTGTAGGGCTAACCAAATATCTTTCAACTTATTGGTCAAAATATGGAATAAGATGTAATGCTTTATCACCAGGTGGAGTTTTTGAAAATCAAGATAAAAATTTTGTAAAAAGATTTAAAAATCAAGTTCCGTTAAATAGAATGTCCAATAAAGATGAGTATAATTCTACAATACAATTTTTGTGCTCAGATGCTTCAAAATTTTTAAATGGACATAATTTAGTAATGGATGGTGGCAGAACAGTTTGGTGATGAAAAAAAAAAAAAATTTTGTAGCTATAATTCCAGCTCGTGGTGGTTCAAAGGAATTAAAAGGTAAAAATATTAAAAAATTGCTAGGACATCCATTAATTGCATATTCAATTATAGCGGCACAAAGGTCAAAATATATAAGTCAAGTCTATGTTAGTACTGACAACAAAGAAATTGCAGTGAATGCAAAAAAATATGGGGCTAAGATAATTGATCGGCCAATAAAATTGGCTACAAGCACTGCATTGTCTGACCAAGCAGTTTTACACGCAATTAAATCAATAGAAAATCAAATAAAATTTGATCATGTTCTATACTTGCAAGCTACCTGTCCACTAAGAGAAGAGAAAGATGTCGATAAAGCAATTGAATTATATTTAAAAAAAAAAGCTGACTGTTTATTTACAAGCGTAGAGCTTCATTCACATATGTGGAGATTTAAAAAAGATTTAGTTGAACCCTATCATAATAGTTTCAAATTCATAGGAAACAGAAGTAAGTCTAAAATAAACGTTATAGATAATGGCTCATTTTATATTACAAATAAAAACTTATTTAAAAAATTTAATCGTAGATTAGCTGGAAAAAAAATATGTTCTTATAGAATGAAGAAATGGTCAATTTTTGATATCGATAGTAAAAGTGATTTTGAAATAGTTGAATGGCTTCTTTCTTCAAAAAAAAATAGACCAAAGAAAATATTTTTAATTTAGAAACACATAAAAAAACAGCAAATTGATCAACTTTTCTCTTTACTGTTCATTTTTTGAACGATATATAGTTTTATAATTTAAATTTAACTTTTGCATAAAATTAAACATCAAAAGAATTTAGTTATTAAAGCTTATGATTTCATTTGTAGTTCCCGCTCATAATTATGGTTACTTAATAACAAAATGTATTTCAAGTATACTAAAAAATGAAAAAAAATTTATTAAAGAAATAATAATAATTAATGATTCAAGTAATGATGATACTGATTTGATTATAAAAAAACTGAAAAAAAAAATTAAAAAAATTAAATATTATAAAAAAAAATTTAAAAATCTCTCTAAATCAATGAACTTTGGAATTTCAAAAACTTCAGGCAATTTTATTTGTAAAATAGATGCAGATGACACTATCTCTCCCTTGTTCGCTAAAAAAACATATGAGTATCTTTTAAAATCAAAAAGTGATTTTATCTATCCAAATTTAATCATAAATGACAATATTATAAATTTAAAATATATAAAGAAACAGAAGCCAAATTTTTTTATAAAAAATTTGTTTTATCCTTGCGGAAGTGGATGTTTATATAAAAAAGATGTTTGGAAAAAAGTTGGAGGATACAATCAGAAAAATTTTTATCAAGATGATTATGATTTTTGGCTGAAAGTAAAAAAATTGAAAGGTATAAAAATTAATCACCTTGATAAAGCTTTGTACATTTATAACAAGCATTCAAATAATATGTCAAAAAATATTTTAAAAAAAAATTTGACAAAAATAAAAATTTTTTTTCAACATTTTTTAAATTAGATGATATTATTAACTGGAAGCTCAGGATTTATAGGAACTAACATCATTAAGTATTTTGTAAAAAAGAAAATAAAATTTCATGCTGTAGATTTAAAAAAAAATAATTATTTATACATTAAAAATTTTACTAGATTAGATCTATCTAATAAAAATAAAGTTGAAAAATTATTTAAAAAGATTAAACCAAAATTAATTATACATTTAGCAGCTATTTCAGGTGTTAATTCTTGTAATGATAATATTAATGGTGCTTTCAAAAACAATATCCAAGCAACTTTTAATATACTGTCGAGTTCAAATAAATTTAACTGTAAAAAAGTTTTATTAGCATCTTCTCAAGCTGCTGAGAATTTTAAATTTGCGCCAAGTGTATATGCTTTTACAAAAAAAACATGCGAAGATATGGCAAAGACATTTAAAATTAATTTTAAATTTAATATAGCAATTTTAAGATTTTCAAATGTTTACGGCCCTTACTCGACACATAAATCAAGCGCAATTCATCAAATATTTAAATGTTTGAATATGAACAAAATATTTATGATTCACGGTAGCGGTAAACAATTAAGAGATTTTATTTATGTAGAAAATCTCATAAAAAAAGTAATTAAAATCACACAAAAAAAACATTTTAACGGTGTATATAATATAAATACAAAAAAAAAAAATAGCCTAAATTATATTATCGAAACTATAAGTAATTTTTCTAAAAAAAAACTAAAAGTTAAAAACATTAAAGCACCTTTAGGTTATGATGTAGGCTTTTCTGATAATTTTAAAGAAAAGAAAAATTTAAATCTAAATTTAAATTTGAAAAAAACTTTTAATTGGTATAACTCTCTAAAAAAATGAAAATATTAATATTAGGTGGAGACGGTTATTTAGGTTGGCCAACAGCATTATCTTTTTCTAAGAAAAAACATGATGTAATCGTGGTAGATAATTTCATTAAAAAAAAAATGGAGTTAGAGTTTGGCTTTAAGCCTTTAATACCCCAATTAAGCCTACAAGAAAGAGCAAAAAAATGGAACCTAAATCAAGACAATCCAGTTAAAGTAGTCATAGGAGATTTACTTAATCATAGATTTGTTAGAGATATTTTGAGTGAACATAAGCCTGATGTAATTGTTCACTATGCAGAACAGCCATCAGCTCCGTACTCAATGTCTAATAGAGAGAGAGCAGTATTTACACAGCAAAACAATGTAATTGGGAATTTAAATTTATTATTCGCAATAAAGAAAAGCTGTCCATCTACACATTTAATTAAGTTAGGCACTCTTGGAGAGTATGGAACACCAAATATTGATATAGAAGAAGGGTGGATAGACATCGAACATAACGGAAGAAAAGATAGGATGCTTTATCCAAAAAAACCAGGTAGTTTTTATCATCTCTCAAAAGTTCATGATAGCGCCAATATTGAATTTGCTTGTAGAAACTGGGGTTTAAAATGCACCGATCTTAACCAAGGTGTGGTTTACGGAAACTATACTGATGAAATTTTAATGGATTTTGAAAATCTTAGTACTTCATTTCATTATGACGAAGTTTTTGGAACTATAATTAATAGATTTTTAACTCAAGTAATTACAAATTATCCACTTACTACTTATGGAAAAGGCACACAGAGAAGGGGTTTTATAAATTTAATCGACACAGTTAATTGCATAAATATTGCTACAAATAATTCACCAAAATCTGGAGAATTTAGAGTTTTTAATCAATTTACGGATTTTAAATCTGTAAATGAACTTGCTGAGATGGTTATTAAATCATCTCAAAAAATTGGGTACAAAGCAACAGCTAAAAGTATTCCAAATCCCAGAAAAGAAATGGAAGAGCATTATTATAATCCTAAGAATACATCATTAATTTCGTTAGGCCTTAAACCAATTGTTTTCAACGAGGAAATCATTAACAAAAATATTCAATTAATTAGTAAATACAAAAAAGAAGTTAATAAAAATTACTTTAGACCAACAATAAAATGGGAGAAATAATTTTTCACAATGTTTAAATTAAAAAAACCATATTTAATTGCTGAAATTGGTAGCAGTCACATGGGCAATCTTAAATTAGCCTATTTAGCTATAGCGGAGGCTAAAAAAGGTGGAGCAGACTGTGTAAAATTTCAAATTTATGATGAAAAAACAATAGTACATCCAAAACTTAGAACACTAAGCTATATTAAACACAATAAATATAAATATCAGGCTGAAAGATTTGCAAAAATGAAAATTACTCTTAATGATATAAAAAAACTTTATGATTTTTCAAAAAAGAAAAAAATAGATTTTTGCGTTACACCATTTGACCCAAATTTAGTCAAGAAGATTTCAAAATATGTTAAATTTTTTAAAGTTGCATCAGGGGATTTAAATTATTATCAGCTACTGAAAGAAATAAAAAAGACTAAAAAAATTGCCTTAGTATCAACTGGTGCATCAAAATATAAAGATATTAAAAATTCTCTAAAATATTTAAATAAAAAAAAGGTCGCTATTCTTCATTGTGTATCTTCTTACCCAACAAAAAAAGAGGATATTAATTTATCAAATATTCTAGAATTAAAAAATAATTTTAATATCGAGGTAGGATTTTCTGACCATACTCAAGGTATTGATGCAACTGTTGCCTCCGTTTTTTTTGGTGCAAAAATAATAGAAAAACACTTTGTGCCATCTAGAGGATCCAGCAAATCAGCAGATTATCCTTTGTCAATTAATTATAGACAAATGAAAAATTTAAGAAAAAAAATTGATGATGCCTTTTCTATGATTGGTGAAAAGAAAGATAGAATTCTAAAATGTGAAAAATACGGAGAAAAGAATTTAAAGAGAAGCATTTACTCATCTCAAGTAATAAAAAAGGGAAATAAATTAAATAAAGATAATATTATATGTTTACGACCATATATTAAAAGCGGTGTTAAAATTGAGAATTTCTATGATGTTGTCAAAAAAAAAGCAAAAAGAACAATTAATAAATATAAATTAATAAAAAAAGGTGATTTGACATGAAAAAAAATTGTTATTTGTGTAGAAAAAAAACATTTCAAAAAGTAGTTAATAAAGAAATAAGAGGAAAAGTAAAATGTAATGTTTATCAATGTCAAACTTGTAATTTAGAATACTTAGATAAAAAATTTGTTCGGAAATTTTTAACACATACTTATTATAGAAAAGAATATGTCAAACTTTATGATAAAAAATTCTTTCTAAATGAGAACAATCACTACAATAAAATTTTTGATAAAGTTAAAAATTATACAAGAAATAAAAAAGTGTTAGAAATTGGTGCTGGAGGGGGTTATCTTTATCATTATTTAAAAACAAACGTTAAAAAATACGAGGCAGTTGAACTAAGTAACATTCAAAGAAAATATTTGACAAAAAAATTCAAGATTAAGACTTATAAAGAAATAGAGGATGCTCCTAATAATTCATTCGATATTGTTATAATTATTTCAGTATTAGAACATGTAACTGACCCAGTAAATTTTTTAAAAAGTTTATCATTTTTGTTAAAAAGGAAAGGTAAAATAATAATTGAGTGTCCAAGCATCAATGATCCTTTAGTAAAAATTTACAGCAATCAAAGTTATAAAAATTTTTATTATAGACCAGTGCATATTAATTATTTTAATAAAACACACCTACAAAAAATTGTAAAATTAAGCGGTTTAAAATTAGTTAAAGTGTTTAGTGTACTAGTTTATAGTATGACAAATCATTTGGGATGGTTTTTTAAAAACAAAGGCTCAAAAAGCTCTGAAGATGCGACAAATACTAAATTTAATAATGTAGAAAAAAGCAACATATTAGAAAAAATCTTCTCCAAGATTAATAAAATTTACTTTAGTGAATTATATAAAAATAATTCTGCTGATATGGAGATAGTAATTTGTGAAAAAAAATAGATTATTTTTTATCATTGAGGCAAGAGTAACCTCTAAAAGATTACCAGGAAAAGTTTTAAAAAAAATATTTCGAGATTATCTTTCAATAGATTATGTAATTAAAAATATTATCAACGCTGGCATAAATAAAGAAAATATAATTTTAGCTACACCTATAAGTAATAAAAATATTAAGCTTTGGAGCCATGTAGAAAAAAAATATAAAATTAAAATTTTTAAAGGTTCTGAAGAAAATGTTTTTAGGCGTATATTTGACTGTTGTAAAAAATATAATATCAAATCTTTTGCTAGAATTACTTCAGATAATATTATGTTAGATCCAATTTTTATTAAAAAAGTTGTAAAACAATTTAATAAAAATAATATAGAATATATTGCTTCTAATACATTGGAGCATTCAATCAGTTGGAAAGAAAACTCTGATTATAACGAGGGCAGTTCAATTGAAATTTTGAACGCAGATTTACTAAAAAAGATAAAACATTTAGTAAATAAAAATAATTGTGAATATCCAACTTGGTTAATATTCTCAAAACCAAATAAATTTAAACTACAAAAAATAAAATTAATTAAAGAATACAGAAAATCTAATATCAAAAATTATAGAACTACATTAGATACGTTAGAAGATTTAAAGTTTTTAAGGGCAGTGTCTAAAAAGTTAAATTTAGTACCTGGACAAAATAATCTTTTAAAAATCCTTAAAAACCCAAACAAAATAAAACTTTATACAAAAATTAATAAAAATATTAAAAAAAAGCTCGCATATAAAATAGTGGGAAAGAAGAAAAGATAAAAAACTTTACTTGTTCATTATTTGAACATATAATGTTCAATACATGAACAAGAAAAACATTAATCAAGATCATCTAAATGTTTTGAGAAAGATTCAAAAGCAACCCAATCAATCTCAGAGAAATTTAGCTCAAGAGTTAAATTTTAGTCTTGGCAAATTAAACTATTGCCTAAAAGAGTTGAAAAAAAAAGGATATATTAAGATTAAAAACTTTCAAAATAATCCAAAAAAAATTAATTATATTTATATTTTAACACCAAAAGGATTGTCAGAGAAGACAAAACTCACAATAAATTTCATGAAAAGAAAAATGAAAGAGTACGAAGAGCTTAAAAATGAACTTAAGAAAAAATAATATTTTTTATGAATTATTTTCATATTTGAAAATAATATTAAACAAAGAACAAAAAAATTCAGCATTAAAACTTTTTCTTATAATGCTAGTTGGAATGTCTTTAGAGATATTATTATTAAACAACCTATTTATATTATTAAATTTTTTAACTAATATGAATATTGAAGTTCCGGAGATTATAAATTTTTTTTCGTCATTATTTAATTCAAAAAATCTACCATTATTAGTTTTACTTCTTTTTGTTTTTACTTTTTTTATGAAAACTATTTCTGCAATTATAGTAAAGTGGCAAGAAGGAAAATTTATGTTCTCTTTGAAAGCTAAAATTTCAGAACGTTTATTTTTAGGTTATCTTAATTTACCTTTAATTTTTCATCAAAGAACTAATACAGCTAAAACACTTAAAAATATAACTTTTGAAGTTGATCAGTTTTCTTTTCTTATTAATGCTATATCAACCTTTGCTTTAGAGTTTTTAGTTCTAACTGGAATTTCTATTTATCTTATTTTTGTTGATCCAGTAATTTCCATTGTATGCATAATTTCTTTTTTGATATTTGGATATTTTTTTAATTTAATCAATAAAAAGAAAATTAAAATTATGAGTGAAAAAAGATTAATTCACCAGGATGGAAGAATAAAATCAATAATGGAAGGTTTGATAGGAATGAGAGAATTAAAAATATGGTTGAAAGAAAATTCTTTCTTAAACACATTCATTATTCATAATAATGAAATCAAAAATATTTTAATTTCAACGACTTTGAGAAATAATTTATCCAAACCTTCATTTGAAATTTTTATGCTTTTAATGTTAAGCATTTTTTTAATATATTTTTTATCGAACAATCTTTTGAATGCAAAAGTAATTCCAATGTTTGGGTTATATCTTGCCGCTGCTTATAGATTAGTACCTTCGATATCAAAAATAGTACAAAGCATGCAAAATATTCAATTTAACCTTACTTGTGCAAAAAATTTAAAAAATGAAATTTTAAATTTTAATGAGATATCGAAAATTAAAAAAAATAAAATAGATGAAAATAAAAATATTTTTCAAAGTAAAATTGAATTTAAAAATCTCTCATTCTCTTACGATATGAGTTCAAACAAAAAAGAAAATGTTCTAGAAAATATTAATTTTGACATTAAAAAAGGAGATTGCGTTGGAATAGTTGGGGATAGTGGTTCAGGAAAAAGCACCCTAACAGATCTTTTAATAGGATTGCAAACACCATCATCTGGAGAAATTTTAGTTGATGGCATAAATATTAATCAATTTGTAAGTAATTGGCAAAAATTACTTGGCTGCGTGCCTCAAGAAGTTTTTATTGCAGATGATTCTTTAAAAAAAAATGTTGCATTTGGAGTATCTGAAATGAATATAAATGATAATAAAATTGCAAAATGTTTAGAGCTGTCAAACTTAAAAGATTTTTCAACAACACTTGAAAATAATATAGAAACAATAATTGGAGAAAGGGGCGCAAGATTATCTGGCGGACAAAAACAAAGAATAGGAATTGCGCGGGCTTTTTACAACAACCCGGAAATTTTAATTTTTGATGAGTCAACAAATTCTTTAGATTCAGAAACAGAGGGTAAAATATTGTCAGAAATATATAGTTTAAAAAAAAAAAAAAAAATTATTATTATTTAAAATAAAAAAAATATTTTAAAAAAATGTAATTATTTATTAGCTATTAAAAATAAAAGACTAAAAAAAATAACAAATTAATTTAATCTTAACTTGAAATAGAATTTATGAAATTAAGAAGTTTATTTAAAATTATATATTTATTAATAGAAGGAAAAATAAAGTTTAAGACACCGAAAAATTTTGATCTGGTAATTTACGATATAAAATCTTTAAACGATATAAATTTTTTTTTTAAGAAATATAACTATTTTGTTATAGAAACAAGATTAGATATTATAAAAAAATTATATATTTCTCCAAAAATTTTATTTTACATGCTTAAAAATTATTCAGGAAGTTTATCCAA
>Ga0233444_10006410_pt1 | contig 10515 bp, 9 predicted proteins | sample SI_124_October20_6_FD_182792 | JGI IMG/M metagenome (GOLD analysis project Ga0233444, IMG submission 182792) | Seawater microbial communities from Saanich Inlet, British Columbia, Canada - SI_124_October2016_10_MG | ecosystem: Environmental > Aquatic > Marine > Inlet | place: Canada: British...
CATTTGCCCTGAGCTCCGGAAGTACCGGAGACGCCTGGGATGTACTGGTGGCTGAGCCTTTTCAGTTCACATTCACCAGATCACTTGGTAATTTTAACGAATGGAAGAACCACACAGAGGAATCTGACCCTTCTGAATTGATAACCTTTGATTAGGATAAACGATATGAAGAAAATTATTTTAACAGTGTTTGCAGCATCCAGTCTGCTTTTATATAGCACACAGGCATTTGCACTTTTCAACCTTAGTGTTGGGGTGCCGTTGTCTCATAGCTTTTCTGATAGTAATGTTGCAGAATCAGATGGTGTTAGTGGCTATTTCATTCAAGTGGGTGTGCCATTATTACCAGGACTAGGAATGGACAGTTATGAAACTAAGATTAAATGCGTTTGTGATAAAGAGTATAAATTATCAACTTCAATTTATAATCTGTATTATCAGCTACCGATTCCAATTGTTAACCTGACTCTTGGATTAGGTGCGGGTAAAACACAACAAATTTACGGGGGGGTCGCACTAGATGATGGCGCTGCTACCCAGTTTTATGCAAACGTTGGCATACCAATTCTTCCACTCTTTGACATACATCTTAGTTATCGATCAATTTCTTCAAAAATAAAATCGACCTCTGGAAGCGATATTGGTACGGAATACGACTTCGGAGGTAGCGTAACGGGCGTTGGTATCGGTTTCAATTTCTAAGTAATAGAATATATGCTTATTTGAGTTCTATGGCTCCCTTATCATTTATATTAAAACGCATAGAATGAGTGTTACACATAAAGTGTGTTGAACATAATATTCCACACACTTTAAACTCATAGAGCTAACATTCTGAATGAAGAAATTTATTTTATCTGCATTTACAGCAACCAGCTTGCTGCTTTCCAGCTCCCCAATATTTGCAGCTCCCCTTACAATAAGTCTTGGAATACCTCAAGAACAGACATTCACAGAAAAAAATGAAGCTGGTGGTAAAATAGAAGCTGATAAACCAAGTGGTTATTTCCTTGGTATAAAGTTTCCTGTTGGTTTTGGTTTAGGAATAGATAGTTATAAAACTAAATTTACAGGAGACACTTCTAAAATTGAAACTTTCATGTATAATATATTCTATCAGTTTCCTATTCCAGTGATAGACATTACAATTGGATTAGGTTCTGGCAAGACGAAGCTCGCTTGTAGTGACTGCGCAGAAGATTACACCGACCCTGAAAGTGGCATAAAAACTGGTTATAAGGCTGGAGAAGCAAACCAGTGGTTTACAAGTTTTGGAATACAGCTTACCCAACTTATTAACATACATATGAGTTATAGATCTGTAACAAGTAATAAAATTGAGCAGGTTTATAGCGGAACCAAAGTAAATTATAGTGGAAACGTAAGAGGAATTGGCCTAGCTTTTAATTTCTAAAAAAGAGAACTTTGATGTTCTAGGCTCTGAACTCTTGCAAAACGTTAACATCTGATTAGGTTATCTCATGAAAAAAATTATTTTAACTGCTTTTACAGCAGCAATTTTACTGCTTTTTAGCAGCTCAGCATATGCACTTTTTACCGTAAGCGCTGGTGTCCCTTTTTCTCATTCGTTTGCTGATACAGAAGTAGCTGAGTCAGATGGAGTAAGTGGTCTTTTCCTTGCTGCCAAACTACCGATAATGGTTGGTGTGGGGATAGAAACTTATAAAACTAAACTTAAAGGTTCTACGACAACCTTGGCCACTTCAATGTATGATATTTTCTATCAGCTACCTATTCCTATCGTCAACCTGACACTTGGATTAGGAATGGGCTCAACTGAGCTACAGTGTGTAGGTTGTTCAACAACATATGATAAAGGGACTGCAACCCAGTGGTATACCAGCGTGGGTATACCAATTTTCCCTTTCTTTGATGCGCATCTCAGCTTACGCAGAGTTTCATCAAAAATAAAAAAAACAGCGGCTTCTGGAGGTACTGAGTACGACTTGGGTGGTACTGTGGCTGGAATTGGTATAGCATTTGGTTTCTAAATAAGTGATCTACTCCTAATGTTAAACAAGTCAAAATATTTCAGTAAACTGGCAATCTCTGCTTGTTTACTTTTGGGCCTAAGCGGAATATTAACTACTGCAAAAGCACAGTTCATCGGGATCAATGCCGATGTCGCCATCGCTTATTCTGCTGCTTCAGGAAGTGTCTCCGGGGGAGCAGTTGGAATCTCCCATCCGGCACCTTATTTTCCAAATATTGGCGCTTCAAGAGTCACTTTTAATGAGACAGAAAACACGACTTCCTCTGCCGATGCTAACTCTATACTAACTCTGGAAACCAAAACCACCATAAGTACAGTCAATTTTTTCTATAACGTTCCGTTTCCAGTTGTTTCAATTGCACTTGGAATAGGCACAGGCACTTTGAAAACCAACGCTTTAGTGAAAGAGACAACTGGCGGTACTGCAATTTCAGACAATAGTGATTTGAGTACTCCTGTTTCTGAAGCATTCATTCACATAGGCCTGCCTTTCTGGAACACAATTGAGTTTCATCTAGGCTACCACGCTATGTCTGTCGCCAATATTGACATAACCAGTAAAAGCGGGATTGTGGTCACAAATTACAATCTGGACAAAAAAAGCTATACTGGTGGAATGAGCACAATTGGAGTTCAAGTTGCGTTTTAATGTTTCCCTCACCGTTTCCTGAAACTATCAGTTTTTTCTGCGCTGAATTGTCTACGCCACCTGTTTTTCCGTTACTTCCGGAAGAAGAAATATTCCTGAAAAAATTAAGTTCTACTAGAAGGCAGACAGAGTTTTCACAGGGAAGAAGCTGTGCTCATCAGGCTCTCGCAAAATTCAAACTTGAATCAGAGCCTATCACCAGAAATGCTGAGACAAGGGAACCCTGCTGGCCGGAATCCGTTAGGGGGAGTATCACTCATTCCGGAGAATACGCTGCTGCGGCTGTTGGACTGGCTGCTGATGTTTCCGGAATAGGTATCGATTTAGAAAATTTATCCAGAGTAGTTGATTTCAACATCAGTAGACACGTCTGTGTTGAGCAAGAACTGGAGTGGTTGAAAACCCTTTCACCCACAAAGGCAAATCAGGGACTCAGAATTATTTTTTCGGCCAAAGAGTCAATCTTCAAATGTCTCTTTCCGATTTCAAAAACATACCTGTATTTTAAAGATGCGACAGTCGAGATTGATGAAGATAGTGCTGAATTTACTTTCACCCTTTCCAGAGAATGTTCCGGAATCACTGCAGCGGGTTTCAAGCACAGCGGAAATTTTTCAATCATTGATAAAATGCTGCTGACCGCAATTTATCTCTAAAATCAGTCCCAAAGCCTAATCACTGATTTTTCTAGGCTGTGCTAATCTTAGCTTTTGCGTTTATCATATTTTTATAAACAGGCGGACAAAGTCTATTTAAGCTACAAATTCAACTTATTGAACGCAGTTGTTGAAAACTGACATTTTATCAACTGTTAACCAACAATTCGTATTGGGTTTTCTCTAAATTTTTGCTAGATTATTGTTTATCAACATTCTCTCAACAGCATGTCAAAACACATAAAAACAGAGAATAGTGTTAATTAATCAAAAAGTTAAGCACTTATCAACAAGTTGTCAACAATCCTACTACTACTAATAAAATAAATATGGAAATTACTTTAAAAAGAGAAGCATTAAGTAGTACTCTGCAAAACATCAATTCAGTAGTTGACAAAAGCTCAACCAAGCCTATCCTGTCAAACTTTGTGATCAGGACACTGGAAGACGACAGTTCTAATGTTGAATTTTCGTCAACAGACTACGAGTTATCTCTGGTTGAAGTGATGCCTGCGCAAATTAAAGATCCGGGTAGTATCTGTGTTAATGCAAAAAAAGTTTTTGATATAGTCAAGGAGCTTAAGGATGATGAAGTTCATATCCGTTCGACAGAACAACTCTGGATCTATATTACCTGTGGATCATCAGAATTACGCCTTCCTTCGGTTGAAGTAGGTTTATACCCTCAAACAGTGCTGGAAAAACTTCCGGAGTCTGTGACGATCTCTGTAGAGGATTTAAAGAGCTGCATTGACATGACTTTGTTTGCGGCAATTACGAATGAATCACGCAGAAATCTGATGGGTGTTTGTCTAAGCTCAACAAGTGATCAGCAAACCCGCTGGCTATCTACTGATGGTCACCGTTTAGCACAAATAATAAAGTCAGTTGATGATTTAATTATTGATGCGGAACAGGAAGTTATCATCCCGAGAAAAGCGCTGACCGAAGTAAGAAGAGCCGCAGATATGTTTGGTAAAACAGTAAATATAACTTTTGACTCACGTGTAATGCAGTTTTCTGGAGGACAGATAAGCTTTAAAACAAGACTGATTGAAGGTAAATTTCCGAATTGTGATCCTATTATTCCAAAAGATAACAATCTGGAAATTTTGGTAAATCGCGAAAATTTTAGCAATTCGCTAAGGATTGTCTCTTCTATCAGTTCTGAAAAACTGAGACCGGTGAAATTAATTATTTCAGCAGGTGTTTTGAGACTTGAAAGTGAAAAAGCTGATTACGGCGAAGTAGTTGACGAAATAGAGGCAGGTTATGAAGGTGAATCTTTTCAAATCGGTTTTAATGCCAGATACCTTTTAGATGTTTTAGGTGTTATTGACAGTGATGATATTATCTTGGAGTGTAAAAACTCTATGAGCCCAACCATCATTAAATCATCTACTGATGAATCTTTTTTATCTGTAATTATGCCATTGAGGGTTGAGTGGTAGTTTGACTGTTTTCACTTCATTGTTCATGAGAACTTAGACAGTGACTACCGACAATCAACCGTTAACCGGACCTGAATTGACATGATCATCCGCAATATTGAGGTCTCTCAATTTCGCAACTACAGCAGGTGTACAGCCGATTTTTCTGAGGATTTAAATTGGATATACGGCGCAAACGGTCAGGGAAAAACAAATCTTGTTGAAGCAGTACATTATCTCTGTAATTTAGAATCATTCCGCACAAAAAAACCAGCTCAACTGCTACAGGAAAACAAATCCGAAGCAGTCATTCAGTCTCAGCTCGAACGTCAAAAAGTACAGCATCAGGTCCGCATAAAAGTTAGCAAAAAAGGCCGTCAGGTAGTTTTAGACCACTCCCCTTCTCACCGAGTTTCTGAATACATTCTCTCCTTTATGGCGCTGTCATTCACTCCGGAAGATGTAAATCTTTTCCGGAATGTACCACAGGAACGCCGAAAATTTTTTAACAGGATAATGACCTTTGTTGATCCTGTCTATTTTAAGAACCTCCAGGAATACACAAAAATTATTGCCCAGAAAAACTCATTATTGAGACAGGGGCTTCCAGAACAAATTCCGCTTTGGAATGAAATGCTCGCACGTTCCGCTATAAAAATAATGCAGCAGCGTATTAGATTTGTGGAACAGATGAATGCACATCTGCACGATCTTTTCATGGAACTTTCAGGTCGTTCAGAGAAGTTGACTTTGGTTTATAAAACTTCGCTGAATTCAACTAATATGGATGAGAAAAATTGCCTCCTCCAACTCGAAAAAAGTCTGCCGAGAGACCTGCAATACGGCTTTGCTGTCCTTGGTCCACACAGGGATGAGTATCATTTGCTGATCGATGAAAAAAAGGACAAGGATTATTTTTCGCAGGGAGAATTCAGGATTACTAATTTGTCTTTAAAAATGACAATAAATCGTTTATTATGTGAGAGATATAAATTTTATCCAGTTTTGATTTTTGACGATCTTTTTTCAGAATTGGATGAGGAGGTGATTCAGCAAATTTTGCAGTTTTTTATTAAGTTAAAAAATCAAATTTTTATCACCTCAACCTCTGAACCATCAAGTTCCCTGCCTGGAAAATATTTTCACATTGAAAATGGACAACTGGTTTGACATCACAGCTTTAATAAATAACCTTCTGCTGTTTCATGAAAGAAAAAAATGCCTGAAATTGAAAGCGTAGTAAATTCAGATTACGATGAATCTAATATAACGGTACTGCAGGGTCTGGAAGCGGTACGCCTGCGTCCAGGAATGTATATCGGAGGAGTCGACAGTGCCGCTCTTCATCACCTTGTTTTTGAGATTGTAGATAACAGTGTTGATGAGGCACTAGCTGGTTTTTGTAATGAAATTCACGCAATCATCAATCCAGATGGAAGTCTGTCCGTTGAAGATAACGGCAGGGGCATTCCTGTAGGTATACACGAAGAAGAAGGTATTCCTGCGGTTGAATTGATTTTGACACGTCTTCATGCAGGTGGAAAATTTGATAATAGCAACTACAAGGTTTCCGGTGGATTGAATGGAGTAGGTGCATCGGTTGTGAACGCACTTTCTGGTAAAATGATAGCAGAAATACACCGAGAAGGTTTTTTGTGGAAGCAGGAATACGAGCAGGGCATTACGGTTAAACCTCTCGAGAAAGTTGAAGAAAGCAAAAAAACCGGAACTCAAATCACTTTTTGGCCGGATGAAACGATCTTTGATAATGTTGAATTTAATTTCGAAATATTAGCTCCCCGTCTAAGAGAATTAGCGTTTTTGAACAGGGGTATTCTAATTTCAATCCGGGATAACCGGACGGATCGTTATCAGGAATTCCAATATGAAGGCGGGATTGTGGAATTTATCAAGCACATGAATGAAAATAAAAGTGTTTTGCATGAATCTCCAGTTTACTTTTCCGGAAAATCAGAAGATGTGGAAATCGAAGTGGCTTTTCAGTATAACGATAGTTACACCGAGCGTATTTATTCTTTTGTTAATAATATAAATACAGTAGAAGGTGGAACACACCTGACAGGTTTTAAAGGAGCGCTTACCCGCACCTTGAACAACTACATGACAGCAAATAAAATTACCAACGATTCTAAGGAAAATTTATCAGGAGAGGATGTCCGAGAAGGTATGGCGGTAGTGATCAGCGCAAGAGTCATGAATCCACAGTTTGAATCGCAGAAAAAAATTAAACTGACCAATGTTGAAATTAAGGGAAAAGTAGAAACTCTTGTCTCAGAATATTTGGGTTCTTTTCTGGAGGAAAATCCTGTTGTCGCAAAAAAGATTATTGCCAAAGGTATAGACGCTCAGCGAGCCAGGCTTGCTGCTAAGAAAGCAAGGGAACTGACACGTAGAAAAAATGTTCTTGAATTCAGCACACTGCCCGGAAAACTTGCTGACTGCCAGGAATCAGATCCGGCATTAAGTGAATTGTTTCTAGTGGAGGGAGATTCTGCGGGAGGCTCCGCAAAGCAGGGACGTGATCGTAAGAATCAGGCTATTTTACCCTTAAAAGGTAAAATATTAAATGTGGAAAAGGCACGTTTTGACAAGATGCTCGGCAATGAAGAAATAAAAACGATGATTACCGCAATGGGCACCGGTATTGGCAATGAAGAATTTGATCTGGAAAAAATACGTTACCACAAAATTATCATCATGACTGATGCGGATGTTGACGGCAGCCATATTTTGACTTTGATTTTGACATTCTTCTACAGACAAATGCCTGAGATTATAGAAAACGGTTATCTCTATATTGCTCAGCCGCCTTTGTACAGGGCAAAAAAAGGACGCTCCAGTTTTTATGTCAGGGATGATAATGAACTTACGGAACGTCTGGTAAGGGCTTCCAGTGAATCATTAGTGCTCACCACGGATAAAGGAAAGTCCATTAGCGGAGAAGAGCTTTTTCAGACTGCACTCAAGATCAGGCTTTACAAAACCCACTATGACAGATTGTCTTTTAACCAAAACCTGACCCAGCTGGTCGATCTTCTGCTTAAGAACGATATTGAATTAGATTCGGGCGGTGCGGAAAACATCCTCAAATGTATAGATAGATTGAAGGAAAACTATGCTGATTATAAACTTAGTGTGGATCCTGAAAAACAGGGAAACAATGTCTTGATACAGTGTAACGAACAGCAGATTGAGTTGTCACTGAATTTACTGGAAAACATGAGAGTCCATGATTATTCTAAACTGTTTCAGGAACGCCTAGAACTGATAGAAACTCTCGGAGAAGATATTCTGGTAATGACAGAAGAAAAAGAAGGAGAAAGTCACTCTTTTCAGACGTGGATAGAAGTACTTAATTTTATGATTAGTTTTGGTAAAAAAGGTATGTACATCCAACGTTATAAGGGTTTAGGAGAGATGAATCCGGAACAGTTATGGGAAACAACCCTTGATCCAGACGTCAGAACATTGAAAAAAGTAAATATTGAAGACCTGGTTGAGTCAGACGGAGTTTTTACCATTTTGATGGGTGATCAGGTAGAACCACGACGTAACTTCATTGAAGAGAATGCTCTTCGAGTGAAGAACCTTGATGTCTAGAATCAAAACTGTTATTACATGACCAATTCCCATTCCATCATCGCTATAGTCGGTCGTCCTAATGTTGGCAAGTCAACCTTGTTCAATCGTCTGGTCGGACGGCGATCTGCCATTGTAGAGAAAATGCCTGGTGTGACACGTGACCGCAAGTATGGTATTTCCAAATATCATGGTTATGAGTTTATCGCTATTGATACAGGCGGATTTGAAACGGTAGCGGAAAGCTCACTCAGAAAGCAAATGGTTCAACAGGCACGTCTTGCGGTTGAAGAGGCAGATTGTGTTTTATTTGTCGTTAACGCGCAAGAAGGCTGGACTCCTGTTGATGCTGAAATATACCGGACTTTGGTGGAAGATGAGATAAGGTTGTTTGTTGTAGTAAACAAAGCCGATAATCCGCGTTTGGAAGAGGAAAGTTCGGATTTTTACCAGTTGGGAGTAGAAATAATCTATCCTGTTTCAGCAGAACACAACCGTGGAATAGATGGACTACTGGAAGAAGTTGACAAGATGGTTCCGCTTAGAATGGAGGAAAAGCCAGATCCAGCTGAAGATGAAGAAGATGAAGAAGAAGATGAAGAAGATCGTTCTAAGGAGCCAATCGCAGTTGCTGTTATCGGAAAACCGAATGCGGGAAAATCATCTATTGTAAACGCACTGCTCCGCAAGGAGAGGATGATTGTGGATTCTGTTTCAGGAACAACACGAGATCCTGTGGACAGTCTCTGTAATTTTGAAGGTCGAGAATTTTTACTGGTTGATACAGCTGGCATTCGACGACGTGGTAAAGTAAGTGAAAAGATCGAAACATTCAGTATCGTTTCTGCACTTAAATCCATAGAACGTGCGGACGTAACTCTCTTAATAATTGATGCGGAAGAAGGCATAACAGAACAGGTAATGAAAATTGCCGGTTATGCGAATGAGCGTAAGAAATCTCTGCTCATTATCATGAATAAGTGGGATTTAGTCAAAAAAGACGGTAAAACACTGAAGCAGGTAGAAGAGGAAGTATACGATCGTTTGGGCTTTATCAGCTTTGCACCGATTCTTTTTGTGAGTGCTAAAACCGGACAAAGGGTTCCGTTGATTTTTGAAAAAATTCTCAGCGTTCATGCACAGTATGTCCGGAGAATCCAAACGTCGGATTTAAACACCATCCTCCAGCTTATAGTAAATCAGCATCCTCCGCCTTCAAAATCAGGTCGTCCGACCAAAGTTTATTACGGTAATCAGGTAAGTGTAGCACCGCCGACTTTTGTTTTTATGACTAACAATCCGGACAAAACAAATTTTGCTTACGAGCGTTATATTACCAATCAGTTCCGCTATCATTTTGGCTTTGAAGGAACACCGCTGAATTTCATCTGGCGTAAGAAAAAATCTGCACGTAGTAGAAGTGCTGGTAAAAAATCCTGGAAAATTTAAAGAATTATTTTTACCAGCATCAAGTCAGATTAAAAAATATTCGTACTAAATCAGCAGTAGTGTACTTCTGTGAAACGGCTACGCAGCTGAGTGACTTCATCTTTCACATTTTTACCTTCAAGCCCTGCTTTCATCAAGGAAGCAAGCTCACCCATTTCAGCTTCTTTCATACCGTAACGTGTCATTTCCTGCACGCCAATCCGTAAGCCGGAAGGATTCCGCGCATCATTGTCACCCGGAAGCATATTATAATTGGTGATGATGTTATTCTTTTCCGACAGGGAACGGGCAATGTCCTTGGCAATACCAAAATTTGTAACGTTGAGTGCTAACTGGTGACTTGCGGTGAAGCCGAATTCCCGGGCTTCTACATTGACTCCTTCGTCTGTAAGAGCTTGCCCAAAAGCTTTAGCATTGGCGATTGTCCGAGCGGCATATTTTTTTCCGTGTTCAGCCATTTCCCGAATTGCAATCAACAATCCCGGTAAAGTGTGTAAATGGTGACTGCTGGATGAACCAGGCATTACGCCGCGGTCGACGCTGTTCCACCATTTTATTTCTTGTTCGCTGGACATGTTACCTAAAATTACTCCACGCTGAGGTCCGGGAAAAGTTTTGTGGGTGCTGCCGTTGATGAAGTGCGCTCCTTCCTCAATAGGATTTTGGAACTGTCCGCCAAAGATTAGACCGAGTACATGTGCGCCGTCATAAAGAAGA
>Ga0233444_10006422_pt1 | contig 10499 bp, 9 predicted proteins | sample SI_124_October20_6_FD_182792 | JGI IMG/M metagenome (GOLD analysis project Ga0233444, IMG submission 182792) | Seawater microbial communities from Saanich Inlet, British Columbia, Canada - SI_124_October2016_10_MG | ecosystem: Environmental > Aquatic > Marine > Inlet | place: Canada: British...
CTGCATGTTCGGCGAGACGCTCAATCTCCGGCGAATTCACGCCCATCACCTTCGCACGCAGGTCATACATCGCCGCAGCCGTATCGCGGCAATGCGCTTCAAGCGCCGCCATGTCCGGCATCGGATCATCGTAGACATCGAACACATGCGCGTCGATCAGACGAACGAATGCTTCAACGGGAAGATCGTGCTGCGCCATTGTCCGCAACAATTCCGCCGCAACCGGATTTCCCTCAACCGCGCCGTGGTCCCTGCCCTGACCGCCGCCAGTCAATGCATCCCGCCACCACTGCAGGCGGATCTCGCCCGGCAGCGGCTGGCTGACGTGATCGCGAACATGCGCGACCTCGGCGTTGAACGCCGCCAGCGCAATCCAAGCACGCCGCGCTTGCGGCGGCACGAACAGGCTCGCGGCATAGGTTCTGAAATCCTGTGCGCGCACCAGTTCCGTGCAAAACGCTTCAGCCGCTCGATCTGTCGCGCTGCTCATGGAACGGCAATGAGTGCCGCTGCCACGCGCCGGCGTTCACCCATCATGACATTGTAGGTGCGGATCGCCGGCCCCGTCTGCATGGTGTCGAGCATCACATGAACCTGCCGCAGCGCATTGCGCAGCGGCGCTGGCGCGATCCATACTTCGCTTCCCGTGCCGATCAGCAATGTATCGATGTCGTTGGCGTGCTCGAAAACGCGAGCCAGCGAATACCGGTCAATGTCCTTGGGATCGTTGACCGGCCATGCCCAGATCGAGTCCGGCAGGCACAGCAGCGAGCCGCGATGCGACATCTCCGCGAACCGGAAGCCGCCGTTGCCGTAGGCTTCGATCGGCGCCGACCGCGGAAGATGCAACGCATCCGGCGCACCAGTACCCATTTTCCGAAGTTCGTGATCCATCTCAGCACCACCTTTCACGAACTTCGGAAAGTCGTGGGTACTAGCAACCTATAATTCTAGTACCGCTATCTATTGGAAGTTCCTGGATGGGACTCGCAGCTTGCGCTGCAGGAACTTCCAATAGGCGGTACTAGCGGCCATCAGGGCTTCGACGGCTTGTCGTCCTCGCCGCCCCGGTTTTCGCCCACGCCGAGATAAATCAGGATCGGCGCCGCGATGAAGATCGACGTGTAGGTGCCGACCAGCACCACGCCGAAGGTCATTGTCGCCGCGAAGCTGTGGATCGCCTTGCCGCCGAACAGCAGCAGCGCGAGCAACGCCAGCGTCACCGTGACATGGGTGATGATCGAGCGCGACAGCGTCGAGTTGATCGAATGGTTCAGGAGATCAGTCATCGGCATTTTCTTGTAACGCCGCAGCATTTCGCGAATACGGTCGTAAATGACGACGGTGTCGTTGAGCGAATAGCCGAGAATGGTGAGCAGCGCCGCGATACTGGTCAGATCGAATTCAATCTGGGTGATCGACATGAATCCGAGCGTCAGCACGATATCGTGGACGTTGGCGATCATCGCGCCAAGCGCGAACTGCCATTCGAACCGGAACCAGAGATACATCAGAATGCCGACGATCGCGAGCATCAGGCCCACGGTGCCATAGGCAAGAAGCTCGCTTGACACGCGCGGGCCGACCACTTCGACGCGGCGATATTCGACGCTGTCCCCGAACAACTGACGGACCTTCTGAACCGCTGCCTGCTGCGCTTGATCGCCACCCGGCTGCTCCGCGACACGGATCAGCACATCGGACGGACCGCCGAACTGCTGGAGCTGAACGTCGCCGAGATTGAGCGTTGTAAGCTGCGCGCGCAAAGCCGCGATGTCAGCCGGACCCGATTTGGTCTGGATTTCCAGCAGCGTGCCGCCCTTGAAGTCGATGCCGAAATTCAGCCCGTGCGCGAAATAGAGGCCGATTGCGATCAACGACAGCAGCGCCGAGATCGGAAAACTGATGCGGCGGAAGCGCATGAAGTCGAACTTCGTATCGTCGGGAACGATACGGAGCGCGGGGATCACGCCATAAATGCTGAGCACCGTCAGGACGACGATGAAGATGGCCAGAGCAATGATAATAGTTTGAGTCACTGTGTAGCTATCCTCAAATCGGCACGGTCTTTGGCCGCTTCCAGCTCACCCACGTCGCTACGATCAGCCGCGTAACGGTGAACGCCGTGAAAACCGTGGTGATGATGCCGATGCCGAGCGTCACGGCGAAGCCGCGCACCGGCCCGGTGCCGATGTAGAACAGCACCGCCGCCGCGATGAATGTGGTGATGTTGGAGTCCAGAATGGTCGCTAGCGCCCGCGTGAAGCCGGCGTCGATGGCCGAGATCGCGGTTCGTCCGGCGCGCAGTTCCTCGCGGATACGCTCATAGATCAGCACGTTGGAGTCGACCGCGATGCCGACCGTCAGAACGATGCCGGCGATGCCGGGCAGCGTCAGCGTCGCATTGAGCAGCGACAGGATGCCGAAGATCATCGCGACGTTGATGGCGACCGCGACGTTGGCGAAGAAGCCGAACAGCCGGTAGGTCAGCAGCATAAACACGATGACCAGCACCGAACCGACGTAGGACGCCAGTTCACCCGCTGCGATCGAGTCCTGACCAAGGCCCGGACCAACCGTGCGCTCTTCGATGATGGTCAGCGGCGCAGGCAGCGCGCCCGCGCGCAGCAGGATCGCGAGATCGTTCGCGCCCTGCACGGTGAAGCTGCCGGAAATCTGCCCCGAGCCGCCGGTGATCGGTTCACGGATCACAGGCGCGGAAATCACTTCGTTGTCGAGGACGATGGCGAAAGGCTGACCGACGTTCTCAAGCGTCGCGGTTGCGAACTTGCGCGCGCCGGACGTATTGAAGCGGAAGCTGACGATCGGTTCGCCGCTGCGCTGATCGAAGCCCGGCTGCGCATCGGTCAGGTCACCACCCGACACCAGCACCTGCTTCTTGATAACGTAAGGCACCTTCGGAGACGAGGCGCTCATCAGGAGTTCGGAATCCGGCGGCAACCGTCCCTGCTGCGCCTGATCGGGCGAGATGGTGGGGTCCACCATGCGGAAGTCGAGCTTGGCCGTCTTGCCGAGCAGCTCCTTAAGGCGGGTCGGGTCCTGAAGGCCCGGCACCTGCACCAGAATACGATCGATGCCCTGGCGCTGGATCAGCGGTTCGACGGTGCCGAGTTCGTTGATGCGGCGCTCGACGATCTGGATCGATTGTTCAACCGACTGGCGGACACGTTCCGTGATGGCAGCCGGAGGCACGGTCAGGCGGATCAGCCCGCCGCCGGCGTCGCTGACTTCAACGCTGCGCTGGCCGCTCGATCCGAGCAGACCGCCGAGCGGCTGCGACAGTTCACGCAGCTTGGCGAGCGCAGCGGTCAGATCGGTATCCTTGACGCGGACTTCAACGCTCTCGCCGCGAACCGCAAGGCCGGTGTAGCCGACCTTGGCGTCGCGCAGCGTACGCCGCACGTCGTCGCGAACCTGATCGAGCTTGTCCTTCTTCACCGAGTTCGAATCGACTTCGAGCAGGATGTGCGAGCCACCCTGCAAGTCGAGGCCGAGCACGACATGACGCTGGGCCCACTTCGGCCAGGTCTTGACGGTTGATTCAGGGAAGAAGTTCGGAACCGCGAAAAGGCAAACGATCGTGGCGGTCAGAATGACCGCCAACGCCTTCCACCGCGTGAAATAAAGCATCGAGATGACCCGTCAGATTAATGAAGCTGCAGCGCGGGAATGTCAGCTCGCGGCTGTCTCTTCCTTTGAATCCTTCGCCGGCTCACCCTTGGTCCGCACGCCCGAGATCATCTGGCGCATCTGACGAATACGGACACCGTCGGAGATTTCCACCTCGATCTGGTCGTCATCGACAACCTTGGTCACCTTGCCGACAAGGCCGCCGTTGGTCACGACGGTGTCGCCGCGGCGGATGTTCTTCACCAGTTCCTGATGATCCTTCAGCTTCTTTTGCTGCGGCTTCAGAATCAGGAAGTACATGATGACGAAAATCAGCGCGAACGGCAGCAACGACATCAGCATGCTGTTGGTATCACCGGCGCCGGCGGCTTGAGCAAAGGCAGGAGTAATGAACATACGAAAAGTCCTCGGGAAGGCGCCCGCCATGGGGCGAAACGCGTAGGCGCAAGGCCGTTTTGGCCGAATTTGCGCGGACTATAGCGGCAGGCCGCTCAATTGCAACGGGACCGGACATGTCGATTTGGCCATGCATTTGTGGCGCTTGCGGGCGTCCGCCGGCCTCGCTATGGGTGCCTCCAAGGGGTGCTGATTCATGTCCAAAAAAGCCAGTAAAAAGGCCTCCGGGGCCACCACGAAGGCGCGTCCCGGCAAGGCCGTCAAAGCCGCGACAAAACGCCCTGCGGCAGCGGCCGACAGCGAGACCCGGGCCCGGATCGCACTCGCGCTCGAGAGTATCGCCGCAAACCTGAACGCATCAGCGGCGAAACCGTCGACCCCTGATTCCCTCAAAAATGCCGATGCCTTTGTCTGGCACCCCAGCGGCCATCTGGTGCCGGTTCCAAAGGTCAGCCGCGTTGACCTCGGACTGCTCAAGGGCATCGACCGGATGCGCGACATCCTGATCGAGAACACCGAGCGTTTCGCCACAGGCCTGCCCGCGAACAACGCCCTCCTCTGGGGCGCGCGCGGCATGGGCAAGTCGTCGCTGGTGAAAGCGGCGCATGCCAGCGTCAACGCCATGCCCAAGGTGCGCGGGCGGTTGAAGCTGATCGAAATTCATCGCGAGGACATCGAAAGCCTGCCGCTTCTGATGTCGCTGCTGCGCGACTCCGACTTCCATTTCATCGTGTTCTGCGACGACCTGTCGTTCGACGGCAACGACGCGTCGTACAAGTCGCTGAAGGCAGTCCTCGAAGGCGGCATCGAAGGCCGGCCGGACAACGTGATCCTGTACGCGACATCGAACCGCCGCCATCTGCTGGCGCGCGACATGATCGAAAACGAACGCTCGACATCCATTAATCCCGGCGAAGCCGTCGAGGAAAAGGTCTCGCTGTCGGACCGCTTCGGCCTGTGGCTCGGCTTCCACAAGTGCAGCCAGGACGAATACCTTGAGATGGTGCGCGGCTATTGCAAGCACTTCGGCGTCAAGATGCCCGACGATCAGTTAGAGCGCGAAGCGCTCGAATGGTCGACTACGCGCGGATCACGCTCGGGCCGTGTGGCCTGGCAGTTCACGCAGGAAATCGCGGGACGGATAGGCGTGCGGCTGAACGCGAAGGCGTAGCCGCTGCACAAGTCCGCTAGACCGATGCCAGGCGCGCCCGCTCTGGCCCTCCTGATGAGCTGGGCCAAGAGCCCGCCTCATCAACGATCAACCGGCCCAATTCAGCCGCGCATGGCATCTGGCCGCCCTGCTTCCGGATCAAGACGTAATTCGCTTTCGGCAAAGGCGGCAAACCGTCGTCACCGTCCAGGACCCTCATCCAGGGTTCGATCTCTTCCTGGGCGAAGATCGACACCGCCAGCCCCGCTTTCACTGCCGCCTTCAGACCATGCTGGTTCGCCGACGTGAAGCCGACGTGCCAATCGAGGCTAGAAGCCGTAAGTGCCTCGACAGCCATCGCACGAAGCGCGCACGGCGGCGGCGAGAGCGCGAATGGCAGCGATGAATCCTGCGGCCGTCTGAACGTGTCGGCTGCCGCCCAGACGAATTGGGTCTGACGAAGAACGGTTCCGCCCTTTGCGTCCGATCGGGTAATCGCCACCGCAAGATCGAGTTCGCCGGCATCGACCTTGGCCCGCAGGTCAAGGCAGACACTGACCGAAACCTCGAGCCTAACCGCAGGGTAGCTGCGAGCGAACCGGCCAAGCAGTTGCGGCAGCCTGTCACCGATAAAGTTCTCCGGAACGCCCAGACGGATGGCCCCCGACGCCGTGGAGGACTGAAAGCGGCGCGTCAGCGCATCCTGACCCTGCAAGATCTGCTCGGCGTGACGCAGAAAATCCTCGCCATCTTCGGTCAGGGTCAGCTTGCGCGTGGTTCGATACAGGAGCGGCCGCCCCACCTGCTCCTCCAGCCGCCGGATCTGATGGCTGACGGCGGACTGGGTCAGATGAAGCCGCTCGGCAGCGCGCGTGAACCCGCCGGTTTCGCAGACGGCAACAAAGGCGCGAAGCAATGTGGGCTCAAAGTCCATGCCCCACACATATGACCAATGAAACTGAAATCAACAAAATAAATTCATTTCCGTCATGAAATCATATCGCTCATATCCGTCACCCCGTAGCAGCGACGTCCGACTCGGGTTGAAAAGGAATTTGCATGAGCGTCTCGCCCTCGGCCAGAAATACTGCCGCACTGATCGGCGTCTGTCTGGCGTCACTGATGTTCGGCCTCGAAATATCGAGCGTCCCCGTCATCCTGCCGACCCTGGAAACGGCGCTGCCCGCAGACTTCAAAGACCTGCAGTGGATCATGAACGCCTACACGATCGCCTGCACCACCGTGCTGATGGCGACCGGCACCTTCGCTGACCGGTATGGCCGGAAGCGCGTTTTCACCACGGCCACGATCGCCTTTGGCGTCACGTCGCTGATGTGCGGGCTGGCGCAGAGCGCATCGGTGCTCATCGTCGCGCGGTTTCTGCAAGGTCTTGCCGGCGGCGCCATGTTCACCTGCTGCGTCGCGATCATCTCGCACCAGTACCAGGATGAGCGCGAGCGAGGGAGGGCCTTTACCACCTGGGCCATTATCAGTGGCATCGGCCTGGGATTCGGTCCGATCATCGGCAGCACAATCGCCGCTGTATCGAGCTGGCATTGGGTGTTCTTGATCCACGTCCCGCTGACGATACTGACCCTCATTCCGGCCTGCATCGGTATCGTGGAATCGCGAGATCCGCACGCCAGGAGACTCGATGGCTGGGGTATCGTGACGTTGACAATCGCCGTCTTCGGTCTGACCTACGTCATCACGCAAGGAGCAGACCTTGGCAGAACCATTGCGATCGGGCTCGCTGCAATATCCCTCGCCAGCTTCGTGGCGTTCGTACTCGTCGAGCGCAACACGGCGCAACCGATGTTCGATTTCTCGGTGTTCCGGATCAGGAAATTCAGCGGCGCCATCATCGGCTGCATCGGCATGAACTTCTGCTATTGGCCGTTCATGATCTACCTGCCGATTTACTTCGAGGGTGGCCTTGGCCTCGACAGCAAGGCTGTCGGGTTCCTGCTCCTGGCCTATACAATTCCGTTTCTGATCCTGCCTCCTTTTTCAGACTATTTGCTCCGGCGTCACGGCGCTCGCATCGTGATCCCCTTGGGCATGGCCGTCATGGGTGCCGGCTTTATCGCCATGCGTCTCGGCAGCGGCATCGAACAGGCGAACTGGCTCACCGTGCTTCCCGGCGCGCTGCTGGCCGGGATCGGACTTGGCCTGACCAACACGTCAGTGACCAACACCACAACCGGTGCAGTCCCGAGCAACCGTGCGGGCATGGCGTCCGGGATCGACATCAGCGCACGATTGATCTCGCTCGCCATCAACATCGCGGTGATGGGGCTGATCCTGTTGGAGGCCATTCAGTGGTCCCTTCCAGACACGCTCTCCGCCGCGCTCGATGGCCAGCAGTTGCGGGCGCTGGCCTCGGCTATCGCCACTGGAAATCTCGGTTCGCTGCCGCAGACGTATCCGGCGCTATCCGTTCAGGATCCGTCCGGTGCCGCGGTTCACGCGGCGCTGGTCAAGGGCTTCGGCTGGGTGATGCTGTATGGCGGCATCGGCGCGTGGATTCTGGCCGCGATCAGCTTCCTGATCTTCGGTTTCGAGAAAGCCACGGCGAAATCGAACCTGGCCTGCGTCGCCGACGCAGCCGAATAGCCCGCTGAATAAAGATGAGAACGGTCTCCAAACAAAAATCCCCCGGCTTGCGCGCGGGGGATTTTCTAATATCGGCGTAAAATCTCAGGCGCCGTTCAGGAATTGAAGCGGGTCGACGGCTGAAGATCCCTTGCGAATCTCGAAGTGAAGCTGCGGCGACCCCACCTCCCCCGTCTGACCCGATTTGGCAATGATCTGGCCGCGCTTGATCGTATCCCCGCGCTTCACCATCAGTTCACTCGCGTGGGCATACGCGGTGACATAACCGTTGGAGTGCCGCACCAGGATCAGATTGCCATAACCTTTGAGTTCGCTGCCTGAATAGGCAACCACGCCGTCTTCTGCGGCTTTCACCGGCGTGCCTTCAGGAACGGCGACGTTGATGCCGTCGTTCTGCTTGCCGTTGGCCTTTGCACCGTACGCGGTGATAACGCGTCCACGCACCGGCCAGCGGAATGTCGGCAGGGCGTTGGTCGCATCAGCCGCCTTTACGGGTGACGCTTCAGGCAATTCGGCCGCAGGAGCTTCAGCGGCGACGCGTGCCTTCTGCTGAGGCTCCGCAGACGCAACCGTGACCGGCTTGACTGCTGGCGCAGGCGCTGCAGCCGCAGGCTTCGGCGCTTCAGCAACAACCTGCGGAGCAGGAGCCGCTGCAACCGCCTTGCCGCCCGGAATATTGATCTTGGTGCCGATCTTGAGCTGCGTCGTGACCGGAATGTTGTTCGCCGCAGCCAGCTGAGCAGGCGCGATGTTGTGACGGCGCGACAGGTTCATCAGCGTATCGCCGGACTTGACGACATGAACGCTGGCCGGAAGCCCTGCTGCGACCTTTGTGCCCGGTGCAGTCGACAGCGTGGGCGGATTGGCTTGCGCCACACGGCGCGGAATGACGAGTTGCTGGCCCGGCTGAAGGACACGAGGCCCGCCATAGCCGTTCGCTTTCAGGATTTCAGACGAAGGAACATTGTAGCGCTTCGAAATGACGTCGAGCGTATCCGCCGTGCCGACGATGATGGTCGTGCCGCCTTCGCGGCTGTATCCCGAATTCGCAGCAACCGAGCGCGGAGCAACGGAAGCGGTCGTCTCGATCGGCGAAGAAGACGGAGGCGCATAGGACGCCATGCCCTTGCCGCCGCCTGAGGTGGCAACGGGCGCGGACAGCGGCGCGGAGATCACGGGAGCGGACTGCGGCCGGGCGTACTGGGGAAGCTCGCGCGGCTGCTGATAAGATTGCTGCTGATAGGCGGGCTGCTGCTGAGGCGCGCCGCGATAATTGCTGGGGACGGACCCGGTCGACTCCGGCGCTGAGCGCGAAGCGAAGGGGTTCGAAAAGGTCGTTTCCGAGAACCGCGTCTGAGTGTCGGCGCTACAACCGCCAAATCCGACCGAGACGAGCGTCAGGACCACGAAATGCGGCGCGTGACGCGAGCTTATCAACTCGACAAAGCGGGACATGGTTACTCACTCGTACGCAACTAACACAAATTTGAGTAAACACAGTCCGAGTAAATAACTCTTTAAGGCTCCAAATCTGCCTGCCGCCACAAGGGTTCGCAACGCGTCAGCGCGTGATCCCGAGAACGGGAAGCCGATACTGCAAACTCAGAGTTCGCGGGCGATCCCCTGCAGCGCCGGGACGAAGCGCACTGCAACAAGTTCCTGCCGGTTGAAGCCGTCGGCCGTTCTGACGACGCGGACCAGAACCTGCCGGTCGTTCATTGGTCCAACCGGCGCGATCAGCACGCCGTTCGGCTCCAGCCGTCCGAGCAACGCCTCGGGGATTTCCTCCATCGCCGCGGTGACCATGATCCGGTCGAACGTGCCCAGCGTTTCGGGCACGTCGAACCCGTCACCAAGGATGACGTCCACATTGTCGCAGCCGAGTTCTTTCAGAACCAGCCTGGCGCGATCGGCCAGCGTACGAAACCGTTCCAGCGTCACGACTTCCCGGCATAGCTTCGACAGGATCGCGGCCTGGTACCCCGAGCCCGTCCCGATCTCCAGCACGCGATGCCCCGGCTCAAGATCGAGTTGCTCGGTCATGTAGGCCACGACGAACGGCTGGCTGATGGTCTGGCCGCAGGCGATGCCCAGCGGGGTATCGCGGTAGGCATAGCCCCGGTCCAGCGAGGTCACGAACAGTTCGCGGGGGATGTCCCCCATCGCCTTCAGCACGGCCTGATCGCTGATCCCGCGCTGCCGCAAGGTCAACTGAAACATCATCTTGTCGTGTGGCGTGGGCTGGGATGACTGCATACGTGATCAACGTTGAAAGCGGAAAAGAGTTAAATCCGATGCATGCTTTGACAAGTGTGGCGGCATGCGCCACCTTTTCGTGTTAGCAATCCGGATATGTTCTGCGCAATGACCGCTTGCAGTTCAAGCGTGCCGAGACTCTCATGACATTACCCCTTCCCGTACCATTTCGCTCCACCTTTGACGGATTGGAGGAGCAGCGCCTTTCAGGCGAGCCGGACAACCGCTTTCATCAATGTTTCGGCTGCGGTCCATCGCATCCCACGGGCCTGCACGTACGTACCTTCAAGACAGACGAAGGCGTCGCCTCGCCGATCGTCGTTTCGCAACAGTACGAAGGGCCTCCGGGCGCCGCACACGGGGGCATCGTTGCCGCCTATCTCGACGAGGTGCTGGCGGCCACAGGGCTCCGGGTAACAGGGCGGCTGGG
>Ga0233444_10006424_pt1 | contig 10497 bp, 13 predicted proteins | sample SI_124_October20_6_FD_182792 | JGI IMG/M metagenome (GOLD analysis project Ga0233444, IMG submission 182792) | Seawater microbial communities from Saanich Inlet, British Columbia, Canada - SI_124_October2016_10_MG | ecosystem: Environmental > Aquatic > Marine > Inlet | place: Canada: British...
AAATACCCGAGTCCGATATAGCGGCTGGCTCCCAGAACGCCACCTCATTGACCCAATAGGCTTCGCGCATCACCCGTTCGGCAAAGCCAAAAGCGGCGAACATCTCCATCGTGCGACAAGCAATGCCATCTGCCTGACCCAAGGTCAGGCGCCCGGGCTTGGCGTCAATAATCCGCGTGGTGATGTCCGGAAAGGCCGCCAGCTGGGCAGCCAAGGTCAATCCCGCCGGCCCACAACCGACAATCAGAACATCGACTTCGGGTGGCATCGATGGGCTGGGCGGTGCCGTTTCAAACCGTGCGTCAAGATCGGCAATATCGGGATCACCCGCATGATACCCATTGAGATGAAATTGCATCGACACCCACCATGATAACCTTGTCTTATTACCAGAACAGACTAGCACCATTCGGCATTTTGAAAAGAGTAATGGTGGGGGATGGTGTATGGCTTGGTTTCAAAAGTGAAATGGTGGGAGTGACAGGGATTGAACCTGTGACCCCTTCGATGTCAACGAAGTGCTCTCCCGCTGAGCTACACCCCCATTTATGCGGCATTGCATGATGGCCAAAGTCAACATCATGCGTGCCTATATCTGCCCCAAGCGCGGACAGATGGCAAGCCCTTTTGGCCAGATTGGGCGCTTTTTCCATGCTTGACTAGATTGTGTTGCGTTCTGGCACCCTCTGGCACCCTCTGGCACAAGATCAGGCCAGATCACACCTAATCTGCATCATATTAGCACTTTAGCAGAATTTAAATTGACGTGCGGTGGCGAGATGGTATTTTTTATCGAATGGACGCGCTTTCTACATCTCCCGATATTGCTACCTTGCCCACATCTCAGGGAACTGCATCTGCAACTGACATGCAAGATGTTATGCCCCAAGATGTTATGCCCCAGGATGTCACGCCAGTCATGGTTGATGGCGCTGCGCTGGCGCTTGATTTTTCGCGCACGCCTGAGGCAGCTTCATGCCATACCGACGATGCCAATTTTGTCGCTGTCAGCAAACGTCATTCTACACCTGCCCATACACGGGCGGTGGTGGTGTCCTGTCCGCATGCTGGCCGTCTCTATCCAGCCGAGTTTATCGCGACAAGCGCGCTTGAACTTGCCGCCTTGCGTGATCTTGAAGATTTCGCCGTTGACCGGCTGATCGAAGGCATGATGGCGCATAATATCACCACCATTACCAATCATGTTGGGCGCGCCTTTCTGGATGTGAACCGGCCTATAGATGCGCTGGATAAAATCATGTTCGCTGATACGATTGATGCCGCTACACCATCGCGCCAAGTCAAGGCCGGTTATGGGTTGTTGCCACGGCTGAATGCGGCACGCATGCCGATACATAATGTAGCTTTATCACATGACGAAGTGCGGCGGCGGCTTGACATGGTGCATACGCCCTATCACCAGATGCTGGCCGAAACGCTGGAAACAGCGCTGACATTTCACGGGCATTATCTGTTGCTTGATATTCATTCGATGCCACAGACTGATCAGCTTGGGCGGCCACTTGCCGATTTTGTTCTGGGCGACTGTCTTGGCACCACCATAGACCCCAAGCTTGGCTCGCAGATCAGTGAGTTTATCGCCGAATCTGGATTTAGCGTTGCGTGGAACAAGCCCTATGCAGGCGGGCATATCACGCGTGAATATGGGCGGATCAATTCCCCGCGGCAGTCAGTGCAGATCGAAATTAACCGCGCTCTTTATATGACATCAACACCTGTGTCGGGCAATCCGGCGCAAAGCCATATGACGCTAGAGGCTGATGGCGCAGCGCGTGTTGCCCATATGCTGGGCGCATTGGGTGCTATGCTGGCAGACATGCTGGATAATAATAGGTAAAGATTGCGCTGGGCTGAGTAACAGCTATCCAGTCTAGGCGAAGGGGTTTTCACGTTTTCGCATAACCATGCGGATGGGAATCCCGCGCAAGCCAAAATCATTCCGCAAGCCAGTGGACAAATAACGCAGATAGGAATCAGGCAGATCAGCCGGGCGGCTGACAAATAATGCAAATGTCGGTGGTCGTGTCTTGATCTGGGTTACATAGCGGATACGCAGACGGCGCCCCTCAACCAATGGCGGCGGATGCGCTTCAAGCATGATTTCCAGCCAGCGATTAAGCCGCCCTGTTGACACGCGCGTATTCCAGACAGCGTACATGTCATCAGCCGCTTTAAGCAAATTGCCAAGCCCCTTTTTATGCAAACCAGACATTTGCACAACAGGCACACCCTTTAGCTGTGACATAGAGGTTTTCAGACGATCCGAAATTTGCATCGCTGATTCCTGTTTGTTGCGCACGGCATCCCATTTGTTGGCACCAATGACAATGGCACGGCCTTCATTGGCAATCAGGCGGGCAATCGACAGATCCTGCTTGTGCAGTTCTTCGGTCGCATCGATCAGCAACACGCATAGATGCGCATATTGAATCGCGCGCAACGCATCATCGACCATCAGCTTTTCAACCTTATCGACAACACGGGCGCGGCGGCGCATGCCAGCGGTATCAACCAGCTTATAGGGGCGTCCCTGCCATTCAAACGGCAATTCAATCGAATCACGGGTGATGCCTGCCTCGGGGCCTACCAGCAATCTATCCTCGTCAAGCAGACTGTTGATTAAGGTCGATTTACCCATATTCGGCCGCCCGACAATAGCAATCCGCATCGGTTGTTTGGCAGCTTCATCCTGCCATACATCCACAGGGTTGCCTTCGGCATCAAGCGGTGCTTCGGCATCATTGTCAGGTAAGTCGTCATCATCTTCATGCGTTGTCAGAATATCGTCGCCTGTCAGCACGCCTGCCAACCCCTGTTTGTCAGCCGCTTCAAGCATCGCATCATGCAGATCGACAAGACCTTCGCCATGCGCCGCCGAAATGGCAACTGGCTCACCCAGCCCAAGTGTCCAGCTCTCAGCCACACCGCTAGCGCCGATTTTACCTTCGCATTTGTTACAAACCAGAATGACATGCGCGCCAGATTTACGAATTTCACCAGCAAAAAATTTATCAACTGGCGTGATGCCAACACGGGCGTCAACAACCAGCAATGTGACATCTGCCCCGACGATAGCCAGCTCGGTTTGATACCGCATCCGGTCTTCCAGACTGCCATCGCTGGCTTCTTCAAGCCCCGCCGTATCAATGACACGAAAGCGCAGACTCGCTAGCGCGCCATCACCTTCACGGCGATCACGCGTCACACCAGGCTGATCATCGACAATCGCATGCTGTCGTCCAATCAGACGGTTGAATAATGTTGATTTACCAACGTTTGGGCGACCAACAATCGCAAAAGTAACCATAATTTAGCGCCAGTATATCTAGTCGAAGGCTGAAAGCTGACCATTATTAGACAGCACAAAAAGTCGTCCACCAGCAATCTGAGGGGGCGTGACAACATCACTACCCACATTCAGACTGCCAGTCTCAACACCTGTTTCGGCATTAAGCAAATATAAGCTGCCGGACTTTGAAATCACCATCACCTGTCCATTGGCAACAAGTGGTCCCACATAACGCGTCAGCGATTCAGACGCCATTGCGCCAGCTGGCAAGGCATCTGGCAATTCAGCGATCCACCGCACCAAACCATCTTCGCGGCGGATTGCATAAACCCGACCTTCGAGCGACAGGACAAAAACCGTATCACCTGCAACCCATGGCATTTCGACGCCTGAAATCGGCGCATCCCATAGCATAAAACCCGAACGCGCATTTAACGCCGCAATACGGCCAGACTGGCTGATCGCAAAAACAAGGCCACCATCAAATACCGGATTGGCACGAATATCGCCGATGCTTTGTAATGGCGTGCGGGGGTTAAACGTGGCCAATGACTCAGTCCAGATAATTTCACCATCGGTGACATCCAGCATTAATAATTCACCACCTGCACCCGCAACAGCAAGTTCACCATCATTATAGGCAGGTGACGGCACGCCATATACAATTGTGCTTGATGGCAGTCCCGCACGATCCCAAAGCGCTATGCCATCTTCCATGGACAGTACCAGTATATTGCCGTCAATATCGGTGATGACGATGGCTTCATCATCAATCGCGGTTGGCCCTCCGCGAATAGGTAATGGCAGATCTATCGACCATATGCTTGTCCCATCTTCAACCGATAATGCCGCCAGCATATGACCACCCGCATGCACAAAAAGCCGTTCGCCACTGACCATGACACCGCCACCTATGCCGGGCTGAGGGTCATCATCAAATGTCTCAATCGATACTGACCAGATAGATTTACCTGTTTGCACATCAATCGCTGTTACCTGACCAAGTGGCGTTACCGCAAAAACCTTGCCGCCATGAATGACAGGCTGAGCCAGATCGACAAGATTACTGCCGCCACTGCCAATCGAGGCTGACCATATCTTTTTCAACGGCAGATCAATGTCAAGATGGCCGCCAGAATGCGCGGCTGAACCACCTGCATGAGTCGCCGACGCCGAACCTGATGGCGCAGGCAAACCAGCGCCTTGGTCAAAAGCCGCTTGATCAGGCGTAATCGTGTCAACGCTGGCGAAAACCGCAATACGTTCACCTGGTAAAATGACTTCGGGCGGCGAACATGCCGACAATGCCAATAGCATCATGCCAGCCAAAGCCGATAATGATGCCTTACCCGATATAACAGCAAGATTCGGGACAAAAAACCTAGCTGGGGGCATGTTAAGGCGCATCTTCATTCATGTCTCCTAGAGGCTTTCACCTATGGTCAGCAATCAGGCGTTCAGGATATCCAGCATCCGCTGGGCGCGCTGGCGTAACGACTGAGGAATTTCGGTTAATTTGATAATCTGTTCAAGTTTGGCCTTGGCCGCGTCGATCTTGCCTGTCTGTAGGTCAAGTCCAGCACTTTGTTCAAGCGCCAACCCCTGCCATGTACCTGCCGCACCAATAAGCGGCGCAAGGCGGTCCTGTAAACTTTGGGCGCTGGCGTCAGCTGGAGCATTCATAACCGATAAAAGCTGGGCGAATTGCCGATATAGCGGATCAATGTTTTTGTCTTCGGCAAGCGCGTTATAGCTGGCTTGCGCGGCAACATAATCACCTGCTCTGGCCTCGGCGGCGGCAATCTGGAAGCGTGCCAGCATTTTATAGCCGTCGGTCAATTCATCGACATTATTATTAAGCGATGAAATCACATCATCGGCTTTTAATGACGTGTGATATAAATCAGCCGCCTTTTCAATCTGATTGGTAGAATAGATGTTATAGCCCTGATACCCACCAACGGCCAAAACAACCGCCATACAAGCACCAATTACATATTTACCATATTGTGCCCATAATAGCTGTGCACGATCTTTCTTCAGCTCTTCATCAATTTCATCAAAAATGTCAGCCATGAACCCAAACTTCGTCCTTGCATAATATGGCCATCACCTGATCGTCCAAATGCCACGACCCTGACGTGATAACCAGCCTAGATATAACCTTTAACTGGTCTTGGCATGACGCCATCATCCAGCAAATAAGCCACATCAATCATAAAAAATGCCAATGCTTTATTGACCTTGGCAAAAACCTGCCTCAACATAACCGTAATGCTTCGAAACAGCCACCACAAAAAATAGGTATAAAGGTACGTGTCTCAAGTTTCCAATCCAAAAAAATCCCGACGCCCACTTTATTTCACCCGTGGTGAGCTTGGACTCATACTTGCTGCCTACAGTGCGCGTGTCGCCGCCGGTGAATGGCGCGACTATGCATTGGATCATCTAATGGGGTCTGCTGCCTTTTCTATTTTTCGTCATACACATGAAACACCAGTCTATGTGATTGAGAAACAACAACGTCATCATAAAGAACGGCCACAATTTATTCTGCGCGATAACAAACGCGTTTTGTGCAAAGCATCAATGGTTCAAGACGTGATTAGTCACTTTAATAAATTACCGCGTCTGGTGTCAGGCTAGCCAAGACGTTAAAGCCTGAGATCACTGTTACCAATTTCGTAAAATCTTCGATCTGCTTATTTGGTGCTTGTTCAGCCACATAAAATACGTTAATCATAATTAGAACAAAACATGAACATTAATATGTTATGACATCTTTGACTTGTCAGGATAGGAGAATCAGGATGGGAGAATTCAAACGGCAACTCATCGTCAAAAGCGAACCTGTAAATCCTATGACCCTTGCTGATCTGGATGCAGATAATCAATATGTTTTGTGCTGGTGCAATCGATGTGGTCATAGCGCAGACATTGACCCAACGCCGCTTATCAGTCGCCTTGGCCCGCTATTTCCGGTGCCCGAACTTGGTGGACGTATGCGTTGCACACCCTGTCAGTCGCATGACGTCACAACATCGCCGGCGTGGCTTCATGATGCGGGACAGATCGCCGTGCATGGCTAAATAACATTTTACAACAAAGCATGCTTGCATGGTGCGGATGGATAGGTTAGGCATTTTAAACGTCTGGCCTTGATGCGCTTACATAGGTCAGCCGCCATAAAGGGTGTCTGGTTTTCATCAGATGCCAAGCAAATTGATGAGAAGGCAGACGCCATGAATGCAAGTGAAACAGCAAAAGTTCAACGCTATTTACGCCAGCGCTTTGGCAATAATAAATTGTCAATTGCCCGCCGCGAAAACAAGGAAGATTCAGCCGATCTGATGCTGGAGGATGAATTTATCGGCGTTGTGTTTCAGGATAATGAAGATGGTGAGACATGCTATCATGTTCAGATCAGCATTCTTGAAGAAGACCTTGAAGACATCGTCTAACCTGTTTGCAATCACGCAGATGCCGTGATCGCGGGCTAAATCCAGTTGCCCGCGCGCGCCATGGCAAGCGCCAGGATAAACATAATCACCGCTATGACTGTATCAAGCACACGCCATGCACCTGGCCGTTTCATATGGCTGGCAAAATAGCTGGCACCATAGGCAAGCCCGAAAAAGAAAACGAAGCTGGCGCTGGCAGCACCGCTTCCAAATAGCAGCTTGTCGATACCGTCAAATTGCAATGATACGGTGCCAACCAGAATCACTGTATCAAGATAGACATGCGGGTTGGCAAAGGTCAGCATCGCCGCCACCCCCAATGTAGGGATAACATCCAGGCTTTTAACCGCGCCTGCTTCGAGGCCGCCGCCGCCACGCATCACATCACGCAGACGCATCACCCCGTAAAGCGCCAGCCAGATCGCCGCCCCGCCAAACATCCAGTCGGTATAAGGTGTCATGATGTCGGCGATCAGCAACGACAGTCCGCCAACACCCGCAGCGATCAATAACGCATCAGACAGCGCACAGAACAACGCCACAGCAAACACATGTCTGCCGATCAATCCTTGACGCAGAACAAAGGCATTTTGCGCCCCGATCGCCAATATCAACGAAAAGCCAAGCGCAAATCCAGTAATGAAGGATGCAGGCATAGATAGATCTCACTTTATATCTGCCCATACTGCACGCCTTGGATAGGCAAGCAAGCAAAAGTCGAGGCTAAAACCAATAATAGCGGACAATGCCATAAGCATAGAGAAGCGCAAAAATGATGTTGATCCACTTCAATTGTGGCTCTGTATGAAGCCAGGCGCAATAAATCCAGATCAGGCAGAACGGCAAAGAAATCAACATTGTATAGGGATACCAGTCAAATATAACCGCAAGGGCACTCAACATGCCAAGCAGTAATGCAAATTGCTTTAGATATTTTTCCGCTGTTTCTGAAATCATATGTCCCCCATCACCGTTCGCATCAGAAAATGATTATCATAAGATTATTAAATTTTCACTAGATGTCAGCATTATTGTAGCTTGCGCAAATCATCATGATCCGCTGACAACGGCAAACATAATCCGCCCAGGAAAAAAGGTAAATACCCCCGTTACCACCAGCGCCAGCCAGAATAAATTTGCCATAATGCGTTGATGCTGGCGAATACGGCCTGTACGGGCGCACCAGATTGCCCGCGCCAATAAGGCGATTGTCAGCACCGATAACAAATGAATCGGGCTAAATAATCCCCATAATTCAATCGAATGGATAAAGAAACCAGACGCCGCCACAAAAAACATCATGGCGCACCAGACATAACCAAGCCAGCGATGGCGTTTTGTGCCTTTGGGGCTGGCCAGTTGCACCCCGCCAATAAACAAGGCGGCAAACGCAACCAATGCATGCGGAGCAATTGGCATGGGCGCGCTCAGCAAAGGCGAAAGCGATGACATTGTCCTAGACGCTACCTTCAGCTTCGATCACAAGGATACGTGCCTCACCTTGTGGGTGCGCGACATGCTCGGTGCCAACAGATGCATAGAAAATATCACCAGTGGCCAGATCAACCGACATTTCATTGCCATTTTCACGATAGTACATGCGCACGTTGCCATCCAGAACGGCAAACACCTCAGCCCCGTCATTTACATGCCATTTATAGGGCTGATCCGTCCAATGCAGGCGCGTGGTGATGCCATTCATGCTGGCAATATCCAGCGCGTCCCATGCCCGTGATCCGGTAAATTCTTTGCTGCGAATAATATCCATATGCCAGCCTATGCGGCGTTAACCATATGGCTGAAGTGGATTTTTGAAATGTTGATGTGAGATGTTTAATAGTGGGTTTTGATATATGTCCGACTATGGCGTGATGTTCCATACGCATAAACCATCAGGCTGGTATATGCCCGAACTAATGCCGAACGTCTCTTTTAGGGCGTTTGACTATCTCACCATTACAGTTCTTGCATATATGGTTCATTTCTTTTCCGCAATTCATGCAGTAAGTGCATTCGAACGAACATATAAAAGCGTCAGAGTCATGTTCGAGCTTTGTTTCACATTTTTCACACTCTATTTTCATGTCCAACATTAAATCACCCCCAAGCACATGCAGTATGTTTAAAAGTGTTTGATTTTACCAAATTATTTTTACTTTCAAGGTCTGTTACTATTTCATACTCCGAATAATATCCATGCGGCTAACCTAAGGGCGTTAACCATCTGAAGAAAGGCACTTTTAAACAATCTGCCTACAATATGGAAACAGGCCACATTGCTTTGTGACAAACCTTAATGCTCTTGCCCATGTTGATCCCATGCCGCCAAAGCCTCATCCCAATATGGCATGGCATTGGTTTCGTAACCATATACTTTGCCGCTACCAATCTTTGAAAAATGTTGCATGGCTCTTACATGGCTTGGTGATGATCTATAAGCCAGCATATAGTCTTTTGACTGCCAGACAGTCAGCGTGTGCTGGACATGATGGCGTGACGTGAAAGCGCAAAGCAACACACCTTCGGCGTTCTGGGCGTGTCTGGATGCGGGAATTGTCAAGACCCAGAAACGTATCCAGCCCATGAACCCTTTTGGTTTAAGCCCAGTCACCGAGACATACATTCACTCATTCCCACTCAATAGTAACGTTGATTTTATTCAGTTTATTATCAATCACTTACATCATCCTCATAGTGCATGTGTAACTAGTGTGTAACTCACCATACACTCTGCACGTTTTTTCAACGCGCATGCAACTATTGCAATTCAATAGTTTACGCAATCCATACTTACACATTGTGCAAGGCAAAATCTAATTTAAGAAGATTTTTGGCACATGCTTCTGACTTGTGTAAACACCTATATTGTCGAACCATGCAGTAATAGGAAGTTCATCTTTAGAAAACTCTTTGCCATATTTATAGATGAATAAATGTGGGCGCATAACTTTATGAGAACCACCAGGAACTATTGTTACTCCTTGATATGCTGCATATGACTTCTTATTGATGAAAAGTTCAAACTTACCATTCTCATCAGAACTCCAATCAACTTTTATGGCAAAGTCATTCCAATCTTCAGGGTTAATATCGTCAAAATATAGCACTTTGCGGTTGCCGCCATTATATGACTTTTTATCGGTACACCTGTCATCTATAGCTAATTTATTTTTCCATGCTGAGTAGAACACATTATGACAAGCTCCGCTCGAACTTCTGTAAAGCTGAAAAAGATTAACATCTGCCCAACGCTTCTTTTCATATCTGTAGGGAATTCTGTTAAAGCTTTCACCGACTTTTATACTAAACGTATAAATTTCCGACTTTCCGGGTTTCTTTCGACTTAAACCTAAATCTACACGTTCATTTTCCTGTGAACAATCATCCCAGCTGTTATCGAATGTTTTGCTACAATCACCCGGAAATAGGGTGAAGCGTATTGAACTGCTACCCGAACGATAAATATTACTATCAGTAACAACCCTTCCCTCTTTTACTGAAGCTCGAAAATGATGGTTAGCATACAAGTTAGCTATGTTTTCACTATCCTTAAAGACTGGAAAATCAGAGGCTGCTGAAGCAGACGAGAGAAAAAGTAGGGCGGGAATTAATATTTTGAGATTCATTTTTTATTACTCATTTTTTGCATTATGGCGACAAATATTGGTATTTCGCCTTCAGCAAAGTGCTGTTTCTTAAGTGCCAAATCTTAGTCTCTGAGTTACT
>Ga0233444_10006426_pt1 | contig 10495 bp, 9 predicted proteins | sample SI_124_October20_6_FD_182792 | JGI IMG/M metagenome (GOLD analysis project Ga0233444, IMG submission 182792) | Seawater microbial communities from Saanich Inlet, British Columbia, Canada - SI_124_October2016_10_MG | ecosystem: Environmental > Aquatic > Marine > Inlet | place: Canada: British...
AGGTACATTCTTTCTTGTGTAACTTGTTTTGCATTTTTGTATTCATTGTAAATAGCTAAGAATCTACTTGCTTCACCTTCGGCTTTTGCAACCACTTCTTTTTTATAAGCTTCTGCTTGTTGAAGAATTTGTTCTGCTTCACCTCGAGCTCTTGGAATGACATCGTTGGCATAACCTTCTGCTTCGTTCTTAGATCTTTCTCTATCAGCTCTCGCAGCTTGTACATCTCTAAATGCATCAATTACTTGTGCCGGTGGATCCGCTTGTTGTGTTTGAACTTGTGTAATTTGAATTCCTGATCCATATTCATCTAAAATTTTTTGTGTAATTTCTTGAACTTCAACTTCAATACTTGCTCTTCCTTCAGTTAAAATAGTTTGAATATTATTTTTTGCAATTACTTCTCTCATTGCAGTTTCTGAAGTAGCTTTAACAGTCTCAACTGGACTTTGAATGTTAAATAAAAACTTGCCTGCATCTTTAATAACCCAAAATACTGAATAATTAATATCAACAATATTTTCATCTCCTGTTAGCATTAAGCTTTCTTCAGGAACATTTCCTACACCAGATGATCTACCGCTATCACTAGCTGGTCTAAAACCAACATCAACTCTGTTAACTTTAGTAACTTTTGGAGTTAACACTCTCTCAAATGGCATTGGTAAATGATAATGTAATCCTGGTTGTGTCATGTTTACAAACTTGCCAAATCTTAAAACTACACCTTGCTCATCTGGCAAAACTCTGTAAAGACCACTTGCAAAATAAAGTACCACTAAAGCAATAAGCCCTAAAACAAATGGTTTTGATCCCCCAGATTTTCCACCAGAGAATTTATTTATGGTTTTTTGAAAATTTTTTATAATATCATCAAGGTTTGGCGGATCTTGTCTGCTTCCTGATCCGTTCCCGCCAGGTGCTCTTCCACCACCACCTCCTGGAGGTGCTCCCCAAGGTGATTGATTTTTAAAAATCTTATCTTTGAAACTCATGACACTTTATATAGTGACTTTTAGTTTAAAAACAAGTTATGTAGGAGCGATATTATGACCGAAAAAAAAGAAGAAATAGACCGATCAATGAAAGAAAAGCTTGCTCCAAAGCAATTTGTTAAAACCCCAATTAATGGGACTAAATTTACAGTATTAGTTTCAAGCGCGAAAGGTGGGGTTGGCAAATCTACAGTTGCTATTAACTTAGCTTTTGCGTTACAAAATTTAGGACTTAAAATTGGTATTCTTGATGCTGATGTTTACGGACCTTCTCTTCCAAAATTAATTAATTTAAATGAAAAACCTAAAAGTCAAGATGGTAAAGCATTAATACCTCTAGAAAAATATGACGCTCAATGTATGTCCATGGGTTTTTTAGTTGATGAACAAACTCCAATGATTTGGAGAGGTCCAATGGTTATTAGTGCATTAAAAACTATGACGCAAAAAGTTTTATGGAAAGATAGAGATGTAATCATTGTTGATATGCCTCCAGGCACTGGTGACACGCAATTAACTTTTGCTCAAGAAGTTAAAGTAGATGGAGCAATAATTGTTTCCACACCTCAGGATCTTGCTCTTCTAGATGTAAAAAGAGGAATTCAAATGTTTGATAAAACTGGTGTAAAGATTTTGGGATTAATTGATAATATGAGTTTCTTCAAAGGAGATGATGGTAAGGAATATAAAATATTTGGAGAAGGTGGAGTAGAAAAAACTGCAAAAGAATTTAATAAAGAATTTTTAGGCCATCTTCCGTTACATCAAGATTTAAGAAATGCTACAGACAAAGGTGATCCATTAACCCATTCTGATCCTGAACATGAAATTTCTAAACTATTTGTCAATATAGCTGATAAAATTAAAGTTGCATTAAATCAATAATATACCAATTAATAGTAAATTTTTATTTTATTTTTGATCTTATAAAAGATGACAAATGATCAATTAAGAAAATAGCTATAAAAATAATTATTATTATTGCTGAAACTTTTTGGTATTCAAACATTCTAAATGAAGATTGTAATTCATATCCAATCCCACCAGCCCCAACAATGCCCAGCATAGTTGCCATTCTAATATTACGGTCTAAAATATACAAATTGTTTGCGACAAAAGATGGAATAATTTGAGGTATAACTGCAAAAGCAATTATTTGTCTTTTTGATGCTCCAGAAGATCTTAATGCTTCAATAGGACCTGTGTTAACATGTTCAATATCTTCTGCATAAAATTTTGCTAAGAAACCCATAGTATGTAATCCTAAAGCAAGTACTCCAGGGATTGCTCCAAAGCCAACGGCAATAACAAGTATCATTGCAATTATAAATTCAGGTATCGCCCTAAAAAAAATTATTATAATTCTTGCAATTAAAAAAGTAACATAATTGGGTGCCAAATTTCTAGCTGAAAATAATCCCATAGGTATTGATAAAGCTATTGCAATAAAAGTTCCAAGGAATGCAATTTCAATAGTTTCGAGCATGGCATAAATTAAACTTTTAAAATTTGAAAAATCTGGTGGTAACATTCTGCTTAAAATATCTCCAAAATATTTCGAGGAGTCAGAAAATAATTTAATAAAATTTATTTCTAGATCTATAACAACAAATATAAGAGTTCCTAATAATGAAAAAATAAAAGTATAGGTTTTCCACGTCCATTGTGATCTTAAATGCTTTTCAAGATGTTTAGTTTTATTATTTATTTCAAGTTTTAAAATATTATCTTTTTTCATCTATCTATAAATTTCATTAATACGTATTTTATCGATATTTGTTGTTGTTTGATCGAATTTTATTTCACCGTCCAATAAACCAACGATTCTATCAGAATATTTAACGGCAAGACTTACTTGGTGTAAATTACATACTACAGTGATATTGAATTCTTTATTTATTTTCTTAAGTAAAGACATTATTAAATCAGCTGCCTTGGGGTCAAGGCTTGCAACTGGTTCATCAGCTAATAGCAATAATGGCTTTTTTATTATTGCCCTTGCAATTCCTACTCTTTGTCTTTGTCCGCCAGAAAGCTCGTCTGCTCGGTTGTAAGCTTTATTTAATAAACCTACTGTCTCTAATGCTTGTAATGCCTCTAATTTTTGTTCTTTAGTAAATAAATAAAACATTGATAAAAATTTACTGCTAGAATTTAATAATCCTGTTAAGACATTATTAATAGCTGATAAGTTATTAACTAAATTAAAATCTTGGAAAATCATTCCTGTTTTTTTTTGTACAGCAGGTAGATATGCTTCATTTATTTTCTCTTTCTCAAAAAACACTTCTCCATTTTCAATTTTTTCTAAGCCGTTTATACTTCTTAATAAAGTTGTTTTCCCAGATCCACTCGGTCCTAGTATTGAAAGAAATTCTCCTTTTTTAACTTTAAGATTGACTCCTTTGAGAGCTTCCGTTCCACTCTCAAAAGTTTTTTTTAAATTATTAATTTCGAGCATAAGTTTAATTATTTTTTATTTAGTAACTTCACTACATTTCTAAGAACATCATAATCTGTATCAGTAACAGAAATATAATGAGACATCTTTCCACCATAGCCACCAATTTCTCCATGTTTATGTGCTTCTAAAACCGCCTTTTGAATTTTTTTTCTATCTTCTAGTGGTATCTTTTTAGAATAAGAAAGTGGTGGGGGTGGCACTCGATCAGATTTATGTACGATTCTTACGTCATCTTTTTTAAATGTTTTATCAGCTAATCTTGCTTCATAATTTCGTGAACTCATGCCACATACATCTGCTTGTTTATTTAAAACTGCCAATAAACATGCATCATGGCTACCAGCATAAAAAACATTTTTAAAATCATTTTTATCAGTGGTTGAAAGATTTATTTTTGCTAATTCAACTTGAGGAATTAAATCTCCGCTAGTGGATCCAATGCTATTTAATGATAAAACTTTGCCTTTAACATCTGAAAATTCTTCTATACCGCTATCTTTTCTAACTACAAAATAAGCAAAATAACCTGCATCTTTTTCTCCAGGTCTAACACCAGCGGCAAAAGCTTCTGCGCTAGCTAGCTCGGCTGCTTTGATATATGTCTTTCCTCCATACCAAGCTATTTGAGCTCTGTTGGCTCTCATTGCTTCTACAGCAGCATTATAATCAGTTACTTTTATGAAGTTAATTTCAAATCCAGTAAGTTTATTTACAATTTCTACTAATCCTTTGTAATCGTTTTCGTCTCCTTTTTCGCTAGCAGGAACGAAAACCATATTGAACTTTTTAATCTCTGCATTAACTTTAATGTTAACTAATGCCAGAAAAATTAAAGTTGCTAAAAGTGTCTTTTTAATCAAAAACATGTATTTTCTTTGAATTTAAGTTAATGTTAATTTTGTTCGCTAACGTAGTAACACTTTATACAAGACTTTGTCAACCTGAATTCTTATTAGAAATTTTAAACTTTAAATGTTTTATTGGTTGAATTCTTTTAAGGCCTTTTGATAGTCTTCCACTGTATCAATCTCTTTCCATCCTCTTTCAATAATTACACAATGAACCTTTATACCTATATCGACTAATTCCTGTATCATATCTGTCAAATATGCCTTTTGAAAAATAGCTGCTCTTTGAAATGGTTTGTTCCAATATGATTTTTTTACTCTATGAAAATTTTCTTTAAATATTTCAGCACCTTTATTGGAAAGTTTTATCATTCCAATAAATTCTCCATGGACTTCTTCTTTTTGTGTACCTATTTTTCCAATTTTTACGACTTGATTATTAGAATCAAATATAACATTTTCAGCTTCAGATATAGGATGATCTTTACGACCTTTATAGTATCCACGCCAATCAATATCTACGACTACTGATATATCATGATCTGAAGCTAGTAATCGTTTAACCACATTAGATTCGAATAAGATATCAGAGTAAGCAATAATTATGTTTCCATTTATAATTTTTTCAGCATAAAAAATTGAATTTAAAATATTGTTATTTTTATAATCTGAATTTGTGATGTAATTTAAATTTTTATAGTTAATCTTTTCTTTTTTATATCCTCTTATCACAGTAATATCTTCAAGATCACATTCTTTATAAGCTTGAAGCTGTCTTTGTAATAAAGTTTTACCACCGAAATCAAGCATACATTTAGGTAAGCTTTCTGTATGGCCTTTCAATCTGCTTCCTAAACCAGCGGCAATTATAAGTGTTTTAGTTTTTTTTTTATCAATCTGATTTTCTAATTTTTTAATTTCTTCTTTGCCAATTTTGCTAGCCTTGATAGTTCTAATAAATGAAATTATTTCAGGATTATTTTTAATATATTCCTCGATATCTGAAGCCACTGTTTTTTTTGAACTTCCAGCAAGATCGTACATTAGTTCTAAATCTGCTTTTAAAATAGATGAGAGTTTTTTAATTAATTGTTTTTTTGGAGCAGCTCTCTTATCTTTTTCCATATCGTTTAGATATGATGGGGCTACTTCAATTTTTTTTGCTAGTTCTCTTTGACCTATACCATTTTTAATACGAAGTTTTCTTATATAAGAACCAAAGGTACCTGAGTGGTTGGAATTTTTTACCATTTAAAATTACTCTATTTGATATGTTCTTTAAAATCAAAAGATACCATAAGCTCATTCCATTCTCTTTTTGATAAACCTGAGCTTTCAACGCTGACTTTTTCACCTTTAGCTATTTGTTGAATTACTTTTTTTCCTTTCGATGAAACATGAACTGCTCCTACTCTATAATCTAAAAATGCTGCATGGGTTATAGGAACCCATTTTTTAACAGTATCTAACATTGCTTCTGCATATACTCTAATCTCATATTGAGCGTGACTATCTGCTCTTAAAAATAAAAAGTTTAAAAGATTTAATAAATCTGTTTTCCAATACCACTGCGTATATGAATTTAAAGTTAAATTCATTCTAGCCAACTCTCTTGCTAGACCTACTTTATTTTCGTCGATAGTAGTGCCATCAAATTTTTCGTTAAGCATTTTTTCGTAATTTTCATAAGTTCTTGAGGCATCATCTTTTAAAATTTTTAAAACTTCATCTGCCTGCTCACCTGTAATCAGATCTCCTCTTCCTTGCCGGTTAGAAGTTGATTGAGCTGATAACTGATCTTTAGCTGGAATATAAAATTCTTTATCTAATATTGAATACCTTGCAGAATACTCATTTACATTTGCAGTTCTGTGTCTAATCCATTGACGAGCAATAAATATTGGTAATTTAACATGATATTTGATTTCACACATTTCAAAAGGTGTTGAGTGCCAATGTCTCATTAAATATTTTATCAATCCCTCATCTGTCGAAACTTTTTTTGTTCCTTTTCCATAAGAAACTCTAGCAGACTGAACTATAGAGGTATCATCCCCCATATAATCGACCACTCTAACAAAGCCATGGTCGAGAACTGGTAATGCCTCATAGAGAATTTTTTCTAATTCAGCTGATGTAACTCTTTTTGTCTCATTTTTTTGAGATTGTTGATCTATTATTTCTTGTCGTTGTTCTTTAGTTAATTTCATTTAATGTTTAAAATTAGAATTTAAAGATATTTATATAGACGAATAAAAAAAAACAAAATAAATAAAATCGTTATAATTAAGCTATGTTAATAAATCAGATCAGATTATTTTTTTTTGTATACGGCTAAAATACACTTTCCTACTTTGTATCTAAGAACAAAGTCTAAAATGAATGAAATAGGCGTAAATATTTTATCCCATATCATAATCTTTAGTATTGAAGGGCATTGTTCTTTTTTAAAAAAAAATTTATTCAAAACGTATAATAGATAACCTGAAGAGTCTAAATATTTAAATTCAATTAATTTTAATAAATTATATTTTTTTCTAAAGAATCTTTCCTCATATCTTCTGTAGTGACCTACGTATTTATCAAGATTGCTATAAATTCTTTGATGCGCCGGAACTAATATAATTAGTTTTCCGTTTTTTTTAAGCTTATTAGTTGCTTTTCTGATTTCAAGATTATCATTTTTAATATGTTCAAGAACATGAAAATAACATATCGCGTCAAATTTTTTATGTATCGTATCTATGGATTTATTCGTTATTTTAATTTTTCTATTCTTAAAAAATTTTAACAGTTCAGCAGTATTATATTTGTCTCTATCAGTTAATATCAATGAATTGATCTTACTATTAATGTAATTTTTCGTAAAACTACCATTTCCAGCACCCACCTCCAAAATATCGCCTTTCAAATATTTTTTTATAAAACTCAAACAATAGTTGATATGAAATGTAGCATAATCAAAATTATGAGTTACTTCTTTAGGGTAAAAAAATTTTTTTTTTTTATTTTGCATAAAAGACTATTTAATTTTTTTAATACTATACTGCAAATTATTTTTAGTTTTATTTTTGATTTTAATAATCATTAATAAAATATTTATTGATATTATTATTAAATAAAAAATTGATGAAAATTTCAAAGAAAGTAAATAAATTATCGTTATGTATGCTAAAGAAATAAGTAAAACTCTTTTTAAAAAAACAGTTATAATTTTAAGAGAATGTAAAATTAAAAATGAAAGGCTTACCTGCGATTTTCCAAAAAATCTTTTTAACCTAATAGCGTAAATTCTTTTGATATTAGCATTTTTTTTTACCGCAGCAGAATATGCTAACCATATACTTTCATCTCGTAAAATTTTTTTAAGGTTGCTATAATGAAAACAACTAAAATTTCCAAAAGATATCCAGTTTCCAGTCAAAAGAAATGTTAAAAATAAATGAATCTTATAAAGAAGTTTGATAACAAAATTCTCTTTTCTGTCTTTTCTACAAGACACAATCACTGACTTTTTATTTTTAATTGCTAAATTTATCATAGACTTTATTTCTAATGGATTGTCCTCTCCATCGCCGTCCATAACAGTGATGAAATTGAAATTACGCTTAATTGAATTTAAATAATTTAAACCTACTGCTATAGCTTTCTGGCTGCCAACGTTTTGTTCTAACTTCAGTAACTCTATTTTCTTTATTTTTTTTATTTTTTTAAAGTTTATTTTTGGCTTAATTAATGAAAAATCATCTACTACTAAGATATTGTTGTTTAAATTAGGAACCGAGGTTGAGTTAATTTTTAAAAGCAATTTATTTAATGATTTCCAATCATTGTAGACTGGTATTAAAATTGTATTCATAAATCCTTGATTATCTTATTTTATATAAACAAAATTTGTTTAATTCTCAATTTCTAAAAACTAACTTTAATTCATCGGATTGCAACTTATATTAAAGGAGATTAAAGTAAAATATCAAATTTATTTATACTGTAGATTAATCGTTAAATGGAAAACTTAATTAGTCAAAAATTTACTAAATCTTTAAATGTTCATTTAGCTTTTTTATTTGTATTATCCCTTAGTTATATAATTCCTTTTTTGATATTTGGAAAAATTACACTTTTTTATCACGATACATTGGATAGTGAGATTGTTTACAACAGTATACTTGGAAAGGTTTACAGAGGGGATGCGGAAAGTATTAAGTATTTTCTAAACGGAGAGTTTAAAGTAGAGTTTTTGAGAAGATTGTTTCACCCTGTTAATCTTTTATATTATTTTTTTAATCCTGAGATAGCTTACTGGATAAATGATTTTACAGTAAAAATATTAGCTTATTTTTCATTTTACATTTTTGCAAAAAAAATTAGCTCTCAAATTTTTATTTGTGGTTTAGTTTCTTGTTTATATGCAAGCATCAATGATAGAACACTTGATGGATTTGGTTTTGCAATAATACCCTATATAATTTATTTAATTTCTTTTAAAAAAAATATTAAAATAAAACATTTTTTAATTGTTGCAGTACTAGGGGCAAATACTGATTTAGTTTACATTATGCCTGTCATTCCTGCGGTAATAGCTGCTGCAATTATTATAAATAAAAAAGATTTTAGATTATTCTTAAAGAGTCTTTTAGCAATATTATCTACGTTTATAATTTTTATTTTAATTTTTAATTGCAACCTAATTTATTCTTTAATCATTTATGATGACTTTCATAGGGCTAGTTTTTATGAAGAAACTCTACCTTTATTAACTAATTTTATTTCATATCTTCAGTCAATAGTTATATTTCCGAATAGAATAGACTCAAATTTTCCGTTTATTTTTCCTAAACTTATAATTTTCGCTGCAATAATTTTGATAACTTTATTAGAAAGAAAAAAAAAACCTACTTTAATATTTGTACTAATATTGTTAATAAATTTCTTTCTCTTTGTGGCTGGTTTAAGTTTTATTAATGATATAAGAAATTCGAATAGTAATTCCCTCATTTCATTTCAATTTGAAAGAATTAGCTTATTAACCCCTTTATTGTATTCAATTATTTTAATTTTTTTACTAGACAAAAAAATTATTTTAAAAAAGACGATCATTCTGATAAGCATATTTTCAATATCTTTTTCTCAAATTAATGCTTCTATAACACCCGCTATTAAAAAATATTTTTTGAAAATACCAGATTACAGAAACGTTTATACATTTAACGGATATTATATGTACGAAGATTATCGTAAAATAAAAAGTTTAGTACAAAACAATAGAGTTTTATCTGTTGGTTTAGACCCTATGGTTGCTGTGATGAATAATATATACGTGATAGATGGCTACCATAATCTTTACCCGTTAAGTTACAAAATTAGATTTAGAAAAATTATAAATAAAGAATTAGAAAAAAATGAAGAAATCAAAAAATATTACGATAATTGGGGTAGCAGAGTTTACGCATTTATAAATGATCCAAAAAAAATAGAGCTCGACTTTTATGAGGCTAAAAAAATTGGCGCAAAATTTGTTATATCAAAATACATAATTAACACCTCGGAATTAGCCTTAATAGATAAAGAATTTAATAATAAAATTTTTCTATACAAAATAAATTAGATTTTTTTAATGATTTATTGTATTTTTAAACGTCAAAATTTGACTATGACGATAAACGAATTTCGTAATAATCATCACGGACGTGGGGGCAGTACCCACCACCTCCACCATTAACGGGGGTGAATTAGGATCGACGGGTGTCTAAAAGCTATTCTTTCGTACGAGATGGTTCCGACGTAACGGACCAATTTACAAATGCTAACGAAAGTTACGCACTTGCTGCTTAATTAACTTAGTTAATTAAGTTACGGGGTCTGGGGCACCTGGCAACAGAACGCCCCTCTTTCAACTTATAATCTCTATATATTAACAAACCTTACCTAAAATCCTCTACGAAGATTACTACGAAGTTTCTACGAAGTCTTTATGCTAAGAAACTATTAAGTTATAGTCGTAATATTTAAAATTCTATTAAAAAAATGATTTTTAGAAAAGCAAACTCAAAAGATGAAGATGCAATTAAGCAAATAGCATCAAGAGCATATCAAAAATATATAGAAAGAATGGGGAAGGAACCTGCTCCAATGAGACCTAATATTCAAAAAAATGACATCGTTTTTGTTTGTGAAAAAGAAAATAA
>Ga0233444_10006428_pt1 | contig 10493 bp, 12 predicted proteins | sample SI_124_October20_6_FD_182792 | JGI IMG/M metagenome (GOLD analysis project Ga0233444, IMG submission 182792) | Seawater microbial communities from Saanich Inlet, British Columbia, Canada - SI_124_October2016_10_MG | ecosystem: Environmental > Aquatic > Marine > Inlet | place: Canada: British...
TCCAATATTTTTTATATCAAAAAAGACCAATCTTACATTTATTTGCGTAGTAGCTTGGTCTGATAAATCATAATCTAAATCTAATAATAATTCTTCGAGGATATTCTTGACACCAACTGCTAGGTTTCGGTTACCTGCAAACTGTCCCATTCGGATTTCGTTGGTTACTTCACCGACTTTAATGAGGTTATCGTCATCTTTATGCATCTCATTAGAACCTGTCGGTAATAAAACAAAGATACATAAAATGAATATTTTAAATACATTTAATGTAGCGTACTTCAAAGTAATCTCCTATATTAATAGATTACTGTAACTAATTAAAAAAACGATTGATAAAACTACTTTTATTTGTAGAACTGCCCTTTGAGGGGATTGTTAAGTAGAACTTTTTTTGTGTATAACGTGCACTTGTTGTGCATTTCTGATAATAAATATATGGTAAAGATATAAAAGGTAAGTATTTAATACTAAATTTTAGAAATTTCATCGTTCCAAGCATCCTTAGCTATTTTTTTAAACTCGTCTCTTCTATCATAAGCTGATAAATTGTTTAAATAATGATGATTTGTTCTATATTTGTAGTTTTCACAAACTACTAGGTTTTTTATTTTAAATTGTTGAATATCTAACTCAGAATTTCGTACTAGTTTCTCAGAACCTACCATTACGAATGTATCTTCATAACCATAATGTCCAAATGAATCTGGTATACCAATTCTATTTAGAAGTTTTTCACTTATACAAGTGAACCACCCACCAGCAAATTTAAATCGTGATTGGGGTGAATGTGAATTTAAAACTCTTTCAATACTAATATCACCCTTAATACCACTATCTTTAAATGGGTCATTGGTTTTTTGATAATCAATTGGTTTATCTAGGAATTGTTCATTTACAATACAATCCCAACTATTATCCCAAACTCTAACTATTTCTGGTGTGATTATAGAATATGGAGTAATATCTTTTGTTGCTGTAATTGCCTGTTGCAAGTAAGAAAGGGTTCTATCATCAAATATGATATCAGTATCTAACCATAGAAAATAATCGGCATCTGAATGTTTTAGTAAAGTTTCTCTTCGTTGAGAAACACATCCATTTATAGTAGTAGAGGTTTTTATGTATTTTGCACACCAATCACACATAGAACTTATTTTTAAAAGCTTGTGTTCAAAAAATGATTTTGGAATGGAAGATTTATTCCAATTGGTTAACTCAGAAGATAATGATAAGGTTACATCGAGTACCCACTCAATCTTATTATCTAAATAATAAGATGCTTTTTTTAGTTGATTGATGGTATTTTCCAATTCATCAATCTCATATGGTAAAGAAAATATGGATATTACTATTCTCATGTTTTTTTTGTAAAGATATTTTGCAAATTCAAAATCTAGTTTGGTATCTATATCAGTTTCTTCTATTTCTTGAACAGTATAAAATAAAGGAGATTCTCCTACGATATTTTCTCTTTCAATCATAGTATCTCTATAAATAATTCCAAACCCAAATGTTAGTTTTAAAACATCTGGTAAATCTTGTGAATTTGGAACTTTACCATCTTCTACTGAATAATTTAGCGGATTTCCATTATGCCATAAATATTCTTTTACTAACCCAACTGAATTACATGAATCGTTTTCTGAAATATTGAAACGATTAATTGCATCAATAATACTTTCCTTTTTAATCAAAGGAGATGTACATGGTACATGAATAATAATATCACTATCGGTAGTTTCTGCTATATTTTTAAAGAACTCTGATTGAGAACATTCGGAACTTGCGTAATAATCTTCTCGCTTGTGATACGAAACTCCCAATCGTTTTGCGATATCAATGGCTAAATCAGAATCAGTATTTACAACAATACTATCAATTAGTTCAATATCTTTTAAAAATTCTATTTTTAACTCCAATAGAGATTTTCCTTTATAGAAATCTTTAAAGTTTTTATCAGGTACTCGTTGAGAACCTTTTCTAATTGGTATCACTGCAGTTATTTTCTTTCTACTCATAATAACTTATTTAATTGTGTATATGTATCATTCCAATTTTCAAATCGATAACCTTTATCATCAATATAAATTACTGCATTTGGTTTTCCCCAAACTACATCTGAAATATTTTCTTTAATTCCATGTTTTTCTAACCATTCCCAAATCAATTCAGTACCTGTCTTTTGATTTATCAATGGTCTGTTTGGATTTGATTTACAACTATAAATTTTTAAGGTATAGTTTTCACTCAATCTTTTAATTGATTGAATAGACCCTTCGATTGGTTCTCCATAAATAGTACCATCATTATAACCAAGATAATCATTATGAATAACTCCATCGAAATCAATGGCTATTACCTTGTTTGATTTTTCAAGGAATTTATTAAACTCATCTTGATTCATAATCTTTCTTTTAAAGTTTGAGAACGAGAGTAATATGAATCTGAAATTTCTTTATATTTTTTAGATTTATAATCTAACCAAATAGTTTCAAATTCAATTGCAGATGTTATACTATTATTTAGTTTAGAAATATCATCAACTTTTATAATTACATTTCTAGTTTCAACATAATCAATTAAATTTTCATTTTTTAATTTAGAAATAAACTCAACACTTTTTGGTGATAAGTTTCCACCCATTAAAGTTTCCAATCCATATGATTTTGCCTTCTTCATTATTTCGTATGTTTTTTCAAATATAAAATCAGAATTAACGAATGATTTATCATGACCATATGATTTTACAAAATCAGACCTACCAACAACAACACCAGATAACATTTTAGCAGATGGAGAATCTAAAATTTTATCAATATTTTCATAAGCGGTTTTACTTTCTATATTAACATAAAATTTAATATCTGATATATTTGATACTGATTCTATGAATTTTTGTAATGCAAACTCGGTTTCTATCATTGGAGCAACAATACCATCAACTTCCATATACCTACATTCATGTATATCAGATTTAGCCTCACACCCACCAATTTTTACACTTAATTTTAAGTTATTAAGTTTTGTAAGTTTTCTGATTGTTTTTATATCTTCTAATAAAGCTCCTTCATCTTCGAAAGATTGTTTTATACCAACCAAGTTATCGCTAGTAAAGTTTTTTAGTTTTTCGTATAACTTATTCATATTATTCTACATTTAGAATTTGTTTCATTACATCATCAATAAATACCCTATCATCATTTAAGTAAACCTCTCTTACCAAATCTTCTTGTGGAGTTTGGAGATGATTACCATTAAAACAATTGTTTCTCCAAGCTTCTTCTTTTTTTCTACCCTCTTCTTTACCAAATATTTTTCCATGGTCTTTGTATGATTTTCTCCAACCATCTTTAAACCAAGTAAAACCTGTTATATGTAACTCTTTTAAATCATAACAAATCAAATCAACAATTGATAATGTACCAGAGTTTGGTCTAGTTCCTAACATATCAGATATTGATAGATAATATTCTGTATTTAATTCGTGAAAAGGAACATTCCAATTTTTATTCTCGTTACTAAACTTTAAAAAATCGTTATAAAATGGTTGTACCCATTTAGGATATGCAGTGGTTAGGAATACTCCATTCTCTTTTAACTCTTTGAAATGAACTTTACCCCCTACGTGCTCATCTGTACTTAATGAATGATAATGAATATCTACCTTAGTTCCCAAATCTTTTTCTAATCCAGTTTCGATTGGAAATCCTTTATTAATTCTAACTACAACATCAAAATCATCAATCCATTTTCCTTTACCACTTCCTTCAAGAGATGGAGATGGGCCAATAATAATTACTCTTTTATCTTTAAGTAATTCGTTGTAACGAGTATCATGTTGGTTATTCTTTCTGATATCCAACCACTTATCATAAGTAAATCCTAATGGATTTGTATTTTTGTTTGGTTCTGGTACAATCTCTACTCTATATTTTTCTTCTATCTTTTGTTTTAATTGAGGATTTCTATCGTATTGATGTACAATTGGAAACACTTCACCTTTCTGATTTGTAATTACAAAATCATCTGTTATGATTGGTGTTGGTTCTAATAGAGTATCACCAAATTGTTCTTTTTTAATTAAAACAGTTCCAAGTTGTGTTGCTAAACCTTCTTCTTGTTTTACAAACTGAACGTTTTCTTTAAAATGATTTAAGTTTATTAATATATTATAAGCAGCCTGGTCTGCTAATTGACCAGGATTCGAACCCGTCTTAGACCAATGATAAATTTCTAAGAATAAATCTCGTAAGGCATATCCCTTACCAACAATAGTACCAGCACAACAAGATGTTTTATTTTGTAACCATTCCCATTCTATTGGAAATGATGTACCAGCATTTACTGTAGCCCAATCATCATCTTTAAATTTAATACATTCTGATAGAGAAAGGATTTCCTTATTCATATTTTTTTCAATCCAACTTGTTGGGTCTTTTTGAAATATAACATCCTTTACATCTGTCCAGATTATTGTTTCATTTTGAAAGTTTTCAAGAAGTTTATAAGCATCTCGGAATCTCTGTATGATGATATGTTCTTCTAATGTAGAACCAAACAAATCCCAACCAAATGATTTAAGATAATCAATGGTTTTCTGTGGTATATCATATACCAACATCATTTTATTACCCCTAAATCCACTTTTTTCAATAGATTCTACATAGGGTTTAATATCACTAGGTGAGTATTTTGTTATACAACCAAATATTATCATTTATCTAAACTTAAAATATATTCTCTTAATCTATCTTCTGGTTTCCATTCTAAGATTTCTAAAGTATCATCATTATCTCGTAAAGTTTCACGATAGTTTCCTTTTTGGTCTGGTATGTACACATGGTCACATCCATATCTTTCTCTAAACATTTGTGCAACATCATTGATTGCATAATTCACACCACATCCAAGTTCCCAAGCATCTTCGTGTTTAGTATCAGTTTCAGATACCTTAACCAAACCGTCTACTATATCAGTAACATGAGTAAAATCTCTTCTTTGTTCTCCATCACCTACAATTGTTATTGGTTCTGAATTAAAAACTTGAGTTCTCCATATTCCAAGTAGTGCAGCATAATCTCCATCAGTTGTTTCACCTGGCCCATATACATTATAGAATCTACAAATCTCCACATCAACATCAAATGTTTGTTTGTATAATTTACAAACTTCTTCACCTAAATATTTGTACATAGCATATGGTGAGTCTGCTGGATTATGGTGTTTTGATGATGAACCTGCATAAACAACTTTTACATTGTTATGTCTTGCCCATTCCATTACCGATTCTGTTCCTTTTACATTAACCCTAAAACATTCTGTTGGGTCATCAAATGATGGTTGTATTCTACTTAATGCTGCTAGGTGATAACAAACATCATATTCTCCTTTCAGATATTCAATTGTTTCTATATCTCCACTTATATACTTCACACCTTCTATGTGAGTACTTTTATCACCAGTTGAGTAATCATCCAATACCACAACACGATGGCCGTCATCCTTTAATCTCTTAATGAGATTAGAACCGATGAATCCTGCTCCACCTGTTACTAATATTTTTTTCATATTGTTTCGTAAAATTCGTTTTGTTTTTCTTGTCTATCAATTTCTTTTGGATGATACAAACACCATTGTTCATCTGCTGGAAAGTTTGAGAATGTATCATAGCCTGTAATTGTTTCGTGTACTGGATTCATCCACCTTACCGAATCTGTTCTTTTATAGATACGAAGTTGGTAATCAGGAAAATTTACCCATCCTTTATCATTTACATTCCACTTCCATTTATTAATATGTTCTTGAGTTAATCCCTCTACTGTATTTATTCTTGGAACAAATATAACATCAACAGGGTTATTTTCCAATAACTGAGGAAGGTGTTGGATTAAATCTTCATGGGGAATTTCATCAGCATCTATCTGAAAAATATAATCTTTTGTACAATAAGATTTAAGATTATTTTTGAATGTTGCAAAATCTTTATTAAGGGAAAATCCTACTACCTTATGATTCTCATGCATTTTATCTAATAAAGTAACATATTCTTTTACTCCATCTGTAACCGATGATTCATCATATTGAATAACAATTTCATCATCTGGTCTAATTACGTTTTGTAAGAAGTTTAGTAATTTTGTTATTTCAGTTAATTCGTTACAAACTGTAATTGCGTATGATATATTCATTTCTTAAAATTAATTATCTTTTGTTGTTCCAATATCAGGTGTATCTCCCTTATCCTCCGCTACCTCATTTTTAATAACCTGTCTCCTAGTAGATTTATTTGAACCAGGTTCAAATAGTTCTTGTAAGAAATCTTGTTCAAATCTTATTTCATATACGTTTGTAATACTATCTAGTTTATATGTTCTATAATTTTTTAATGAACGAGAATATATTTTATTATTGGTTTTTATGTAAGATGAAAATAAAGAAGCACCATCTTTGGAAAACTTTTTTAACATAAGTTCTAATTGAAGTTCTTCTGCAATTGGAATTCGTTTATCTCTTAGTTTAGCGATTAATGATGTAAAATCAATTGGTTTTATTGGGTTCAATTTAATACAATGAACTTTATTATCAATAATACCAATTACAAATACATATCTAGCATCATCACCACCTTTAGTTGCAGGGTCTCCACCTTTATAAGTTGTTATCCTATAAATGTTTCTAGGTCTGATTAGAGATTTACCTACTCGTTTCTCAGGTTTTAAAAATGCTTTATATTCTCGTGTATATGCCATTATAATTTTTTAATTGATGGAAGTTTCATTTCAACATGAGTTGGTTGTTTCTTAACATATTTGTCAAGTATTTCACCCAATTTACTTGTCATTTTATCTAATGTAAAGTTTTTGTTTATATTAGTTTTTAAACCTTGTGATTGTTTCAAGTATTTTTTATAATTTTTATGTACTTCAAATAGTTTACTTGCTGCCTTTGAATAATCTACGGTAAACCATTTAGATTCTTTTAATAAAAATTTATTTGATGCTGTTTCATGAACGTTTTTTAATTCACCCTCTAAGTAAACAGTATTTTCGTTTGGTAAGAAATCTTTATACCCACTCCAATCTGAAACTATGATTGGTTTACCTGTTGTTGCAAATTCTGCAAGTGGTCTACCATATCCTTCTCCCTTGGTAAACATTACAAATGATTTAACTTTATCATCATTATACAAATCATTTAATTCTGATTCAGATAAATCCCCAAATACTAAATGAATAGGAGGACACTTATCACCAAACTCTTTAGTTAGCTCATCTATCGAAGAAGTTAATCTTTCTCGTTCTCCTACTGAAAATCCAGCATGAGATGTTTTAAGAATAAGACCAGGTTGTTTATTTTTTGGTAAGGATTTAAAAACTGTACAGAATGTTTTAATCATCATCCCTACATCTTTTCTATCTTCACCTAAATTTCCTTGTAACCAATGTCCTACAAAAAGGAAGTTAAAATCAGTATCAACTGAATCTAATATAGATGATTTAGATTTTCCATTAAATATAGAAGTATCAACTCCTTCAAATAGAACTTCTACTGGTTTTTGTACTTTTAATTCACCTACTTTTTGTTTTGTATTTTTATCTACTTGGTCGTATGTTGTTCCTGCTAAAACATTTTTTGTAAATTCAGATGGAGTTATAATTAAATCCATTTGATTAGAACCTTGTATAAATTCTTGTGGTGCTATTGTGGTTTCTACTCCAGCAGTGATACCAATATTATATCCTCCTTTCGGTTGAAACTCATTAGCCACAGATACTTGTATAAAAATATCTGGTTTTTTATCTAATTGAGTTATGATATTTTGTAATACCTTTTGTCCAAACTCTGTTTGTGGATTAATTTGGTCTTGTGGGGTATTTCCCCATCGTGTTGGTACAACTTTAACATCATACTTATCTAAATCAAATAATGATTTCAAGATATCTCTTGAATGGTCACCATAACCACTTCTTGTTGCTACTGGTGCCTGAAATACTAATATAGGTTTATTCATCTTCTAATTCTCTTAATCTGTTTTCTTCTTCGTTTCTTAAACATCTCTGTATAGAGAGTTCTGTTAGTTTTGTTATTTCTTCTAACTTTTCTGATTCATGTGGTGAGTTGTAACACTCAAATCGTATAGTTTCAATTTCGTTATCAGATAATACCAATACATGATAATCCGTTGATAGTTCTTTTCTATCGTAAATTGCCTTTCTTGATATATCAAATTGTTTGGGATTCCAATAACCTGGTAATCTAACTATAAAAATTGGTTTACTCATTACCTAAGTTTGTAAACATTAAATCGTTTCTTAGGAGTCCATTTTTCAAATGTAGTTTCAATTCCATCAACAAGTGTTTTACACATATTTTCAGAATTCAATCCCATTTCACCTAAAAACTCAGTTCTACCTGTTAATCCATTTTTAGTTCTTTCTTTAGGTGTTTTATCGTACCAAAATCTGATTGCATCTGCAACATCATACACATCTACTTTATCATCAATGATATAAGGAGTTGGAAGTGAACCAACCATAGTTTGAACTCTTGGCCAAACTGGTTTTACCCACTCACCATGAGTTACTTTATCTTCCCAATCTCTGTAATTGTGAAGTGAACCAATTTCCTTATAATCTTCTGCAGTTAGATATTTACCATCTACCTTGAATCCACATTGGTCTTGTAATCCACCTGTAACGTTTACAATACTTGGGGTTCCTGCCATTACTGATTCAGCAGTTACTAATCCAAATCCTTCGTTACCTGCAATGTTAATTGTACAATCTGATAAGTTATATAGAAAGTTTAGTTGTTCTTGTGTAATTCTATCTGTTGAAAATTTAATATCATAACCAGGTGCTATTCTATCAGCAACAGAAATCAAATCTGTACCATTTTGGTCTCTAGGATTTGTGTGCATTAGTAAACATACTTTACTTCTATCTTCTTCTGGTAACCCATCAACAAATTTCTTATATGCCCAAATAACATCAGATGGTTGTTTACGTTTGATGTTTCGGTTCATCCAAAATAAGATAAACTTATAATCCTTACCACCCGTAACCTGTTGTTTAAAATCTTCTGGTACTTCTGTTGGTTTAAATGTAGTAGGATTGATACCATGTGGTACATAAGATACTTGCCAATCTTCTAAGGGTTTGATTGTTTCTGAATCTATATTACCAACTCTACTTACTATACCATATGTTTGTCTTGAGATACACCCCAACCAATCACATGATTCATAATAGTTTCTATTGTAATGGGGGTCTGGTAAATCATCCCAAATATGGTAGAAAAGGATTGGAATGTTTTGTCTTAGTTCTGCTTCCATTTCATATAACCATCTCCAATACCTTGGGTCTGTAAAGTGTAGAATTGCATCAGGCTGATGTCTCATGATTAATTCTCTAAGAATATTAGCATCACCATAACCAGTCCAAGGAATGATTTTAAGTGAAGCATCTTCTACTCCACTAATTTTCTTAGCATCTTCAGATATATCGATTTCTTTACCTTTTTCAGGATGATTAACAGCGGCTCCCAATTGAACCCAATCGTATTTATCGAATGTACCAAAAACTAATTCCTTAGAAACGGTTGCTATACCTGATGACATTCGTAAATCATCAGATAGTAATAAAATTTTCTTCTTTTTACTCATATAACCTTAATTAATAATTTTTTAAATGTTTCCGAATCTTCTCCTAGATTCCCATTGTACTTTTTTACTTTTACCTAAGAATAACTTCTTAGAAACTAATTCATTGTAGGTAGACCTAAGTGTGTTTAATTGAGGTCCGGAATTACTACTTGCTGTACTCATATTGTTTTTTCCTTTTAAAAAGCTGAACCGCTTTCATTTAAATTTTGATAATTATTTATTTCATCTCTAAAATCATCATCTTCAATATATTTGTTAACTGACCTGTTAACTAGTTTTTGTAACGTAATGTTTGAATCAAATGAAATTCTTTTGAACTTTGAATAAATATCTTTTATTATTTTTACTGTTGTTAATTTTGTATTTGCCATAACTTCTCTATCCTTATTAATTATTTGTTATATATAAATATATACAAATAAATAAAAACAGAAATTAATTCCACGCGGAACACAATCCTCGTTGTTTGAACTCACACCAATCACAAGGTTTACCTTTATTAGTAGGAAACTCGGTTTGTATTATCTCACCATTTTCACCAAATACTGAATCAACAAAGAACATGAAATTCTTCCATGCCATATTCATTGAGGGTTTACCATTTGCAGGAACAAACTTAGATATCCTTGGTTGTACAAAATCAGCACCTTCCCAAAGTTTTCGTTTGAGTATCTGATATTCTACTTTAATCTTATCTAGTGGTATATCATACTTTTCAGAATAGAACTTCTTATATAATAACATCTGAGAAGTTTTTATTTTATCAGCTTTTTGATACTTGTTCCAACCTCTTGTTGAAGTTTTCAAGTCAATGATAATATAATCT
>Ga0233444_10006438_pt1 | contig 10484 bp, 5 predicted proteins | sample SI_124_October20_6_FD_182792 | JGI IMG/M metagenome (GOLD analysis project Ga0233444, IMG submission 182792) | Seawater microbial communities from Saanich Inlet, British Columbia, Canada - SI_124_October2016_10_MG | ecosystem: Environmental > Aquatic > Marine > Inlet | place: Canada: British...
GGCCGACTTCGGTGCAGGAGCAGTGCTATGCCGCCTGGTACATCAACGACATTGGCTTCATTGGCGACAACAATATCGTGCACGCGCACGAGCAGCTCTTTTTCATGCACAATCCGAATCCCTCCGCGGGCTGTGGCAGCCAAGGACTAAACCATTGGGACAATGTGCCAGTCGACTCGGCCGCCGCCTGCTTGGGCTGCGATTATCACTCCGAAACATGCCCCTCACCGCCGCCCACATCGCCGCCGCCGCCCGAGCCACCTACAACCCCGCCGCCCGCCACGACCTCGGCCGCCGAGCCCATTTCGCCCTTGGCCGTCATCGGCATCGTCGGCGGCGGGCTGATTGGTAGCCTTCTCTTTGCAATGTTCCTGATCTGCGCCTGCGCAGGCTCGATTGGATATGCCGGCCAGAAGGTTGCGTGCGACAACCCTCCCGACCGCTTCGAAACCCCTAAAAAGTTTCGCGACTGGCAGCGCAAATGCGACGAGTTCAACAAGGACGGGATCAGTAAGGAGTCGAATGTCGGTAGTTCTCTATTAAAACTGTGACATGGTGTGTCACACACACGCACACACACACACACACACACGCACACACACATACACACTCACAAACGCGCGTCGCGTCGCGTAATGGCGAGTCCTGTTTTTTTAACACGGCCCGGAGTCGGCCATCTCGGCCTCTGCCGCGGCGGCACGTTTGGTGAACTCGGCACGCGCTTTGGTCGCGCCGGTGTTGCCCGGAGCATGAAGCCAGCTGTTGATGTTTTGGAGAAAGGCATCCTCTCCCGGAACGAGGAGGTAGGGTGTCGACATCAAGACCGAGGCACAGATGGGTCGATTGTAGGCGCTCGCAAAGCGCAAGGCCGCATACATCTCCTCCTCGGACCAGTCGGCCGCGCGAAGCACTTGGACAAAGTCGCGTTCGACGCGTTGGTTGACAAAGGCTCCATACTCTTCGTCGTTTTTGGCACGCTCGTCTTCCGAGGCACCCGCGCCCATGCGCAGCACGTAAAACGCCAAAAAGCCAATGTCGGCCTCGCCGTCCAGCCCGTGCGAATCTTGGGTCACCGTGGTCGTCAAGTTGTCCCCCTTGAGCACCCGCACGAGCTCTCGAGTGGCTTGGCGCTTCCCGCTGACCATGCTGCACCAGAGCGCATTCTGAAGGTGCCCGACGTGTTCTGGTTTTGGACTCCACTGCGTGGAGTCGTCGCCGTACTTGGTCAGGGTGCACGCGTGCTCAAGCGCCATTGGCAGGAGCGAAACGTGGTGCAGACAAATTTGCATAAACAAGCGCGGCCATTCGATCCACGACCACGTGGCGCGCTTCAGGTAGATGCGTTGCGTGGCATCGTCCGCGTCCTCGGGACACGGTCCCGAGAGCAGCGCCTTTTCGGTGGCCTTGAGTAAAAAGCCCAGCAGCTTGGTGTACTTGCGGTTTCCCAAGAGCTTGCCAATGGCCATGCTCGCCACTGAGCAAAAGAGTGGCGAATTGATGTCCCATTGGCGCGCCACGTTGCCAAAGGCTTCGGCAAAGTGACAGTCGTCGTGGTCGGGAGTGTGACGAGCAATCAAGGTTTCAAAGATGGCTTGAAACTCTTCGGGGTGGCGCATGAGCACGTCGTCGGAAGTTGGAGTCATCTTGAGAGTGTTGGCACGCTCCGTGGCCACGGGTACGGGGCAGTTGCCACCGCTTCCAGTCTCCACGAGCTCATACCCCGCTGCGCGCTCCGCAAGGGTGAGCCACACCCACCCGAGCTCGTCCGTGTTGCACACCACGCCTCGAGCGCGCATCTCCTCGTTGGCAATCCACTTTTGGAGGAGTGCTTCGTAGAGCTGTCCGATGATGCTCGCCAGTTTCGCCCCGCGAACGTGCTTCAGCGCCGAGTCGATTGCATAATGCAGCACGACGCGGTCCAGATGCTGGGCGTGCTTGAGAAGGGTGTCGAGCCACGTGGTGTCAAAATCGGCAAACTCGGCGCCGAGACACAAGAGGTAGCTAACCTTGTGAATAGAGGATTGCGATTTGCACTTTGATTTTTCAATGAGGCGGTCGCCCAGCATGCGGGGGAGTTTTTCGGGACACTTTGTCAACACGGTCTCGATTACCATCTGCCACCCCTTTAGGTTGAGGGTGTGGTCAGTGTCCCAATTTTGCTTTTGCGCGTGATCCGGGTAGCGCTCCTTGAATCGCGTCACTGCTTGATCGTGGTTTAGTCCTTCGATGTTGCCCACAAAGACGCACTCTTGGATGGCCGCCGCAATCGCAGTGAGCTCGCCCACAAACCGCTTTCCATTCCAATCGTGTGGGCCATCGTCCTTTGTGTATTCCGAGATCTTTTTTGCATACAAGATCCACAAGAGAAGACGGGGTCGGCGAACTTCGAGGGCTACAAAGTGGATTAATTTGATCGTTTCTTCGGGAGTCGACATCAGGTTGTCGGAAATGCATCGAGGTGGCTCCAAGTTGAGATGACCCCATTCCAGTCGATGGCGCAGTGCCATCCACACGAGCGTCACCAGTCGCGGATCGCCAGCACGCAGCACGTGGACAAGCAGATCGTAAAGCACGTTGAGATCCGGAATCGGCCATTGCCCAATGGTTGTGCCGGGGCGCGTCTCGGGCAGGAGCGGGCAGACCATTTCACGGACAATCCACGAGGCCAGCGGTGCACGCTGGCGCATGCGCTCCGGCAACGACTTGGCCAAGTCCTCCTCGGAGGAAAGGTACCTGACCATTCGATACCACAAGCGAGTATGTGCGAATTGGCGATGTCGACTTTTGGTCCCATCGGTTGCTTCCGAGTCGGTACGTTGGCGTTTGGGTTGTCCCGACTCGGGCGTCTCCGAGGCGGACATTTGCTTTACAATGTAGCCGGGTTGGCATCCACGGCACTCTACACGCCGCAAGTACACGCGCAATCGTGCCAATCCTTGCGGTGTGTGCTTGGCTTTTGGGTGTGTCTCACCAACCAACCAACCAACCAACCAACCCGGATTGGGCCGCCATTGTGGCAGCCTGCACCCATCCATGCAGGCTGAGCATGACGAGGTCGACGACCCGGTCCTTTTTGAACCAAAGGTGTGGGAGAATGACGTCGCCGTACCCGAGGTCGAGGTTCGCACGACTCGCAAGACCAATGGCGCAAACCGTCTCCCGTCGGCCATCGCCAAGGACAAGCAGCGCGTTTCACAAAAGCTCGTGCGTCAAGAGCGCACGCGCGTGGCGCAGCTGATTCCCGTGCGTGGCTCTGCCAACGGCAAGCGCGGCGGCGCGCACGCCGAATCGCAGGCGTGGACCCCCGATGAAGACGCCGCATTGCTCACGCTGCTTCCCCTCAACACCGAGCGTCCCTGCTGGATTGAGATTACGCGGCGACTCGCGGAAGCCACTGGCCGCTCAATCGAAGGGGGAAGTTCGCGCACGCAAAAGTCGGTCCGGAATCGTTGGCTGCGCATGCGCACTGGTCGGCGCGCCATCGTGGCACCAACGCAATTCGGGCTCAAGGGGGCGAAGAATTACTGCCGCGTCTGTGGACAAAAACGTGCCGGACACGTGTGTTCCGGTCCCTCGGCGAAGGAAAAGCCCGTGCCCGTCAACGAGTTGCTCATTGCCATCCACGACGAAGCCAAGGCATTGCCGGTGACGGCCACCGAGGACAGCGAATCTGAGGACGAGCCGTGAACCAGTTTGTTGTGCACTCGCGCGTGTGTAGTTTTTTTACACGAGTTTTAACACGAGTCTAGCAATCGGACTTCCGGGACTCCGCTGCCGCCCCAACAGCACGGTTGCGCGCAGGGGTTCGGGTTCTGGACTCTCGTCGGTCACAGGCGCTCTCAGCGCCTTGACGAGCGACAACTTGACAATGTCGCCCACTCTCGGAAAGGCCAATCCGGCCGCGACAATCGAGCCCCGATTCTCCTTGAGCACGGCCCGCTTGGTTTCCGTGCTGCGCTTGGACACGCGCACATCGACGGCGATGCGTGCGCCCGCGGCTAACCCAATCCACGGAAGGCTCCCATGGCCACTGCCTCCTTCGCGCTGAAGCACGCGATACAGCCGGCCGGCGGGGTCCTCATAGTGGGGACGAAACTCGGTGTACGAGGTCGCAGTGGGCTCGTTGTGTGCCATTCGCACTCGCCCCTTGCAGATGCCGCCGGCACGCAGCACGCCCTCGTCCTCGGCGCGCAAAAAGCTATAGGGCGGATTGCCGATGAGCGTCTTGAGTCGCGGCCACACGCGTCGATTTCCGGCGATGCGCAAGAAAAAGCGCCGCTGCTCGTCCGGTGGCAGCAAGGCCCAAAAGGCGTCCTTGACTTCGGCATCGCCAAGGATGGCCGTGTTTGGAGCTGCCAGTTGCGCAATCGCCTCCTCGACTTGATCCGCAAAGGCCTCGTTTAGGTGATCCAGGGCACCTCTCACCGTGGTGATCCCTTCAAACGGTCGAGGATACGGATGAATGCGCATGAAAATGCACGCGCGCAAGCGCTACACAGTGCCACTCTACCTAGAGACATCCTGTTGCCACGAAATCGCAGTTTGGTCGAAACGCGGTGCCGAGGGCTGAATTGGTCCAATTTAGGCAATTTGCGTATTGGAGGCGCGGCAGGCTGCGAGTGCCGAGGCCACGCCAAAAACGTAGTTGCGAGAAACCGTGTTTATGCGTGGCAATGTGAGCTGCGGTAAACACACCATTCGCGCCAGAGCACGAACATCTTGCTCGCAGTAAAGCCGCAAGAGTTCTCGCTCGCCCTCGGCCCACCACTCGATGGCCAAAAGCCCGTTTGCAGTCTTGGTCTCCATGTTGTTTGCTTTTAGCAAATTGTCCAGTTTGAACCAGATGCCCGTGTGGTCGCGCAACCGCGCAAACACATCGTGCACCTTGAACAGGTGCGCTTCGGTGCGATGCGGCTTGCAGTGCTTGTACAGCACCGGATGGTCAAAGCCGAGCCCATTGTAGGAGACGATGACTTCTGCTTCATCAAATGCCTTCAAGAGCTCATAAAAGGGACCCACGCCCTTGGCGTCTTCATCGCGCCAGAGGGTGACCATTGCCGCCTCTTCCACGGCTCGAAGCGCCTCCTCGGGCCCTGCCAGAATCGCAGCGCTCGGGATTTTCAAAAACGACAGGCAGCTCACCTCCAGGTTGCGCACTTGCTCCTCGCGAGTGTCGCCCGGCATGTCCGAGATCTTGTTTTGCGTTTCGATATCCCATACGACCACAAATGGTACATTGTTAGAGCTCATAACAAACGTGTACAACAATTCACGTAGAAATGCACAGATCCAAATTTTTAGCGGCAGACATGGAAAATATTAGTCAACACGAATACATGTACATCTATCGATACTAGGAAGTACATCCCTCCTCGTCGGCCACGCGCTTAAAGCTTACCATACCGCTGCAGTAGATCGTAGGTGGACTGAATTCAATGATAAATCCTTTGGGCAACTTGGGCAGCACGATAGAAACCCATTCGGGCGAGATGTCCACCCACCGCAGCGGAGCACGCGTAAAGATTGGCCACACGTCGAGGGGTTGCTGCTGCTGCTCCATAGAATGATTTAAATTGGTGTTGGTCAAGGCCTTTTGCGTGTGACAGTTGCGAGATGTTACCACTTTGGGGGGCGTGGACAATTTTCGGGGAGGCAGAGGCACGCCAGTCAACTTTGCGCGCTCTCGTATGAGACGTCGCACATTTTTGGCCGCCATGCTGACGTGCGTCTTGCATACCTCTGGAACGGTGGTATCAAGAGCGTGTGCCATAGCAGATGGATCGGCAGCTTCATGACTGACCTCATGAAGTAACGCTTCTGTCAAGATACTGTCAGGTTTGATTTCAATTGGTGTCCTGAACGTCGTAAACTTTGTATCGTCTTTGAACGGGACTGTACGTCCCCATATCCACTTGTGGTACTTGTCAGGCATCCATGGAGAAAAGTTGAGGCACACGGCAAACATTTGGTTGGCTCTGTCTTCCAAACGACCATTTGCAAGCAGAGTGTCAGTAGTTGTGCGCACATGGAAGAAAAAGTAGCGGCCGTCGCAGCGCAATAGAAACCCCCCCACAAACTGTTCTATTCCATCAGAGACGTCGTATGGCACGTCGCATTGCCCCTTTGTGCGATGGGCAACCCGTACGTAATAACTCTTAACATTGTATGTTTTGAACTGCGTGGCCAACTTGTCAAAAACACAGTCAACGGCCGTTTGAGATCCAACCGGAAACACCAGGTTTTGATACTTGAACGCCTGCTGCAAGCATAGCATAAGCACGATTTCTTTTCGTTGCGTCTTACACTGTACGTCGAGCATGGCGTCTATGTAGGTCGTCTTGGGAAACGTCGCATTGTGATACGCAGCATCAATGAATGCAGCGACTTGTGGCATCGATACGGGTAGCAAACGGTCTTTTGACGAGCCATCGCATTCACGCAATCCACCAAGAAGCGTGCCTGTTGGTTTGTCGACGTGTAGACAAGGACTGTTGACACTCTCCCCGTCAAAGCACCAGACCACATAGTCCATAGCCTCGAGTTCCTCCATTGTCTCAGCGCGCTTACCTCCACATAGCATAACCATCCTCTGGTCAGTCACCGTTTCTACCACTCCACTATCTGTCATAATGGCACCGTAACCAAACGTTTGTCCAAACTGAATCTGGGATCTCATGGGCTTGGGCATGTTTGTACCCTTTTGCACTCCGCTGTCCGCTTTGAGCTGGAGGCGTACGTACGCGTCGTTGTGCCAGCTGGGACGGCGTACAAGTACATCTGCGCGCCTGAATTCTTCCATGACCACGACCGTAAATCCCAGCTTTTGCATGATAGGAACCATCCAATTCGCAAACTCATCTTCAATCGTTAGCAAGTTTTGAACGTGACTCATTGCCGCACGAATAGTTCCTGAAGTTATACGTCCCGCAAGCCTGCGTTTCTTGCGCTCGGTTTTTTGGCCATTAGCATTGCATAATTTGCAAGCTGATTGAAATCCGCCCCCAGCCGCTTTGCCGATATGAAAATCGATACAATCTAAAACAGTGGAACATGACGTACAGCATCGTTTTCCCTGAGCATCGCAAACCTTTTTGAGCTGTGGGTAATCGGGACTAGCAGTAACCAGCACCCTGTTCTTCAGCTCAACCTGCGCGAGGCAAGTGCGCAAAGCTGCGGTGAGGTCGTTGCTTTGCAGCTCTGTTTGGAATCGTTTGCGAAGCATTGTCATCTCCGGGCGAGAGGATTCGCGTTTGATTTTTTTGAGCTTAGTCGCTTCCTGTTTCCATGCCAAAGCGAGGACCATGGCCTCGTGCTCGGTTTTGACTTGTTTGGACTTTTGTATGCCACCGACGGTGACATAGACATCGAAGCCCCACTTTTTATTCTTGACGTAACCCTTCTTTTTGTACACTTTTATAGACAATTCCGGCTTGGGGTCGGGTGGGTCAACAAGAGCCGCGTGCGACGTGGAGGTACCAGGCACACTCGTGACTGTCTCTGGGCTGGAAGTCGATGGGCTGACGTCTTCTTCCGTATCATCATTACTGATAGACGCAAATTCTTCGACGCGTGGGCGCTTTGACGGGGATCGTTTGTCAAAAAGGAAGAGCATCGTGGGTTGTGCCATGATGGGCGGCCCCTTGACCCTTGCCAGAACCCAGGGCATACACGCCGCAAGGGTCGTTTTTTTATTCCAACACGCCCAAACCATGCACACTCGCAGACACACCACGCGACACGCACACACGTGTGTGTGTGCATACAAAAACTGCTACAGGTTACCAAACAACGTGTCCACCAAGTTGCCCAGGTCGTCGCCCGTGTAGCCGCCTTTCTCAGCTGTTGCATTTGGCACCAACGGAATCGTGAGTTTGTCGGAAACTCCAACCCCTGAAGAAAAATTCAGCGGCTGTGGCGTCCAAGAAGCGGGAGCAGCGGGAGCGGCGGCAGCGGGAGCGGCGGCAGCGGGAGCGGCTTCGTCGTCTTCCAATAGGATGGGGCGCTCCTTGCTCTCTCCGCTCATCTCCATCCGCGACGACCCCGGCGCGGTCGCCGCTGGCTCCACCGAGCCTCGCGATTCGTCCTTCCAAGTGTTCAGCTCTCTTGCAAACTCGGTGGACGTCTGCAATTGTTTCATCCTCTGGTGGACCTCGTCCTTTGTAAAGGGGTGGCACAACAAGTGGAGTGCCAGCCCCTCGATCAAATGCCTGTCTGAAGCCGTGCCGGTTGAGGCACGCACCGAGGCAAAACTCGCCGTTGGTCGCATGGCGATCAGCATTCCTGCTTTGATCGTGTAGGGTCGTAGCCCACGTCCTCGGTGATACTGAACCCAGTCGTGGAGCGTGCGCGTAGTGCCCAGTTCCATGAAGATTGGTACGGGATTCCTCCACGTCGAGTAGGCATTCCGTTGTGGCGTCGTGAGTGCAATGTTCCCGGGAGCGAGATCGGCGAGGAGTTTTAGGTACTCGTTGACCGTCTTTGCCACCTGGTCCGCTTCCGCCTGCGTGTTGCCCATGGCAAATCGATAGTGGAACTTGGTGGGTTGCGCGCCAGCAAACTGCCAGGGTGCGATCACGGCAGTGCCCGCAGGAATGGGTTCCGCCGTGCCCACGTTGACCAATGGACTTGGCGCCGGGATGGGAAGCGATCCTGCATTCTCCGTCGCTGGATCCGTCACTGGGGCCTCCGTCGTTTGTGCCACATTCGAGGGCAATCGCCAATGCGTATCTAGGCGCCATCCATGGTCGTCAAAGTCGCGCGGCACGTCAAAGGTCACAGCCAGCAACTGGCCCACGCGAGCATTCTCCGGAATGGTGAGGTTGCACGGGCACCTTTGGGCTTTGGCATTCTTAAACGTGGCGCCCATCCTGCTTCCCTGCATGAATCCCCTTGGAACTTTGAGTTTGACCGTGGCCGTCTTTGGCGGCGGCAGTGCAGCTTGTTGCGCCTTCTTGTTCCGTTCCTCGTAACTGGTAGTGCCCGTCGCGGGATTGGTGGATGTGGAAGCGTCGGAGTTGGTGGAAGCGGCGGTGGTGGCGGGTAGGGGTCCGGATTTGGCGACCGACGGAGCCACCTGTGCAAGGGGTGTACTCGGCGGTGGCTTCCCTGGCGTGGTCGGCCGCTCCCATTGCGACGAGTTTGGCAGGTATGGCTGGTAGTAGTATGCGCGTCCGGGTGGATTGGTGGCCTTGTCCTCGAGCCAGTGCGCTGGCAGCGCAGAGGTCGAGGCGGCAGCGGCGGAGTTGGCGACGGAAACGACCTTGGAAGCGGAAACGACCCTGGAAGCGGAAACGACCTTGGCAGCGGAAGCGGCACTCTGCGCGTGGGCAACCGTCGACGGATTGGCCATGGCTGATGCGCCAGGTGTCGTCTGGGGAGGACGGGTGCCAGGCTTCGTAGCCACGGGCAAGAAGACGTGGTCGGCTGCCCTGGATGGCAATCCCTGTTGCTTCTGGACATCGACAATGGCCGTCTCCCCGTGATAGCTGCGATCGGGAACCAGACGAAAGTAGCTTTCCAGGTGCTCGACGAGCCACCGAAAGGCGTTCGGTTTCCGAAAACAAAAGGTGATGCCAAATAGCGAGGCCTCCTTGGCGGTGCTGCACTTGCCCGTCAAGCCAATCGTTCCCAGACGGTTGGTCGACAAGTGAGCTCCACGCGGCCACAAGATGCGTTGAATATATTTGGATGCAAAATAGACGTACCCGTCTTTGAGACCGTTGTCCTCGTACCCCGAGTTTGGAATCCACAGCAGCGTGCTCGAGGTGATGCCTTCCTTTTCGATGACGTAAAGCGTCCCCCATAAAAGTTCTGGCATCGTGCAAGAGGGTTGCTCGACGGGGTTGCCGTCCCTGTCCTTTCCTGGACGGAAGCATTCGTTGAGCGTGTTGCGCCCCGCCTGACACCCGGTGGATAGCACCTCGTCCTTGAAGACGACCCGCACACGTCGACCCTCTGCCTGGATCCACACCCACTCGTTTACGGGCAGTGGCGTCACCTGTTGTATCACGGCGGGTTGCTCCACTGCCAAAACGGCGGGAGGGCGACCCGTTGTCGCGAAACAAGGCGCCTTCGACAAACCCGGTGCCACACTGGCGAGTGCGACATTGGACGGCTCCTCCTCCTCCGCCGCCTCCTCCGCCGCCTCCTCCAATTCCCTTTCCAATTCCCTTTCCGAGTCCGCCTCCGAGTCCGCCTCCGAGTCCGCCTCCGAGTCCTCCTTTTGCCATCCTTGCAACCGAGCGCGCTTGCGCCTGGCGTGCGCCTCTTCCATCTCGGCGAGTGCATGCTGCGTCTCCGTGTCCGACGGAGTGCGCATGCGCTTGTGCCGAATCGTAAATCGGAGCTTCTTCCACTGAGGACCCCACGTTGGTCGAGTGGCGCGCGGCAATTCAGCATCGACCGTCTTGGGCGTGGTGGTGGGCGGCTCCGCGTCTGAAACGCCGTCTTCCTGCGCGTCTTCCTGCGCGTCTTCGAGGACAATC
>Ga0233444_10006449_pt1 | contig 10475 bp, 14 predicted proteins | sample SI_124_October20_6_FD_182792 | JGI IMG/M metagenome (GOLD analysis project Ga0233444, IMG submission 182792) | Seawater microbial communities from Saanich Inlet, British Columbia, Canada - SI_124_October2016_10_MG | ecosystem: Environmental > Aquatic > Marine > Inlet | place: Canada: British...
GCTTTTGATTTGTCAGCTAATCCGGTTCCGTATGTGAAACTACATCCGTTTGCATATAACATATTTTTTCCTCTTTAGTTCTTTTATTTATTGTAGTCGAAACAGCCCAACAATGCAAGCCTTACCCCAGTTCCTGTGTTTTCTACTTTATGTTCCCAGTTACTATTCAAATACCAAACTTCGCTAGGTAACATCAATTGTTGTGTAACTGTGCCGTCCGCTGTCTTCATATGTATCACATGCTCGCCTTCAATCACCATCACAAATCTGTCTTTTCCAGGCTGATCTATATGATACAATAAATCCTCGTTCTTTTCTATGGAGGCATAGCGCATACGACATATGGGCGATTTTAATATATACCCTAATTCAGTTTCTACGTGCTTGAACTGGTCTTTGATTTCGATGAAATTATTTTCAGTAAATTCAGTTCCACTTATATGCGTTTGTATGTCATATTGTTCATAGTTACCCACATCTTTAATGTCAACTTCTGCCAAGTCCTCGGAAAGCTGGGCTCTGCGGAGATAGCCTGCACTTTCAATAGATGATGGGGTGTCATCATAATATAATTGTAATGTATGCATAGCTGCGGCTGTCAGATTACCGTAATACTGAAACAGCGGATACTTCATTCTCTTTCTGATTAGAGATCGCTTTGCCATATAGACTTTTTTATCTGTTTCCATAAATATTATCCTCAATTAACTACTTAGATAAATATATTTATGCATACAGAAAAAAATAGTAAATTATTACGAACAGTTACCAGAAGAGAACACCTTCATGGACATAATGGCAGATATTACACATAAATGTAATATGACATGTAAGAACTGTTATATTCCAAATCGTGATGTGCCTGATATGGACTTAGAAAAGTTTCGTGACTTCTTATCACGCTTAAAGGGTCGGTGTATGATTAGAATAGTGGGAGCAGAACCTACTATGAATCCAAGATGCAATGAGTATATAGAAGCAGTATTTGAATTCGGACACAGATGTATTTTATTAACTAATGGTTTACGATTATCGCATAAAAGCTATGTAGACAAAATGCACGACACTGGGCTACGACATGTCTATTTGAGTCTTAACGGTGTAGACAATGATGATTGGTACGAAGCAATTGATGAACTACGATGTGCCGAAAAGAAAATAAGTGCATTACGTCACTTAAAAAAGCGTAAATTTATACTTGATACTGGGACTATTATTGTTCCGGAAGTCAATGAATATGCACCGGGTGCGTTATTAGAATTGTTTGACAAAGAGAATATTAATAATGTATTAATGAGAATTAAAAACGTTGGTCAGTTAGGAAGATATCAAACTGATGTTGATGATAATGTTAAACTAAATCAGCTGGTAAGATTATGTTCAGAACAAATGGGAGTAAGTGAAGATTACATCAATAGCTTCCGTGATCAAAAATTATACGGAATGTATACAGAAAAGAATTCTATTTTATTCCCACTACGTGAAGGTAATAAAATATTAAATAGAGGCAGATGGGTTAAGATTACTAATTGGGACACTGATAACGAAAGTGGAATCCCTGATCCTAACTCTCAAAGACGTGGACGTATAACAGAAAATTTCACTGTTGCTCCACTATATGAACATATTAAAATAAATGAAGGTGGATATTAACTATGAGTAGGACTAGAGATGCAATTAAGAAAATTGCGATTGAAAGACTAGATATTAAACTTACTGATGAAATCATCGATAGCGGACAAGCATTTAAAGATATCGGGGTAGACTCATTGGATGCGATTGAACTTGTCGTATCAGTAGAAGACGAATTAGATATTGAATTGTCAGATGAAAGACTTGATGGTATTGAAAATATAAAACAATTAGCAGATTATCTTGTAGAATTTGATTAATGCAACACCATAAATTCTTTGATACTATGTACGACTTTGATGACGACATAGAATTGCATTTCTTACACCAACGTGTATTACATGACCGTTACTTAGAGTCCAAAGCATTGGATGATTCAGATGATCGTGTAGATAGATATACCCGTGTAATGAATAAAGAGATCACTAATATCTTAGGTAAGATTGCAGAAACAGGATCTTTAGAATTTGCAAGACCATCAGTACAAACATACGACACTGATCTGTACGAACAAGTGAACGAAGATTTCACAATGTGTTGGAAGAAAACTATAGTTGACCACGATACATTAATCATTCACCCTACTAGCTATGCAGGACATGATGGGAGATTGACTTCTTCATTGGGTCATGTAGGAGACAAGCTCACTGCATACGACACGGACTTATTAATTATTAATGAAGACCCGTTTAGAATGCCAGAGATATTATATCCAAGTAACTTGGTATTGGGATGTAGTGAACGATTAAATACTATAGAAAAAATGTGTGATGAAATTAAAACATACATTAAAAAAGAATATAAAGATATTATCATATACGTTGACTCTAAACATGTTTGTGTTGGTCTTAATATAGCGTTTGCACTAAGTGATTTAAATGTTAGAGTACTTGCTACAAGCGGACAAACATCACTAGATTGGGATACATCTGCATGGGTTAAGAAGTATATTAAATGGGCAGATAGACCAGAAGCCTTAAAGGCACAGTTTCTTCCTATCACACCGGAAGCAATCATGCATCTTGTTAAAACGTACAAGTTCAAGCAGATGGGAATTGCGCACAAGACACTAGATCCGTTTTCCTATCTAAATGAGTATGACATCAGAGTTGATTACTATTATGGCAAATACGATAATGAATATTATGGATTCAAAAGCTACATAGCCGGTATAGATTGTGAACGTTTAACGTTACATGAGGTTGACTACAAAATCTCGGACGCCCAGACCCATAATATTAAGCCCCACATAGAACGTAAGATATTTCCAAACTATTTAAAATAGTTCTTGACATTCATAACGAATCACTATATAAAGAGTGTATAAGTTAGAGAAAGAGAGAATCATATGTTTAGAATCCCATCATTTTACAAAGAAACAGTAGACTTTAAAACTGCTTGGAACACAATCACAAACTTTGGTCGTGGTGATGCTCTTGAAGGTATGAACGCTATGAACCGTGTTTGGGAAGAGCATTGTGCATCAGGCAATGAAGACGATGAATTCTTTGACAACTACGAATATGAAGCTAATGCTTACAACGTAGTGTTCGAAAACATGGGTAAATTGTTTGGAGAGGCAGCTTAATATGTGGAAAGTTGAAGCAAATAACCGTAACGGTGAATTCTTTACTAAGTCTGCATTAACTCTAGCAGAGTCACGTGAAATTCATAGTACTCTCAGTAACAGTGGTCAATGGGCAGTAGTCCGTAGTTTTGATACTACAATGTCAAAATTAATGCTTGACAATACTAACGAATCACTTTATAGTAATTAAGTAATCAGAAAAAAGGACTAACAAATGAAAATTAAAGGCGCAATGACTATTCTTAATAAACGTTGTACATTCTTTGGTTGGACATTTGACCAGCTGATCACTAAGCTAGATGAAGGCTTTGATGATAACTATACTGTTCTTACAGCATATGAAGTTTATAAAATGGAGCAAGGGTATCGCTGGAAAGGTACTGAAGGCGACACATGGGTTAAATCATGATTGATGCATCTACGTTCTGTACTCAGGATTTGGAACCTGTCCTCCTCTATGATGAACCGATCACTAAGCTAGAACTGCTTGCACTTGCTATTGCTGCTCAACGCATTAATGGTGGGTATTATAAACGTGGTGGACATTCTGCCTTTGTTAACAAAATCGAAGACGGTGAGGAAGTACAACGCTTTGAACTTGTTAAGCAATCTAATCGCTTTGTTATGGAAACTGTTCAACAAAGAGACCCAAACATTATCACTAAAGAATTACTTGCAGAAGCGTCTGAAATGATGACCGCTCTTGAAATGGACTATATGTTCAAAGTTCTAGGTGATAACATGAATGATTTTGAAGGTTCCATTCATCAATTCTTAGCAGACGATATTGAGGTTCAGCTTTGGATGCATGTTGGTGTAGTTGCTTATATCCCCGAATATGTAGAACGTGAAACACAACAACGTGAACTCACAGAACGTTCAATAGGTTCTAAATATATCGGCACCAAAGGTGAAGCTATCGTTACTGAAATTGAGATTATTTCTAAGCGAGCCGCAACACAGTGGGACGGATGGAATGTAAATGCTATTACTACTGATGGTAACCGTGTTTCATTCTTTACTACTAAAAATGAGTTAGCAAATAAAAAAGGTGTCTTTAAAATCGCAGCTAAGGTAAAAGATTGTGGTAATGTTTGGAAGGATCCAGATATTAAAGAAACTCGTCTTAACTACGTTAGGTAAAATTTTCTCTGTAGATTAAATCAGCAATATCTCTGTTCATTTGTTCCCCAAAATGACCTAACTCTACACGTTGTTGTTTTGGGTGCCAATGTAAATCTCTTGCATATAGATTGTTAATCAACTCATATGGTTCTGGTTTTTGTAGGTCTTCTAAAGTGAATTTTGTGTTTCCACGTTGTAGATCAAGTTTCATTTCGTACAATCTCATGTCTTTTGGTTTGATCCAGTTAGCATCATCATATTCATTTATATACTTGTCTATTGCATAATACTGTTTATTACCTAGCATCGTCTGTATTTCAATCGCTAATTTCCATTCATTAACAGTGTTAAGGCAGTATCCATCAAAGAATTCAGGTGGTATTTTTTCATCCCGTATCTTAGTCTTTTTATATATATTGTCTACTCCCATTGGCAATATAGTTTGATGTTCCCATTTTTTATTACTACCAGAACAATTTACCCATGTACTTCTAGTAGGGTAGCTCCAAATAATAATAACTTTTTTAGGGTTATATTTACGCATGAATGCAATAGCATTGTTATGCGTGATTCTATTGCTTGCACCGCAAATGCCTCCATTAAAAAACGGAACACCATATTCACGTGTTAATATCTCAGATATAGTATTTTCAGTTTCACATGCTTGCCCATATACATAGGAACACCCAATAACAACTGAAGTGTTTTTCCAGTCTACTTCGTCTAACTCTTTGTCTGATCTAAATCCATCAGAATTATTATAATAATTAATCTTTTCAAGTTTAGCATACTTCCAATATTTAGAACTCATAACTTTACTAATCTTATTATAATGCTGTTCTTCTACTGAACCTAAAAAATATTTGTGTGGAGTTACATCTGCCCTCATAAAATCAAAAGCCGGAGTTCCATTTAAATTAAATATGTCCATCTATTTAAAGTTTTCTCTATAGATTAAATCTGCAATATCTCTATTCTTTTGTTCACCGTAATGCCCACCATGAAGTTTTTGTTTATCAGTGTCATATTTCAAATCTCTAGCATACATTTTATTAATGATTTCATATATCTCTGGTTTTTGCAGATCCTCCAATGTTACTGGTATGTTTATTAAAGGATCGGGAGAAGAAAAAGATTCAATATCATACTTACGCAGTTGTTCGTATGGTTCCAGATTTTTTGGTTTGATCCAATTAATGCCCCTAAAGGCTCCAGGTTCAGATGATTCATCAACCGGAAAATATTGTTTATTACCAAGTAGTGTATGGGTGTCCATTGCAGTCATCCATTCATGTATTGTATTATCACAATGAATGTCATAAAATGCAGATGGAATTTTATCATGGACAATTCTCCTTTTACGATCTTTCACCGTATGTTCAATTGATGGTGTAATAGAAATATCACGCCAATTTGGTTCTTCTTCATTGAAATTTACCCACGTATTTCTAGTAGGGTAACTCCACATTATTATGACTTTTTTAGGATTGTATTTTTTCATAAAAGTAATTGCGTTATTATGTATAATTCTATTACTTGAACCAGGAATTCCTGCATTTACAAATGGTACTCCATAATCACGCTTTAAGATTTCAGTTATTGTATTTTCTTTTTCACAGCAATGTCCATACGCAAACGAACACCCTACTAGAACAGAAGTGTTTTTCCAATCTATTTCATCAAGCTCTTTGCTTTCCCGGAATCCTATACTATTACTCTCATATGTAACAACATCTGGGCTAGTATATTTCCAATACTTAGAACTTAATACCTTAAGATTATTATTATATAACCTATTTTCATATTCACCAATCCAAGGATGTTGTCCTGGGGTCGGAAGACTATTATTTAAAAACTCCCTGTCAGGAAAAGTACTTGAATTAAATATATCCATAAATATATTGCTCCTTGAAATATTTCTGCAATTATTTATCAACATAAATATAGTTATGAAAATAGTATTAGTTACGGGTGGATTTGATCCACTGCACTCAGGTCACATTGCATATTTTAATTCTGCAAAATCATTAGGCGATAAACTCATAGTAGGTGTGAATACGGACGCATGGCTTACTCGAAAAAAGGGAAAAGCGTTTATGCCTATCTCTGAAAGAATACCTATTATAGAGAATTTAAAAATGGTAGATCATTGTATATTATTCAGTGATGATGATGGTTCTTCAGTAGAAGCTATTAGGAATGTAAAGATGATTTACCCAAACGATGAAATTATCTTTGCAAATGGCGGCGATAGAACTAAAGAAAACATCCCTGAAATGATTTTCGATGATGTTGAATTTGTGTTTGGTGTAGGCGGTGAGGATAAAAAGAACAGTTCATCTTGGATACTAGAAGAGTGGAAAGCTCCTAAAACAATTAGATCATGGGGATATTATAGAGTGATACACGAATATGATAATGAAACTAAAGTAAAAGAATTAGCTGTACCTCCGGGAGGTATGTTATCTATGCAACGACATAAAGAACGTTCCGAGCATTGGTTTGTAGCAGAAGGAACTGCAACTGTAAATACATTAAACAACTCTAGTACAGATGTTGAAGAGTATGGCGTGTTTGTAAAACATCAATCGTTGCACATACCTGTAGGTATGTGGCATCAACTAGTCAATGCACATGACACTCCATTAAAGCTAGTAGAGATACAGTACGGAACTAATTGTGTAGAAGAAGATATCGAAAGAAGATAATAAAATGAAATCATTTCGTGACACTTTAAATTTATATCAAGAGCATATTGATGGCGTATTTGAGGCTACCCATACGTATCATTATCCCAGCCATATGGTAAATCCTACTGTAGTAACAAACAGAATAATATATATTAGTAATGCAGTAGATCAGTTTGATACTTTAAAATCTTCAGAATTATTATGCTTACCGCAAGATGAAGCCGATTTATATTCAAATGATCGTGCTGATGATGTAAAATACATCACAGAAAGAGAAAATCACCGGAAAAAAGTGCTGGAGAAAGATAGACGTAATTTTTTATCTAAATTTCCTCCTGTTTTGCAAAAAATAATCAAAGATGATAATACTTTGCTTTATATAGATCATGGCATTGAAGGGTGGACTAACGTAAGACTTGATATGTTAGAATATATTTTTGATATACCAAAAGAAAGAATACGGTGGCTAACATCATGCTACAAATTTAATAATAATGAAACTCATCCCATGGGAGATAATGTAATTTTCATAAATTATTTTGAAAAAATTATGGCACACCAATGCGCTGACGAGTCGATGAATTTTAAAAAAAATTTCGAATTTCAAATGGAGCATTATAAAAACAAAAAGAAAAGACCCATGCTGTGTACATCATATATGAGAAGGCGGCGTTTTCCGAGGACTTTTATGGCACTAATGCTGAACCATAATAATTTACTTAAACATATGTATTGGTCTCTGGGAACTTTAGTAGATGGTCAAACTGATTTTAAAGCAGTAGAATATCAAATTGGTAGATTAGAAAAATGGTCAAACTCTAAATGGAATAGTCCGCTCGAGGTTGCAGATTTTGACTGGTTAAGATCAATAGATAAAAATATAACATGTGATAGTAACACACTTGTTGATAATTTAGCATACGGTAATAGTTCTATTACATGGAAACATATGTGGAATACTAAATTCGCACTCGTACATGAAACTATGCCCAATGGTCTTGAACCAATATTTAAAGGCTTTGATCATATTCCTTTTTTGTCTGAAAAAGCATATAAGCCCTTCGCTACAGGACAGTTATTTGTAATGCACGGGTGCGTAGGTACTGTTCGGGCACTCAGAGATCAAGGCTATGATGTATTCGATGATATTATAAGCCATGACTATGACTTAGTAGAAGATGGGATTGAACGGGCGAAAAAGATATGCACTGAAGTCAAAAGACTATCAATGATACCAGACAATGAATGGGAAGATATTTTAAAATCATTGATTCCAAGATTTGAATATAATTTTAACCATCTGAGTCAGGTTAGACATAATGTATTACGTGTTCATGTTAACGATCCAAAAGATCGTACAATACAATAAGTAATTATCCAGTATAAAAGCCAGAAATCTGAAGTGTATACTTGTCTTTAAGTCCGCAATTACCGCTTAAATGTAGGTGATTACTGTCCCACAAAAAGCCTTCTCCTGCTTTCCAATGATCACTACATTGCCATTCTTTATCATGATCTTGATAATGAATTAGATGCCCAGGCTTCCAATCTTCTAAGTATATATTAGCTCTTACTTTAGGTCTAGTATCATCTGGATACAAACTTTTAAATTTAAAAAATGTATCTCTGTGTAACGTTACTGTATTTCCCGGAGGCTGTAGTATTGCACTAACAGTTTTTACATCCATGTTTAGATGTTTACCTAACATTTCATAATCAACATCTGTGTCTTCAAACCATATTTGTTGAATGCGAGTGTTGTCTTCACTGTAACTTTCAGGGAAGCCTCCGGCATGTTGATCTTTTTGTTCTTTGACTTGGTAACTGATACAACTACCATAATGCTGTGTGTAATCAGCGTTTCTAAAAATATCTAGATCAAAGTCTACTGCTAGGTTCTCTATCATCTGTATCTCCTAATGATTTTATTCTAACATTATTTATCTTATATAAATACTATTAATAATCCCCACATCAAATATAGAAAGTAAAAAATATGAGTAATATTACATTTTTAGGCGTTGGAAAATTAGGAAAAGATTGCGCTGAAGTTTTTGCATCTAAAGGACACACTGTCACTGGCTACGATATTAATCCTTTTGAAAGCGATTATATCACACAAAAAGACACAATGAAAGAAGCAATTCAAGGATCAGAAATTATCTTTGTTGCTCTTCCAACACCGCACCATGCAGATTATGATGGTCGTTATCCTACATCAGATTTAGAACCAAAAGATTTTGATTATACTATTTTAAAAAGTGTAGTAGAAGAAGCTAATCAGTATTGCACTAAAGAACAATTGATGGTTATAATTAGTACTACTATGCCTGGTACAATTCGTGAACAAATTGCTCCGCTTGCATCAAACGTAAGACTAGTATATAATCCATATCTTATTGCATTAGGTACTATTCGAGGTGATGTTGTCAATCCAGAAATGGTTATGATCGGAACTGAAAATGGAGACATCGACAAAGATGCACATGAATTGATTAGTTTCTATGACAGTGTTATGGAGAATGAACCACGTGTTGAAATATTTACATGGGAAGAATGTGAGTTAACAAAAATCTTTTATAATACATTTATTAGTGCGAAAATTGTATTAGTTAATCTAATACAAGACTTAGCAAATAAAATAGGAAACAGCAATGTAGATACTATTACAAATGCACTAGCAAGATGTGACAGCGTTATCATGGGACCAAAATTCATGAAAGGTGGTATGGGAGACGGCGGACCTTGTCACCCTAGAGATATGATTACTGTTAGATGGATTGCAGAGAAATATGATTTGGGATACGATTTGTTTGGCTCTATTATGACTGCACGTGAACGACAAGCATTAAACATGGCAGAATATCTAATGTCTACTGCAAACGGTCTACCAGTATGTGTTGTGGGTACTGCGTATAAAAAAGGGGTGCCATTTGAGTTTGGTAGCAGTAGTATTATGGTAGGTCATTATCTAAAAGAGATTGGTTGTGATGTTAGTTATTATGATCCAGATATGTGCAACACGATAGACGCAAGCATTAATCGTGTCTATCTACTTGCACACGGTGATGATTATAACATAGACTTCACCACTGACAGCATCATAGTTGACCCATGGCGTACATATACGTCAGATAAAAACTTCAAAATAATTCATTACGGTAACACAAAAAGTACTTGACATTTAAAACGAATCACGCTATAGTGATTAAGTAATAGGAAACAAGAGAGGTATATTCTTATGAAACTTAATAAAACTATAGCAGTGCTATCAATGACTGTCGCTATGACAAGTCACGCATTTGCTGGTAATGTAGATAATGCACAACGCATGTTAAACCAACTCGGCTACAATGCTGGTCCTGTTGATGGTGCTTATGGTGGTAAGACCAAACGTGCGCTTGAGGCATTCTATGCTAAGAGCGGTGGGTCATTTGACG
>Ga0233444_10006456_pt1 | contig 10466 bp, 3 predicted proteins | sample SI_124_October20_6_FD_182792 | JGI IMG/M metagenome (GOLD analysis project Ga0233444, IMG submission 182792) | Seawater microbial communities from Saanich Inlet, British Columbia, Canada - SI_124_October2016_10_MG | ecosystem: Environmental > Aquatic > Marine > Inlet | place: Canada: British...
CCCATTAGTAATGATGTGGTGATGAAAATAGATCGTCCCGATAGGGTCCGATTTCCTGCTATAGAACAGAGCATTACTAATATATTGATGACCTCTAAACTGGAAAGAAGGTTTGTGCCAGCATTTGGTGGAAATGTATTAAAGACTTTATTTGAGCTGATAACAGATTTCGACCAAATCAGTGTGCCGGGCGAGATAAATATTAAAGAAGTTATAAAAATGTCACTAAAAAAATATGAACCCAGAATTACAGTCGAAAATGTTGATTTTGGTGATTGGAAAGAAGATAGTAACTCAAATAAACTAAATATCACCATTATGTATTCGGTGCCACCTGTCAATGAGGTACTGTCATATACGCTAGGGATTAAAAGAGTAAGATAAATGGCAAAAAATATTCAAATTTCCGAATTAGATTTTACAAATATTAAAAGTAGTATAAAAGAATATATGAAAAGTGATCCTACATTCAAGGATTATGATTTTGAAGGTTCTGGATTGTCAACTCTTACAGATCTTTTGAGTTACAACACATATTATAATTCTTTTTATCTCAACATGATTTCTAATGAAATGTTTTTGGACACTGCAAGGTTGAGGGATAATGTTGTAGCTAAAGCAAAGTTATTGGGTTATACACCAACTTCTGCTCGAGCCGCTGAAGCTTCATTATCATGTACATTTGAAATCGTTTCTGATTATGAAGACCCATCGGTTTTCGGCAGTATAAAAATTGATAATACTTTTATGTTTTCAAAAAACAATAGTCAAACATATGAAGAATATAAATTTATTCCAAAAGTGAGCCGGACAGTCAGGAGATCTTTCAATCCCGAACTACGTCAAAATGGCTCATATAGACATGTATATGAAATTTTTGATTTGGAGGTCATCCAAGGCACTTTTGTCGAAGAAAAATTTATAGTTGATACCACAGATCCAAATCAAAAATTTCTTATATCAAATTCTAATGTAGATACAGACACATTGAAAGTGTTTATTCAATCAAATGTTACAGATACTAATTTGACAGAATTTAAAAAACCTACCGATACAATGTCTCTGACTGACATTAGTAAAGTATTTTTCTTGCAAGAATCTTATGAAGAAAAATACGAAATCGTTTTTGGCGATGGCGTCCTCGGATCTGCTATTTCAAGTGGAAACATAATTACTCTGAAGTATTTAGTCACTAAGGGGGCATCTGCAAATGATATGACAGGTAATTTAAAACTTATTTCTTCAAACAGAAATATTCAATCTGCACAGATACAAGATAATTTGCAAATAATAGGCAGAAGCTACGGCGGATCCGAAAGGGAATCTATAAACTCTATTAAATTTTATGCACCAAAAACTTTCGAGGGACAGAATCGAGCTGTGACTGCCAGAGATTATCAGACAATAATTCCTAAGATTTATCCACAAGCGTCATCTGTAAATATCTGGGGTGGTGAAGATTCAGATCCGCCCGAATATGGAAAAGTGTTTATTAGTATTAAACCCAATTCTGGATTTTATGTTTCTTCACAAGAAAAACAATCCATCAAACAGAACTTGGTAAAAAATTATTCTGTACTGACTTTGACACCAGAGCTTGTCGATCCCGATTTTATAAAATTAAAAATTACGACTCAAGTAAAATATGACAATGAATCTACAATGTTGGATGAAGCTACATTGCAAGACATTGTTAAAAAATCTATTATAGATTATGACATGAATATGTTGAACGATTTTAATAGTTACTTTAGATACTCTCAATTTCTTGCCAAAATTGACCAAAGTGATGAATCTATAACCAACAACTTGACCGAAATTCTCATGATCAATGAGAAACCAATATTTTTAGACACTTCCACTAGTTATAGATTTCGATTTAATAACGCTTTAACTCCATCGACTCTATATTCAAAAGCATTTTATATTACTGGCGAAGATAGTGCATATTATCTTGATGATGATGGTTTGGGTAAAGTAAGATTTCACACTATGAACACCGCTTCAGAAAAGGTTTATAATCCGGTATATTCTGGAACAATAAATTACGAAACAGGAACAGTACTCATTCCTGATATCTCCATAACAAGTGTTGTTGGGACGTCATCTTCTATTGGCGTGGTCGTTAAACCTTTGAATAATGATATATTTCCTGTAAGGAATCAAATTATCTTATTAGATTTAGACGAACTGGTTATTTTAATGCTAGAAGATACTGATGATTTTAATGAAAATTATGACATATCTTCGCAAAGAGTTGTAATATCCAGAAATACCACCACCACATATAATAGTTCATCAATGTCTGTTACATCCGAAACCGGATCAACATCCATAACTAGAACTTATTCGGATTCTCCAGCTTCTGGGTCTAGTGGCGCTAGTGGCGGATCTAGTGGCGGATCTAGTGGTGGCGGGTATTAAAAATGAATAAAACTAATATTTCAAATGTTGCAAACCATATAAAATCTCAGCTTCCTACCTATATTTCTTCTGATGAAGATTATTCTAGGTTTGTAAAATTTTTAGAGTTGTATTATGAGTGGATGTCTCAGTCTGATAATCCGTCCGGTGTTACCGGCGATATGACTGAATATGGTGATATTGATGATACATTAGAAATGTTTGTTTCTTTGTATAAGAATGAACTTGCTTCATCTTTTCCAAATGTTGTAAAGATAAAGGGAATTAACGAAAAAAATTCTGAAAATGTAAACTCAAATCAATTAGGTAATATTACAGAAACTGCTACAGAAAGTTTATATGACCAAGAATTTTTAATGGATGGAATTGCAACATCTTTCAAACTTAATTATTTTAATCCTTTTTATTATTTCGGCGAAACTGATGCGACATCTGTTGTCGATGAAATTGTGGTATTTAAAAATCCAGCAACTTCACCTGACCGTGGCGATGGGGACACGTTACAATCTTATATAGATAATTTAACTCCGCCAGATGTAAGTCGTACAGGAACAACAGGAGATTATGTAAAACTGGTCGAAAATACAGATTATGTCATAGAAGAAAATTTTATTAAATTTGTTGACTCTAATGGCGATCCTGATACTTTGGTGACAAATGACATTGTAAAAGTTAGATTTTATGTAAAAACATACTTAGATGTTTCAACAACACCGGACACAGAAGATGGTGTTAAAAGATTAGTTGAATCTACTGGCGTCAAAAAAACTACATATGAAAATCAAAGAAATTTTCTAAAATTTATGAAAGATTTTTATCAATCTAAAGGAACAGAAAAGTCGTATGATTTTTTATTCCGAGCTATTTTCAATGAACCTATAGAAATTTATTATCCAAAAGATAACCTATTTAAAGCTAGTAATAATATTTGGGAAAGTGTCACATCTGTACGCGCTATTCCACATACCGGTACTTTAGAGAATCCAGAAATACAAAATCCATATAGAATAACAGGAAAAGTGTCAAAAGCAACTGCTACTGTTGAATATTATAAAGACTTTAAAGTTGGAGAATATGATGTTAGAGAATATTTTTTAACAAATATTTTTGGTGATTTTGAAAGTCAAGAAGATATAGTAGTTTCGCAAACAAACGGATCAGAATTTGAAGAAAGGTTATATGAATGTGTTGTGGGGTTTGATATAACAAACGCTGGTAGTGATTATTCCAGAAATCAACCCATACATTATAACCTATCTTCCGAGGGTTCTGGTTACGGTTTTGCTGCGGAAATCGATCATACATCAATAGGTAAAGTAGAAAGTATTAATATTGGATCGGGTGGCGATGGATATATTGACGGCGAACATATAGAATTTGTTGATGAAGGAACATTAGGTTCTGGTGCTTCTGGAAAAGTAACAAAAACTAGTTCGACATTCTCCAACTACAGTGTTTTATTTAATCAGAATCCATCTTCTACTGAATATATTGCCAACGGGCCGCAAACTATATTTGATATCGGATTATCGGGAGACGATTATCACGACACTGCAAAAGATACGGTAGTAAGTATCGAAAATATCGATTCAAAATTTTCTTCTGTGTTTGCAGTATATGATTTTGAAAGTATTGATAATTCTGTTGTCACAATGAAAGACGATACAATATTTTCTGGTCAAATTAGAGACTTAAAATCTAATTTGAATGGTATCAGAATAGATTCTTCTTTGGTTTCTACCGAAACTCCGCCATATGTTGTTGCAAATATAGATCCTTCTGATGATTTGGATACTAGATATAGAAACGATATGATATTAAGTATTACTAGTGTAGATGCAAATGGTTCTATTACTGGCGTGAATGTTGAAAACTCTATTAATGGTTTAACAGGGGGTGTGTTAGGCACCAATTCAGCCGGTAAAACGTCATCGTCTACGCAAGTGCTACCTTCTCCTGTCAATTTAGAAAATCAATCTGGTAGATATGAATCTGGCAATGGTTTCGGTGCTAAATTTGACATATCAATTACTGACAATGCAATAACTTCTATTGACTTGTCTAATTCTGGCGCTGGTTTTCAGTATTTAGAGAATGATGTTCTAAAAATAGATGGAAGTGAATTTGGTCTAAATGGAGTTTCGGGTACAAATGATGTTTTTGTAAAAATAACAGCGACGTCTAGTGGAACGGATTATAATTCTATTATACAGGAAGATATACCCAATTCTGTGGCTGGATATACTACCACATCTGTCAGCGGCGCGAATGCTAGTTGGAATATCTCTACAGGTATGAGTCCCTATCCCAGACTTTTTTCTGTTATATCGAACAACACACCTCTTTCTGTTGGATATAAACAGGACGATGTTTTTACAATTCCTGGCAATTTAGTAGGCGGCACAACGCCTGCAAATGATATTACAATTATAGTGTTGCAAGTGGATTCTACCGGAAGAATAGAAGAATTTTCTTATAATGGAATATCACCAGTAGGGACAATATCTACTTTTGATTTAGTAGGAACACCGGTCTTGCCGGATCTATTAACTACCTATCACAATCCGATTTTTACCTTGACACAAAATAATATAAATCTTACTGCCGGAGAAGACGCCCAGTTTTTTGTTAGAGTAAATGGTGCAGCTTATATAATTACAGAGCCCAGTTTGTCCGAACGAGGCAAGAATTATGCAATCGGCGACACAGTACTCATAGACGGCTCCGTCTTGGGTGGCGTCACTTCGACAAATGATTTAAGTTTTGAAATTTCTTCGGTTGACAGTTTGGGTGGTATTACAGGAATTACTAATATATCTGGTGTTGCTGCAAATACATTTTCGATTTCTAATCAGTCTGCAAAATCTGTCAGAGGTAAAGATGCAAAATTTGATATTGTTATTACAAATGATTTTTATTCTGCAAGTGTGAGTTCTAATCAAGGTGGTACTGGATATAATGTAGGACAGATATTGACTTTTAAAGGATCTGTTTTAGCTCACCAATGGATTAAAAATGGATTTAGAGCTAAGACAAATCAGGTAGGTGCAAACGCATTATTTACTGATTCTGGATATATGAGACTTTCTGATATTGGTGAAACATTTAGAAAAAATTCTACAGATGGTATTACTATTGATTTTTGGTATTTCCGAAAAGGTACTGAAATTAGTGGTACTTATAATGGAGCATCTATATTTTCTATAAATGAATCTGTAGGCGGTACGCAAAAAACATTTTTGCAACAACTTCCAAACGGGACTTTAGAGTTTGGAAATGTAAATGGTGGTGTAACTTCCACAACAACCGGCGCAGCTCTTTCTTTTGGCGACTGGCATCATGTTGCAGTATTTTTAGGTCCAACAGAATCCAGAGTTTATGTTGATGGACAAGACTATATTGCAATCAACGATGGTAGTTATTTTGATATTTCTGAATATGGGGAGTATACAGAAACGATCACTATTGCCTCTGGCCAAGAAAATGGCGTTTCTACGATAGTATATGATCCTAATAAAAATATAGAAATGACGGTTGATTATACATCAGGTCCATCTGTTGGAACACTTGTTCCCGTTACACCTACGACCAACTCTGCGGGTAATGTTCTTTCCTGGCCAACATTGTCGGTTGGAGACGTGGTCACTCTAACATATTCAAAACCAGTAAAGAATTTTTACTTGGGTGCTAGACAAAAAGAAGACCCATCATATTCTATAGAAGATTATAATCATGCTTTCTTTGGAACTCTGAGATTTTCAACTGGTCGGAGATATGAAGAAGTCTCTGGTCTTATTGAAGATACGGGTACTGATAATTCTATCTCTGGTGTTGGATTGAATCCAATATATGTAAATCCAATTCCTTCTGTTCAAACAATTCGTGAATCTGCACCATTAAAAGCCACATTTAAAGTTACTGATATTAATAAATCTGCATTTTCTATGATGTTTGATATAAACGAAACGCCTAGAATTGTCAGAAGTGTGAATTCTTTAAATGGTTTGGGAGAACCTATTACCACATCTTCTGATTTGATTGGGCCGGGAGAGACTGATAATTCTGGTAATCCCCTAACTCCGCAATATACACTGACTCAAGCACTAGATTCTGGTGGTAATGTTATAAGTGGTTTAGGATCTGGTATTGCATTTTCCCCCGACTTGGGTATAGATGAGACTATAGAAATATACTATTTGAGTGTGTTAAAAAATGATGTTGAATATATTATCCGTAATGAAAATCATCCGGTATCTGCTAATAAAATTTCTCTGAGAAAATCCGATGAAAATGGTATATATTCTACCTATGCTTTACCGGATGGAAATTCTTTGCGAGTTTCTTGGTCATCAAAACCTAGAGCTGAAATTAGCTCGGTATCTATATCCACTTCTGGAAATAATTACATGAAAAGACCATATGGATATATTAAAAAAGAAACTAACGGTTATAAATCACAAGGATCTGGGGCTTGGTTTTTGGGACAAGGCAAAGACATAGGTAAGATAGAAAGTTTTGAAATTAAAGGAAATAGTTTTCAATCGGAACGAGAGGGGTTTGGTGTCAATTATACTACCGCCCCAGTGGTCGACCTAAGTTCCTTTGGCGATGGACAAGCGACTGCGACCGTGTTGACAGGCCCACTTTGTATTCGCCGTGGAGAGTTTTTAAGCAAACAGGGATTTTTGTCTGATGATAATAGATTATACGATGGTTATTTATGGCAAGATTTTTCTTACGTTGTTAAAGTTGGAAGGTATATTGATGATTGGAGAAAAATTGTTAAAAAAATTGTCCATCCAGCAGGACTAATGATGTTTGGAGAATATAGTATTTCAACTGCTGCAGAAGTTAGAAAAGGTGCTGGCATTGCATGGGCTCAACTTATATATGAGATTATTAAAAATGTCAACATGAAAGTGAAAAATATGGACGGCCTCGGCCGTTGGGCATATGGTGAAGCTGATGGATATTGGTATCCTACTTCGACAAGACAGGACACTAATTATCTAAATTCTCATGGAAATATTTTTAAATATGATAACAGACAACTAAGTGTAAATTCAACAATAGACGGAATGTATAATGGTGTAGGAGAAGGAGAGGTGTCCGATGACACCGCTGGGTCTACTTCTGTAGATACTGGTTCAGGAAGATATGCCCTGTTGCAGGCGGACGGTACGAATGCTTCTGGTGGCTGGTGGCAAGTTAAAAAGATAGCAATAAACTTTAAAGAGGCTACCGGAAAAGATTATTCTCACTATTACACTTCCAATCTTATAGGAAATACCGTAACTATTTACGATGTTTCAGATGAATCTATGGTCGCTGATGATTGGATTAATACTCGGCCGTGGGGAAAATATAAAATCACTGGTGCTATGATAGATTCTTCTATAGGAGAAAGATATGTTGTATATGATGTCGATCTAATTTCTAATTATTTACCAGACATGCCTACATGGGACAACGCTGCAGGCGGGGGACCGAATATAGTAGAATTTAGATGGGATAATATATTCAGAGGAAATGTGGACAGAAACGCGAATAGTTGGATAGGATCTATTATGGATGGCGCCAATCCAAGAGATGAAAAAATGATAATAAATATTTCTGGAAGGTGGAATAATAATATTGATGGCGATGTCCCGACATTACACACGACTTGGAAATCTTTGGAAAGATTTAAATTTTACTTTAGAGATATATATCCTTGGAATGAATTGGTACAACAGATGTTCAGTCCTTCATCAGAAATGATAGGTTCTCCATACAACAGGCATAGAGAATTGGTGCAGGGAAATGGGCTGACACACATCGCAGTAAGACATTCTGATTATAATATGTGGTACAATTTACCAGTAGAGGTGGACGGAAACAATGAGTGGATTTCTACTACTGATGGAACAGACCACAAATGGCGAAATACTGTTATGTCAGATGTTGTCACAAAATCAGATAGAAAATATAGAGCAGTTCTAGATTCTATAGTAAATATTTCACCTGTTTATTTAGTCATGTCAGAAGAAAATCCTTTGTCGGGGACCAGAAAAAGAATGGGCCCGACAAATATTTCTGTAGAAAGATCCAAGTTTAATAATAGATTACAACCTAGTCTGGATTATAATAAAAACTTGTTAGATTTGAATATTATCAATAAATATTCTTCTGGTACATTACATGATAAATCTAATTTTGCCTCAGAAGCTACTTTAATAAAATACACTGTAGCGCCGACAACTGTTGAAGAATTGAATGAAATTTTGGAAACGTCAACAATCGACTAAAAAAGATTATAAATAATATAAAAATCATACGCAAAAGGTAGAACAATGGCAGCAATTATCACAAATAAACTGAGAATATTTAATGCTCAGGAATTCTTGCAATCTATTAACAGATCGGCAAGTATCTGGAAGGCGACAGAAACCTATGGTTTAGGAGATTCAGTAGTCAAAGATGGAAATCTTTGGGTTGCTCTCACGGCCGGAACTTCAAGTGCTACGGGACCTACTCCTAGTGTACCACAGGACGGCGGTGTTCTTTGGTCTAATCAGGGACAGGCAGTGTATAACAATCTGTATATGTCTATTGGGAAACCGACTTCATGGTTAAATGATGCTAATCCACCAACCCCCGAAGATTCTATTGGATATGGTTATGCAGTTAAAACCGCATCTATTGCAATGAAAAAGGTCTCCAAACCCGATATGACTCTTGCAATTCCGAGAATTAATTGGACACCAAATACAGTTTATACAATGTATGAACATGATTTGGCAGAAGAGATTATTCCAAATTCTTATGTGATAACCGAAGGTTCAAATCAATATAATGTATATAAGTGTATTAATAATCAAAAGTTTGTAGATGATAGCACAACATCCATCGCAGTACAATCGACTGTAAAACCCACCTCTACATCAGCATCTGAGATAGAAACCACAGCTGATGGTTATAAGTGGAAGTTTATGTATTCTATTTCTCTGTCAGATTCCTTGAAATTTTTAACTAAAGACTATATTCCAGTAACTACAGTTCAATATGATCCGCTTGATGGAACCTCAGCTGCAGGCGTCCAGTGGGCAATTCAAGTAGCCGCTGGAGTATCGCCGGGCCGGATAGATCAAGTGAAGTTGATGCCGAATGAAGTGGGCGGCGCAGTAACAGGTGGCGTTGGTTATCATGCAAATTTAATTCGATCAGATATTGCGTTAAGCGCTGGTACAACTCACATTATTACAGGTGTCGACTCTAGTATGGCAAATGATATGTATAAGGGATATCATATGGTGGACATTAGTAAAAATCCACCAGAACAAGCTAAAATTACAGGATGGGTTGTTTCTGGAACTTCTGTCACTGCCACAGTAGATTCTTCGTTTACTGGCGGACCAAATTCTAGTATTATTATCGCTCCGGGCGTAACCATAGACAGTGGTAATGGTAGTGGATTTAAAGCTTATGGTATAGTTTCCAATGGCGGAGCCCAAGGAAAAATATCTAGTATAGTTATCACTAATAAAGGTGCAAACTATACTTCAATTCCTTCTGCTACTATTGACACAGACCATTTGCCTGCTCTATCATCGGGCGCTCCAAATGTAAATGCATGTAAAATAAAACCAATTATTAGTCCCGACAAAGGACATGGATTTAATGCTGTAGAAGAACTTGGCGGATACTATATTATGATTGCGATGCGCCTTGAGTATGACGAACAACATACTAGAGATGATGATACCAATACTAGTCAAACAAAAGCTATGTTCCCCGTATCCGATACTTCTTCCATATTCAGACAAATTGCAATTATCGCAGATCCTCTGGAAAGAAGTAGTCTTATCCCTGCAACAAATGATTCATATAGAGGGCCTGCTTATACAACTCCTAGTGTTGATGCATGGGGTACTGCAAATGAAACTACTTTTGATGTAGAAGCTGGTTCTGGTAAAGTTTTATATACAGAAAACAGACAACCAGTATCCCGCGCTATAGACCAAATCGAAGATATCAAGGTTGTCTTTGAATTTTAATCCGTT
>Ga0233444_10006460_pt1 | contig 10459 bp, 10 predicted proteins | sample SI_124_October20_6_FD_182792 | JGI IMG/M metagenome (GOLD analysis project Ga0233444, IMG submission 182792) | Seawater microbial communities from Saanich Inlet, British Columbia, Canada - SI_124_October2016_10_MG | ecosystem: Environmental > Aquatic > Marine > Inlet | place: Canada: British...
TATTGAAGGTTGACCGTAACAGGGCCTATGGGTTTGAAACCAAGCAACAACCAAGGCATGGGATCTTTATGTCAATGTTGACAGTGCCCGCACATCTGATCATCGATGAAAACAATATCCGCATCGCCGAGGTCGCAAGTGGGCGAGCTTGCGCCGGTTGTCAAAAAGCAGGCTGCCGAGCGAAAACACATCGCATCCCGGTCGACACCGCCCTCAATGAAGGTCCCATCGGTGTTGACATCAAAGCCTTAGACTTTGGGTTGTTATTGGCAAATTCTCTAGGGTTGCCCTTAATGGGACTGCTCCTCGGTGCTGGGCTCGGACATTTCTGGGGCTTGCATGAAGGGCTGCAATTCGGGCTGGCTATCTTGGGCTTGGGCATCGGACGATTGAGTTGCCGGGCCTATGGACAATCATTAATCCATATTCGCAGCAGAGAGGAGACGTCGTGTTCGTCATGAAAAGAATTATTTTAGGCAGTCTTTTTGTTCTGCTGGGTACCCTCAGCCTCGATGGTCTCGCGCGGAACAATCTGCCTGATTTCACAAGTCTGGTAACGGATGCGTCGCCCGCTGTTGTGAACATTACGGCAACTCGACAAGATCCTGCTTTGCTGGAGAACAATCAAGAAGAAGTGCCGGAGATGCTACGGCGCTTTTTTCGGGACTATCAGCAGCGTGGGACGCCTCGGCCTGCAACCGGATCCGGGTTCCTGATCTCATCGGATGGGTACGTGCTGACCAATCACCACGTGGTTCAGGATGCGACCGAAATCATTGTCGCCCTGAGCGATCGCCGGGAGCGAGAAGCTGTTTTGATTGGCGCCGATCCGGTTTCTGACTTAGCGCTATTGAAAATCGATGCAGTGGATTTGCCGGTTGTAACGATCGGATCGTCTCAATCGCTCAAAGTGGGTGAATGGGTCATGGCCATTGGTTCACCCTTTGGTTTCGAGCTGTCGGTGACAGCCGGAATTGTGAGTGCTAAAGGACGGAGTTTGCCAGACGATCTCGGTAACTACGTGCCATTTATTCAGACCGACGTTGCGATTAATCCCGGCAATTCTGGTGGGCCTTTGTTTAATCTAGACGGCAAAGTGGTTGGGATTAATTCCCAGATTTTTACCCGGTCGGGTGGCTTTATGGGATTGTCTTTTGCCATTCCAATTGACGTGGCGATGGAGGTGGTGGCGCAACTCAAAGAGAAAGGCTCAGTGTCGAGGGGTTGGTTGGGCGTCCAAATCCAACGAGTAGATCGTGACTTGGCAGAGTCTTTTGGCTTGGATCGTGCGGCGGGCGCGCTCGTGACCCGGGTGTTCGCCGACAGTCCAGCCGCAGCAGCGGGTGTCCGGGAGGGGGATATTATCATTGAGTTCGGTGGACGGGTGATCGATCTGTCCTCCGATCTGCCGCATGTTGTTGGGCGGTTTAAAGCGGGTTCCGAGACGCATCTGGTCGTTCAACGTGCTGGCGCGTCAGTAAAATTGTCGGTCAAGGTCGGTGAACTCGATGCGCAGGATGCTGGGCTTCCGTCCAGGCAGGCCAGCCCAGAACCGACTCAGAACCGGTTGGGACTTGAGGTTCGTGTGATGACTGCCGAGGAGAAAGTAGCGCTGGATGCGGCGCAAGGGGTATTGGTGGTTGCGGTCGGGCAAGGCCCAGGTGAATCTGGAAACATAAACGTTGGCGATGTGATCACCACGATCAACAGCCAATGGGTAGACTCCATCACGGAATTCAACACCGCGATCGCGACCCTGCCAGTCGGCGTTGCCGTGCCCGTTCGAATCATTCGGGCGAAACAGCCACAGTTCATTGCCATAAAGATCGATTCTTAGCGGCAAGATCCGGGAAGTCTGATGGCGAAATCCAGTGATTTCCATTAGACTCCGCCGCATTTCCTAGGGTTAGTACCGTTTTGATGGATCCTAAATTTATCCGAAATTTTTCGATTATCGCCCATATTGATCATGGGAAGTCGACCCTGGCTGACCGCTTTATCCAGCTCTGCGGCGGTCTGAGCGAACGAGAAATGGCGAGCCAGGTACTGGACTCGATGGATATCGAGCGAGAGCGTGGGATCACGATTAAAGCGCAAAGTGTCTCCTTAAATTACCCTGCAGCCGATGGCCAGGTTTATCAGCTCAACATCATTGATACCCCTGGGCATGTTGACTTTAGTTATGAAGTCTCCCGCTCCTTGGCGGCCTGTGAGGGCGCTTTACTGGTGGTTGACGCAGCACAAGGCGTTGAGGCGCAATCGGTTGCAAATTGTTACACAGCGGTAGGTCAGGGGCTTGAGGTCCTGCCGGTCTTGAACAAAATTGATTTACCCCAAGCGGAGCCAGAGCGGGTTTGTCAGGAAATTGAAGAAATTATTGGCATTGACGCCAGTGCTGCGATTTCGGTTAGTGCCAAAACGGGTGTTGGCGTTCGGGACTTGTTGGAAAGTTTGATTGAGCTGATCCCACCACCAAAAGATTATCGAGAAGAGCCGCTCCAAGCACTGATCATCGACTCTTGGTTCGACAATTATTTGGGTGTGGTATCGCTCATTAAAGTGATTAAGGGCCGGATCAAGAAGAAAGATAAGTTCATTATTCATTCAACCGGCAAGACCCACCAAGCCGATGCGGTTGGTATCTTTACGCCCAAGCGGACCGAAACTGACGGCCTTGCGTCAGGGGAAGTGGGGTTTGTTGTGGCCGGGATTAAAGAGGTGCGAGGTGCACCTGTTGGGGATACCATTGTGAGCCCTGGGGCAGGCACCGAGGCCTTGCCTGGCTTTGAACGGGTCAGCCCGCAAGTCTATGCCGGCATGTTTACGGTCAGTGCAGATGACTTTAATAATTTTCGAGATGCCCTAGAAAAACTCACCCTGAACGATGCTTCCTTGATCTATGAGCCAGAAAGCTCCGATGCCTTGGGCAGTGGGTTTCGCTGTGGGTTTCTGGGCATGCTCCATATGGAAATCGTTCAGGAGCGCTTAGAGCGCGAGTATGACCTGGATCTGATTACCTCCGCGCCAACGGTGGTCTATGAGGTGCTCACAAAGGGAAATGAGGTCATTAGCGTTGATAATCCATCGCAGCTACCGGACATGGGTAGTATTCAAGAAATGCGGGAACCGATTGTCTTAGCGAATATCTTGGTGCCCTCGGAGCATTTAGGCAACGTGATTGTTTTGTGCGAGGAGCGGCGTGGCGTTCAAAAAGATATGCAGTTTGTGGGTAAGCAAGTCTCCTTGGCTTATGAGTTGCCAATGAATGAAGTCGTTCTGGATTTCTTTGACAGAATTAAATCTGTATCACGCGGTTATGCGTCACTTGACTATAGCTTTGTGCGCTTTCAAGCGGCGAAACTGGCGCGTTTAGATGTTTTGATCAATGGCGATCGAGTCGATGCGCTGGCGATTATCGTTCATACAGAAGACTCCAGAAGTAAAGGTATGGCCCTTACCAGCAAGATGAAGGAACTGATTCCGAGGCAAATGTTTGATGTAGCGATCCAAGCGGCGATTGGTGGACAGATTATTGCGCGTCAGACGGTTAAAGCGCTTCGAAAAAATGTCACAGCGAAATGCTATGGTGGCGATATCACCCGAAAGAAGAAACTGCTCGAGAAACAAAAAGCGGGTAAACGCAGAATGAAACAGGTGGGTAGTGTTGAAATTCCACAAGAAGCATTTTTAGCGGTGCTGAAAGTCGACCGCTGAGCGTGTTCCGGCCAAGGAGGCAAGCCAATGGATTTGAGTATTAACTTCCCCTTGATTTTGGTCCTGTTAACCGGTGGGTGCGGCCTGATCTGGCTGTTTGAAGCCTATTGGCTTGCGCCTCGGCGACCCAAAGCCGAAGGCAGTCCCGATCAAAGCAATCTCGCTCAACCTGCGGTTGTGGAATACGCGATCTCCTTTTTTCCCGTACTGTTGTTTGTTTTGATCTTGCGTTCTTTCCTCGCGGAGCCGTTTCAGATTCCTTCAGGCTCCATGATTCCAACACTTGAGGTCGGTGATTTTATTTTGGTCAATAAGTTTGCCTATGGTATTCGGTTGCCGGTTGTTGGGACCAAAGTCTTTGAGGTCGGCGAACCGGCTCGCGGTGACGCGATGGTGTTTATTCCGCCCCATCAGGAAGACTATTTCATCAAACGCGTGGTGGGGCTCCCAGGTGACCGGGTTCGGTACCAGAATAAGGTGCTCTATATTAATAATGTTGAGCAGGTGCAGACCTACCTTGGGGAAGTGCCGAACACTCGGCCAGAACAATTGCGATTTAGCGAGGTATTTGGGTCGTCGCAACATGAGATCCATCGAAACCAATACCAGGATGCGAGAGTCCAGGAATGGTTAGTGCCCAGCGGCCATTATTTTATGATGGGCGACAATCGTGATCAAAGCAGCGATAGTCGGTATTGGGGCTTTGCCTCAGAAGATAAGATTGTCGGTAAGGCCTTCGCGGTCTGGCTGCACAAGGAGCCCGGGTTATCGTTACCCAATTTCTCGCGAAACGGTTGGATAAAATAAAGTGATCGAGATGACTTTTGTCAGAAAGTCCGAAGGATTGGCCTTTAGTGAAATTCTGATTTGGTTGTCGATCTGTATTGCTGTCGGTTCGATTGGCGCTAAATTTGTGCCAGTCTATTGGGATCATCGAACGGCGATTTCGATTGTGGAAGACCTCGCGCAAAGCCCTGAGACGTCTCAATTAGAATCTGATGCGCTGCAAACAATGATTGAACGGCGGTTTAAATTGAACAACCTGCACGATTTTATTAAAGAAAGTCGATTCGAATTAGAATCGGGATCGGACCGGTCGGTTGTGCGCCTGCAATACGAGGTGCGTGGGGATTTGGCAGTGAACATAGACTATGTCATTGCCTTTGATGACTCGATTCGATTAGACGATTGATATTTTGCCGGCCCAAGACAAGATAGAACAACTACAAGCGCAATTAGGTTACGTTTTTACCGACGTTACCGGTCTCAAACTAGCGCTGACCCATCGCAGTGCCGCAGGGCTTCATAATGAACGTCTAGAATTCCTGGGTGACGCCGTTTTGGAACTTGTGGTGACGCATCGGTTGTATCACCAGTTTCCAGGGGTTGATGAGGGCCGGTTAAGCCGATTTCGAGCGCAGTTGGTTCGGAAAGAGAGCTTGGCCAGCAAGGCGCGCGAGCTTGGGGTCGGGCGGCACCTGATCCTGGGCCCGGGTGAACGGCAGTCCGGCGGTTGGGAGAGAGACTCTATCCTGGCGGATAGCCTTGAGGCGATTCTCGGCGCGATCTATCTGGAGGCGGGATTACAGACTGTGACCGAGCTCATCACAGACTGGTTTGAAGATCAGTTTAACCGTTTGGATGCGCGTCGTGTGATCAAGGATTCCAAAACGGCGTTGCAGGAGTTTTTGCAGGCCGAGGGCATGCCCCTACCGACCTATGCGTTACTTCAAACCACGGGCCTCGGTCATCAGCAGCGATTTACCGTCACGTGCACCTGTCAGTTGCTTGCAACCCCCGCGGTTGCAGAGGGCGACTCAATTAAACAAGCGGAGCAAAAAGCCGCCGAAACTTGCCTTGCACAACTACATCGAGAGAAACCAAATGGATGAAGTTAAGACGCGTTGTGGTTATGTGGCGATAGTAGGCCGCCCCAATGTTGGCAAGTCGACCTTGTTGAATGCCTTGCTCGAGCAAAAGTTAAGTATCACGTCGAGAAAGCCCCAAACCACTCGGCATCAATTGCTTGGGATCAAGACAACCCAGGGTGATCAGATTCTCTATGTCGACACACCAGGGATTCATGTGGCGGGTAAGCGCGCGATAAATCGTTACATGAACCGGAATGCGTTGAGCGTGATTCGGGATGTTGATGTCGTGATCTTTGTCCTGGATCGTAAAAATTGGAATGAAGATGATCAACTTGTCGAAGATGCCATTCAAGGTACGAAGGCGCACTTGATCATCGCGGTCAATAAAGTCGATTTGATGAAAGATAAAGGCAGCTTGCTACCGCTGCTTGCGTCGTTGCAAGCCCGCTCGCCCAAAGCGGTCGTAATGCCCATTTCTGGTGAAAAGCGCGATAACCTAGAGGCGCTAGAGGCAGACGTCTGTGCGCATCTGCCTAAAAGTCCATTTTACTTTCAGAAGGATCAGGTGACCGATCGTAGTGAACGGTTTTTAGCCTCAGAGATTATCCGAGAAAAGTTGATGCGCCAGCTCGGTGACGAGTTGCCCTATGCGTTAACCATTCAGATTGATGCCTTTAAGGAAGAACGGGGTGTTGCCCACATTACAGCGACGATTTTCGTCGAGCGCGAGGGTCAGAAAAGTATTTTGATCGGTAGCCAAGGTAAACGATTGAAGCAAATTGGGATCGAGGCACGAAAGGATCTCGAAGCACTACTGGCGCAAAAGGTGATGCTGAATACTTGGGTTAAGGTGAAATCGGGTTGGTCGGACAGTGATCGAGCCCTCAAGAGCCTAGGCTATGACGATATCTGAAACCGATTGTTTAACGGGTTATGTTCTGCATACCCGTAAGTTTCAAGAAACGAGTCTGCTCGTTGAGTTTTTTTCACGAGATCAAGGACGATGCGCTTTGCTGTTTAAGGGAATTCGCCGTCAGCAAAAAAAACAACTATCAAGCCGGGCAGAGTTGCACTTGTTTCGCAAGTTAGCCGTTCAACGGTTAAGTCGCGGGGAGCTTGCAACGGCGAAGGTAATAGAAAGTCTTGGAGATTACGTGCCGCTTGTGGGACAAGCTGCGATTGTTGGGCTGTATGTCAATGAATTGATTTACCGTTTGGTGGGGCGGTTTGAGGCCCAAAGCGCTTTATTCGATGCCTATGATCGATTGATTCGGACGCTGAGGGTGACGCCGCTCGATTTGAAAGCGCTCCGTATTTTTGAATTAGCGATGTTGGCGGAGCTCGGGTTTGGTATTGATTTTCGGTTCGATGCGAGTCGACAAACCACGATAAAGATTGAGGGGCAGTACGACTTCTTCCCGGAACAAGGGTTTCGCTGGCTAGCCCGGCCCGAGGATTCTGGTTATAGCGGCGCTGACCTGATTGCTTTGGGAGATGGGATTATGAGTGATCAGGGTGCCAAAATTGTTAAGTTAGTGGTTCGGCAAGTTGTTCATCATTTGTTGGGTGGTCGACCGTTAAAGGCGCGAGATTTGTTGGAGCCGCCTCAATTATGATTATTGGTGTTGGTACAGACCTCGTCTGCATTGATCGGATTGCTCGGGTCTTAGCAAGACATCCGGATCGATTTGTTGGTCGAATCTTGAGCCAGGCCGAGCGCGCGCGGTTTGACGCATTCGAAGTTGGGCCTAGCAGGACTGCCTATGTGGCAAAGCAATTTGCGGCAAAGGAGGCTGTGAGTAAAGCGCTGGGTACCGGTATGCGCGAAGGCGTGCAGTTTAATCGAATCGAAGTTCTGCGAAATAGTGCCGGACAACCCAGTGTCAAGTTATTGCGCGAGGCTTTAACGAAAGCGGCCAGTCTGGGTGTTCAGCGCTGGCATCTATCACTCAGTGATGAGGCAGGGTTCGTCGTGAGCGTGGCCATCGCCGAGGGATTGGCGCCGATTACTTAGGCGGCGCCTCCCACGAAACATGGTTCATCAGGGCCAATAGCGGTTCACCGGCAAGCAAGACCGAGCGCGCCGCTGAGAGATCCTCGCCAGTTTTTAAAGCCTTTTTGGCGCGCTCGACAGCTTGTTCTAGCTGACGAGCACCGGTTAGCGCGAGCGCGCCGGATAATTTATGTAATATGCGTTGCAGCTGACTCAAATCATTGTCGCTAAGCGCCGTCGCGAGATCAGCAAGGTCCTCCTCGAGGCTGACTTTGAGTAGATGATACAGATCCATCGCCAAATTCCGTTGTCCGCGAGCGCGTTCGATGGCGAGCTTTTGATCGAACAGGGATTCCAAGTTCGGGGTCGTCAAGGCTAAGTCCGGCGTCTTATCGTCCACCTCTGCTTCCGCTAAAAGGTTCCTTTCTGGCGATGGGGTTTGATTGTGGTCTAAGACGATGATCTGCGGGGAGGCAGGGCGGTTAACGGTTGCCGGCAGAGACAGCTGTCGCCGTAATTGTTGATGGGACACAAATCTTTCAGGATTCGTGCTTGGCGTCTGATTACCCTTGTCGCTGACGACGGCGCACGCATCCTGATAGTCAAAGAGAAGTTTGGGGACACGACTCGCGCAACCTGCCTGACTTAAGTGAACCGCATCAATGAGAATCAGATCTGTCTTTGCGATCTTAATGGCGCTTTGGGTAAAGCGTTCGATCGGTAAAAGCATAAATTTTCGATCTAGATCGATGAGCAATCGCGTCAGTATGGCTCGATTTGGATCGAGCGCGTAACTGGTCAATACGAAGATGAGGTTTTGCGATTGGGCGAGCGCTTGGGTCTTGGGCTCGCCTTGGACCATAACGGATTGGCTATCCGCAGCAATATGACTGTTTGACATGAAGACTCCCGTGGCGGCAAAACAACCGAAGACCTTGTGCGAGGTTAGAAACGGGTCAGCCTGCTCGATCGTCGCACTGCCGTCTTGAGGGTTTCAACGTCTGTGCTGTCCGGTGCAAAGCCTTTAATCTTATGATCGAGCCAGTAGGCTGGCCTGTCCCGTTTAGCCTGCTTGATTACCTTTTTATGGTGCGCTTTTCGGTTTTTGATTGCGTCATCGCTTCCTTTGAAATGTCCTTATTCCGAATTGAACTGAGCTTAGAGGCAGTCAATGGTTCAAGGAAAGACTGCATTCGATTAAGCTTTTGTAATCCATAACGGCCAGTGAGGCAAGGAGCCCATTATCCAGTACCCAACGATTGAGGAATGCGTCGGAGAAACCCCTTTGGTTCGCTTACAGCGCTTACCAGGGGTGACCAGCAACACCGTGCTCGCAAAGCTTGAGGGCAATAACCCGGCCGGCTCGGTCAAGGATCGACCCGCCCTGAGCATGATTCAGCGCGCAGAACAGCGCGGCGTGATTCAACCGGGAGATGTGTTGATCGAGGCGACCAGCGGTAATACGGGAATCGCCTTGGCCATGGCGGCTGCGATAAAAGGATATCGTTTGAAATTGATCATGCCCGCGCATATGAGTGCCGAACGCAAAGCGGCAATGCAGGCCTATGGTGCAGAACTCATTTTGGTGACACAGCAAGAAGGCATGGAAGGCGCGCGCGATCTTGCACAGTCGATGATGCAGGCCGGCGACGGTATTGTGCTGGATCAATTTGCAAATCCTGATAACCCACTTGCGCACTATCATGGTACGGGGCCAGAAATCATGCGTCAGACGAATGGCGAGGTCACGCATTTCGTGAGCTCGATGGGAACCACCGGGACCATTATGGGGGTCGGTCGATACTTCGGTGAAGTCAAACCTGAAGTAGAAATTATTGGTTTGCAGCCCGTTGAGGGTCAAGCGATTCCTGGCATTCGGCGTTGGCCCACAGCCTATCTTCCAAAGATTTATCGGCCAGAAGGCGTCGATCGAGTCATGGACATCGATCAGAAGGATGCCGAGGCCATGATGCGCCGGCTGGCCCGTGAGGAGGGGATCTTTGCTGGGGTTTCGTCCGGCGGCTCGGTGGCGGCGGCGCTTAAGATCAGCGCGCTGGTTGAAAATGCAACGATTGTTGCCATTATTTGTGATCGTGGCGATCGCTACTTATCGACGGGTGTATATACTGCCGACTTGGCATAAACTGCCGGTATGGCCCTGAACGTTAGTCTGGGGTTGTCCACCAAACGCTACCGGCTGCGATTATGCGAAAGAAGAAACTGCCGTTTACCGACGTCGGACATACCTTGACGATTGAGGGGACCTGCGTCAGCGAAGACGCTCGATTTGCAATCCATGGGCTTTTGCCAGGAGAGCAAGCGCTGATTGTCCCTTTGAAGAAAAAAAAGGGTCAGTGGGTGTGTCAAGCTCAAAATATCGAACAGGATCATCCGGCGCGTGTGATCCCTGTGTGCGCGCACGCCGCGCAATGTGGCGGTTGCTCCTTCCAGCATTTTGATCGTTCGGCGCAACTGGCGTTTAAGCGTGATTGGTTGCAGGCTTTGTTCGATGACTGCTCACCCAAGCAGTGGATCCCGACGCTTTCAGGTGATGCAGTTGGCTATCGGAGTAAAGCCCGCCTTGGGGTTAAGCATGTTGTTAAGAAGGGCCGAACCTTGATTGGTTTTCGAGAGGTCGGCTCAGCCTATATTACCGAGATGACGTCCTGTCAGGTGTTGGTCCCTGAACTTGCAAGACTGATTGAGCCGCTGTCTCGCCTGATTGACGGCCTAGACAGTCGCAGCACGATTCCTCAAATAGAAGTGGCGGCCTCGAGTGGCGCCGTAGCCTTGGTTGTTCGGCATCTGGCAATTTTGTCGTCTGAGGACTTGGCGGCGTTCGCGGCATTTCAGGGCGCGCATAAGGTTATGATTTTGTTGC
>Ga0233444_10006461_pt1 | contig 10459 bp, 2 predicted proteins | sample SI_124_October20_6_FD_182792 | JGI IMG/M metagenome (GOLD analysis project Ga0233444, IMG submission 182792) | Seawater microbial communities from Saanich Inlet, British Columbia, Canada - SI_124_October2016_10_MG | ecosystem: Environmental > Aquatic > Marine > Inlet | place: Canada: British...
ACAAAAGGAACACCACAAGACACGGATGGTAAGTGGTGGGAACACTACGAGCTTGCTTTAGCTTTATATGTAGAGTGTATAGAAACGTTAAGAAAGATTGCTCCAGTAGATGTAGTTCACAGTATGAGTAATCATGATTATCAATCAGGCTTTCATTTAGCTCACACTTTACAAGCCTGGTTCCGGAAAGCAAAAGACATAACTTTTGATGTCACAGTAGCACACAGAAAGTATTATAAGTATGGAACATCTTTAATAGGTCTTGAGCATGGTGATGGAGCTAAAATGGATAACCTTCCTCTTCTTATGGCACAGGAAAAACCCCAGATGTGGGCTAATACAAAGACTAGATATTGGTACTTACACCATATACACCATAAAGTCAAACATAAGTGGAGAGACGCTAAGGACTTCATAGGAGTCACTGTAGAGTACATGAGGTCTCCTTCGGCGGCTGACAGCTGGCACGCACGAAAAGGCTTTACAGGCGCTCCTAAGGCCTGTGAGGGGTTTGTACACCATAAAGAGCTTGGACAAGTGGCTAGATTAACTCACTTTTTCTGAGGTAGGAATTACATTGTTGCAATGTTTGCAATGAAAATAAAATCCATTCTGGTTTGAACCATGCAAGTTCATAACCTTGTTACACCTCCTGCAATTCATTCATTAAATTTTTAGAATTTAAAAGAGTAGCACATTTTTCATATTCTTCTAAGTCTTCAAAGTATTCTATAAGCTGATCAAACACTTCGTCATGATTTTCAATAACATCTTTAGTAGGATCAAATATTAAAGTAACTTTCATATCCCTGTTCAATAACTGCTCGTAACCAACTTGATTAGTTATTACATAATAACTTTGCAGCATAAAAGTATGTTCATCAATGTGCTTCATTTTCTTCTAAAATTATTTCTTTTTTTAATAGGCTCTTTTTTCTTTGGAGTAGTTTTATTTGTAGGTTTTTTTCTAAAATTATTTTTTGTGCTTTTTGTTTTTGTAGATTTTTTCTTTTTATCATCAGGCCTGTAAGATGGACTGATACCTAATATATCATAAATATTATCCGCTTCTTTACCTTCTCCAGCAAAAAAATTATATAACCCAATAAACGGATCTGCTTGTGCACCTATTATAATTTCAATTATTGGGACTATTGATTTTGTAATATTACCGGCCTTATATCCTTTAGACATTTTTCTCCAAACATTAGTAAACGGATTTACTATATCTTGTGAATACCCTCTTGTACCTTTTATAGAATTCATCATTGTTTCTAATGCTGAACCAATTAATGGAATTTGATAAATTAAATTTAATCCCATCATTGCATCTTCTACTTTCTTTAACGCATCCTCTTCATCTTTCCTATCACCATCAATAAACTTAGCCATATTAGAAACTACTGTAAATAAAACATTTGCTACAGCGTAATTTATAACTAAAGCTCTAACATCTTTACTTCTTGGAATCTTTTTCTCTTTCAAAAATTTCATTATATTACCCATACTTGACGCTACTTTATTCATTTGCAGAAATAAAGTACTTCCAAACATAGTAAACGCTCTAATTAAAGGACTTCGTGCATTTTGTATTGGACTTCTTTCAGATCCTCTTCTAGTTTGCTGTGTTGCATTGTACATATTAAATGCTCTCATCGCTTCAGCTTTAGGCATGCCGTTTCTTATGTTTTGATTATAATTAATCATATAACCCATAACACCCAATACATCACCAATAATTGTAGGTGACGCAGCAGCTGATCTAAATCCCCTAACTAAAGAACCAAGTTTACCACGCCTGCTTGATAATGATTTAAATTGATTGACACCAGAAACCAATCCATACACATCACCCTGCAAACCTTCTCTTAACCTTTGTCTAAAATCTGGTGAAACATTATAAGCTTTCTTAACTTGCAACGGAAGAGTTAAAACGACCTCAGCAAGCCCTACCATAAAACCTAATGTATCAAGCCCAGGTATTTTTGTTTTACCAGGCAATCTATAACTGTAGTCTTCAAATGCATTGACAAATGATGTCGATTGTTTTAAAATTTGTATCGCTTTAAAAGATAGTGCATATTCAGTAAACCTAGACATTGATTTATCTAATATACCTGGAGATAAAACCTGTCCGGCACTTGGATTTATAGCTGCATTTATAGATCTTTTTAACATAGGCAATGTCCCTGTTTGCTGTAGTAATGTGTTGACAGCGGGAGTGTTCATTATACTATTCATTGTCCTCACACCTTCAGCGTAAGCTTTAAACTTTTCCATTGTTTTTAAATGGTTGTTTAAAGTATTAGTAAATGAAGGGCCTAAATCTATATCTGCTTTAGTGTCAGTTCTTTCTTTTAATGCAGGTGCAGTTTCAGCTGTAAACACGCCACTAAAGTCACCATCTTCAAGCAATTTTTTATTAGGTTTACCTAAAGTTTTAGTTGGGAAATAATTATTTACATAGCCTAAACTAGCATCATTAACTTGCTTGTACACATCATTAACAGATTCAAAATATTCATTACTTAAATAATTGATTATATTATCTGCAAAAGTAGTTGCTTCTACACCTAATATTTGTTCAATTTCTTTTAATTTTGCATCATCAAAACCCATTTGTTTTAACTTTTGATTTTGAACTTCATTTTTACTTAAAGAATATATTCTTAATAATTCATCTCGATTATAAATGTTTTTTTGCCCTTTAATATTTAAATTAATAATCCCACCGGGTAAATGTTTATTTAAAAACTGCGTATATCCTTTTGTAATACCTGGAATAGTATTTGCAATTTCATCTAATTTTTTTATTTGATTTTCAAACCCCTGAATATCATTAGTATTCATGTCGTTTAATTTCATATAAATATTGTCAAAGAAAAACGTATTTCCTTTAGCCACATTATCTACAAGATTAGTAAGTGTACCTACATGAGCTAGTAAGCCTCTTGCCCAATCATTTAATCCTGTAACTGTTTGAAATTCAAAACGATTATAAACTTTTTTAGCAGCATCCCAAAATTTTAAATTAGAAAATGCTTTCCAAATTTGTTTTTGTTCTTGGTTTAACTGATTAATATTCTTTAAATTACCATCTTGATCAAACAACATTGGATAATTTTCTTTAATTTCAGCTGTAACTTTTTCTCCTAGCAAGCTGTATTTTTTTGCTCGCATTAAACGCCTGGACTTTAGATTTAATATAGACTGTTTTTTTGCACTCTTTAAGTCATTAATTAAAGTAGTCAATTGTTCAACATCCATATTCATTACATCACCAAATGTATCAAAAGCAAAAACTTTATTTAATAAAGACTCCTCTTCACTAGTAAGTGTTACGCCCTTACTTTCTTTAAGTATTACTTCATCTATAGCGTTTAAATCTGATAATTCATTAGCAATAGAAATCATTTTTTTCACATCATTATTTACAACTGCAACCAATATTTCTTTTACATCTTTAAAAAATTGTTGACCACCTGCATCTAAACCTCTTGACTTTGGTTTGCCACCAGATATTAATTTTCTTGCACCTTTTTTTACAAGACCTAACATTTCTTTTATTAAAGATTTTTTTATTATAGCGTTTTGTTTTTCAACAATATCTAAGACTCTTTGTACATCAGCTGGATAAGTATCAACCGTTGCATCAGAAACAATTTTAATAAGTTTATTTATTTTATCCTGTGAGTATTGTTTTGACTTGGGTAAGTTTCTTCTAATAAAATTTTTTACATCAATCTTAGCAGCATTAATATTTTTAGATGTAATTTTGTTTTGTTTAATTTTATTTTTAATATCGGTAATTTGTTTTTGTACGTTTTTATTCGCTTTAGTTTTTAAAGTCCTGTCAAACGCTACAATTAATTCATCCTTTACAACTTGAGGTTGCTGTTTAAATAAAGGATCATTCTTTAAAAGATCAATAGCTTTTTCTCTTATGTCAGCCATTTTTTTATTATCAACCGCAAACACTTGAAGCTTGTTATCTACATTTTCATAGATTTCCATTCCAACTTTCATTCCTCCTTCAACCTTTCCAAACTCTGCCGGTATTGAAGTTAATAAATCAGTTACTTCTAATAGTTTTTTTATTTCACCAACTTTTAACTTTTTTACTCTTTGCAAGTAATCTGAAATTGCAGCATCACTAAAATTTCTTTCCCTTGCCTCTCTTACAATTTGTGTTGGAGTGTCTGTTTTTTCAAATACCTTTTGTGCTCTTTCATTTATAAAAGGATTAAACTTTCTATCGTTTTTAGTAATATAATATCCATTTAATCTTCCTTGGTAAAAAGCTTCTTTTAATCCGTAGCCCATTTCTGAAAGTCTTGTTCTTAAACCCCCTATACCAGTGGCATTAGGGCCTATAAAACCTTGACTATTCATATTGTATTGCATTGCTAAATTAGATACATCTTTTTGAGCTTTCTCAAAAACATCTGTCTTTACTTTTGCAACTTTAGGAATGCTCCCCGCACTGCTAGTAACATTAGATTTTTTAAAATCTTTTGTGTTTTCTTTTGTAGATACTTTAGGGCCTTTTTTGTTATATTTAGTATATGTATTAGTTACATTACTAGATTGATAAAAATCTGTAGGTTGGTATATACCATTAATTTTAGTTTTAATAGTATAAGCAAAAGACGGATGATAATCTACATCTTCTGGATTCGGTTTTGCAATTTCAAAACTAGTATTATCAAATTCAATAACACCTATTAAATCTCCTCCTTTGCTTCCTACATTTAAAGGGTCTTCTAGTTTCTGAGCAAAATCATTTTTATTTTTTACTCCTAAAGCTTCTTGATATGCTTTGTTAGCTGATAATTTATCATTTAATAATTTTCTTAAGTCTGGAGAATAATTATTATTTATATCTAACAATTCAACTAATTCTTTAGGATTATCTTTAAATGAATTAAAATTTTTAATATTTCTTTCAAACTTCTTTTTAAAAGTATTAAACGCTTTCTGACCATTTTTGCTTGTTAACACTTCGTTAAAGGTTTTTATTAATTCAGTATTAGTCAATATATTATTGTCTAGTGCTGCAAATGTTAATTGTTCAAAAATGTTTTGTTGAAATTGCCAAGAACCTTGTTTAGTTCCAACATGAGGCGCAAACAGTTTAGCTCCACTTTCTTTAGAGTTTCTAATAAAACCCTCGGCTTGTGATTTTGTATTAAATGCAGCTAAATTTGAAACTTCTCCAAGATTTAAGTTTTTATTTTGCATCATTAAAGGCACATAATTTTTTCCTCCATAAAGTTTTAATGAAATACCGTTTGCAATTTCTGTTATACCAGCTGAGGTAAAGTCATACATATTGGTTATAAACTTTTGTCCTTGAAAGTCTTTTAAACTTTTTTCTTTTATTAAAGAACTAAAAGATCGAGTGTCACTACTAACTTGCGGAGCTTTTTGCGCTTTTTCATCAGGGAAATTAAATGTACCAACCTGACCTGCACTACCTTGTTCTTGATCAACATCTAATGAACTAACATCAGTTTCATTTATTTCAACTCCAGTGCTAACTTTTTTAGATATTGTATTTAATAAATCAATAACATCAGCATCCAGCATGGATTGTGTTTTTATACCTAACATTTTAGCAACTTTATTTATCCATCTTGTTACTAAACTTTGTGTTGGTTTGCTCAAGCTTGTAAAATTTTCAGCTAACATTCCTGTAACTTCACTTAAAGCCTCTTCATTTCTTACGTCTGAATCGTAGGCGCTCATAAAATTCTCTAATTCCTGTATTTGATTAGATGAAAGATCCATATTTTGACGTATAGATTTTTTTACTGCACGCATCATTCGTTTAGTTACGTCTTGTAACTTTACATTAGTGCCTAGTTTTGAAAACAAAACCGCATGAAATATTTCATGTGCAACTGTTCTATTATTAGCTTTGCCAATATTAATATTTATTGTGTTAGTATTGCTATTATATGCTCCTCTAGTGTTTGCATTTTTTTCACTAACACTTTTGTTGTACTCTGTTTCACTAGTATGTAGAACGATATTTAAATCAGGAATAATTTTTGAAACTGCTTTCATTCCTTTCTTAGCTAGATCAATAATCTTATTAACTTTAGTAGTTTGATCTTCAATTGATTTATAATTAGGGGCAACCTCTTCCTTAGTTTCAGTAATTGATATATTGTTTTCTAACTTTCTACCTGGTGTTTCTTGAACAGTATCATCTACTTGTGCTTTTTCATTTACATTAGTATTAGTTTCTTCATTTATAGATGACTCTAAATCTTTTGACTCTTCTACTATCTCCTTCGTGACTGGCGCACCTTCTTTGTTTGTTGTTTCGGTTTCTTTGATATTCGTTTCGGTAACTTGCTGAACTCCGTCGGATACTCCTTCAACCACTTCTTCAACAACTGTGGATTCGACTTTGCCAGTTTTCTCCACTGGGCTTGACTTTTTACTGGCATCTATTTTAGTTTTAGGTTTATCTCTTAAAATAATTTTTTCCCCGTACGCCTTAGCTTCTTCAGGAGTTTGAAAATATTTAGTCAACGACTCTACTCTCTGCATATTTCCATTATCAGATCGTTTTTTATTTACTCGAATTCCAAATCTATAATCATTAGTTGGGTTATTAGATGATTGTCCTTGATCATCTTCGACAAACAGATTTACCTCCATAGTATCTGAGGTGTAAGTTTCGTATCTATTTTTGTTATTAGGAAGATCCCCGTTAGGTTTTAAACCACCTTCTTCAATATTTTCATTATCAATAATATTTTTTCCTTTTTCAAGTAACTGTTTTTGTCTTAATCTTATTTGTTCATCCGTAGGGTTTTGAATTCCTTCATTATTAAGAACTTCTATAGCATATTTTCTATCAACAACCACTAAATCACTTACAGTATTACCTTGAGAATCTATATCAACAGAAGAATCAATTGCTTTACCATCTAAAACATCATCAATTTGTTTATTTATTTCTGCAAGTTTTCTTATACCTGCTCTAGTTTGGTTTCCTTGGAGTCTTGTTTTCTTTTTTTCAAGATCCATCAATTGATTTACCTTAGACTCGTTTGTAATACCAGCTTCAGCTAATTGTTTTCTTACAATAGCTTCACTCCTTGCATTATTTCTTCTGTTTAAAGCTAAGTTTTTAAGTGCAGGATCATTTTTAATACTAATATCAGCAGCTGCAACATCTTGAACTTTGCCTTTGGTAATAAATTCTGTCATAAACTCCTTGGTTACAGGCTCACCTTTAATCTTATATACAGGAGGGTTTATTTTGTTTTTTAATATTGCATTACCAACGGATAAAGGTGTCCCTAAAGTCCCAACAATACCTTCGTTTAATATTTCACCTACATTTAATTCTTGTCCTGCTACTAACATACCAGCGGTTTCACCAAGCGATCCACCTGCTGCTTCAATGCTTGCAGCTTTAGCAATTGTAACCGGCTTAGATGCAGCTGTAAGTAAACCTTTTTTTGTCACAGAAGACGCTAATCCAAAAGCTAATCTATCTATTGCACCAATAGCTAATCCTCGTCCAATTGCTTTTGACCGTATATTAAACATTGCCTCATCATCATTTAATATTTTTCTTACTCCTTCTTTATCAAACTTTAATCCTTTTGATTTCGCTTCTTCTTGTAACAATTCAGCTAAAGTTAATCCGGTTTCCATTGTTGTACTAGCCGCCATTACAGCCCATGGAATAGCAGCTACTGCGCCACCTACAGCGCCTGGAACTGCACCAACACCACCAACCGTTGCACCACCAGCCCCACCAATTCCGGCTCCAGTACCTATTACAGAACCAGCTGCCGTTAATGATGCTGGGGTTAACATACTAGAAACAGAGGTAACTAACATTGCAGGAAGTACTGAAGGAGCCGCTGCAATACCTTTTAACCAACCAAAAAGGCCACCACCTGATTCGTTATAAACTCTATCATATTCTGCTTGTTCTTCAGTGTAACCAGCTGTTTGAAGCCTTTTTTGTGCTGCAATAAAATCCATTATATCTTCATCGGTAGCTCCACCACCTTTTAAATACAACTCTAACGCTTCGTCAACAGAACCACCCTGAGCCTGGCCTTTTACTCCTGCTCTCCACATATCACCTGCTAAGTCTGTAAACCAAGTTTCACCCACATATTGTTCTAGTAAAGTTTTCTTTTCTTTTAAAACAGGTTGTGACTGTGATTGTTGTGAACCGCCTAAATCAACAACCATAGTATTGTTTTGTGACGTTACGACTTCTTGATTTGGTGTTTCAATTTCTTGAGTAGATTGCTCTACAATCTCATCTTCAACTTCTATATTCGAGTCCGAAGAACCACTTGATTGCGGAATTTGTGTAGGAGATTCCATACCTGGATCTTCCATCTCTGCACTTTCCGGTATAACACCGGAAATTTGAGGCTCGTCTTTTTTTTTTACCCCTATCAAGGTTTTATACGCTTCTATATCACCATTATACCCTTTGTCAGTAAACAGGGTAAATGAATCGTTTAATGCCTCAGGATTAGATTCTATTAAAACTTTAAAAGCTTCTATAGAACCATTATATCCTTTAGACTTGAATAATGTATATGCATCTAGTAACGCCTCTTCATTCATAATTTACTTTTATTGATTGTATTTAGACGTATCAGTTTCTCGTGCTCTTTGTCTTCTCCCTTTTGTACCTGTTCTACTTTCATTAATATTTTTTACTTCTCTTTCAACAGCATTTTGAATTTGTGTTATCATTGCATCTGTTTTCATAGGATACATTTTGTCTATAGAAAATACAGTTGAACCAATTTTAAATGTTAAACCTTGTTTATCACCATTTATTGTTACAGAAATATCACCTTCTTTAAACACACTGTTTCCAGCATCATCTACAGGTAAGAATCCATCAGCACCTAATAACCTAACCATTTCTTTTTGTACTTGTTCAGGAGGATCAACACTTGCTTGTATATTTGAACCAAGTTCTGACTCTACAAATTGATCAGCCGAAACTTCTACACCTTCAGAATTTAAGACATTACCACCTTTAATAAAATCAACAGGTTTCTGGCTTGACTTAGATGAAAGAGTATTGTCTTGATACAATTGTTCTTGTTTAATCTGTAAAAGTTGTGCGTCAGTTGCATCAGGATTTTTAGTTTTTAAATCTTTTTTGTCTTGAGGTAATAATTCTGGATAATCTTTTCTTATTTGATCTCTAGTTTTTATATTAGACTCTCCAAAGTTTAATTTACTATTATTTACATATTTATCTAACACTGGAGTAGAAATATTATCACCTGCTTCAGGGCTTAAGAAATTAAATATTGCATAAGAATCGTCTTTTGTATTTGTTCTTTTTGTAGGTTGTGAAGTTCCATCAGCATAATAAACAACGATTTCATTATCAGTAATATCAACATCTGTTATTAAAGGACTATCAGCACCTTTTAATTCTTTATTTTTCTGAGCTATTCTTCTGTCTAATATTTGCTTAGACTTAATTTTATCAGCATCCGACAACACAGTATTCATTTCGTCTAAGAAACCTACAATATTTGCTTCTTTATCTTTTCTATCATTATCATCCTTTGTATCTTTAAATCCTTGACTTTTTTCTTGTTTATATGTTAATTGACTTTCTATTGCGTCACCTACCATTTTTTGTGCAGCTTCTTTTTGCCCTTTTCTTAATACAGGAACTGGCTTGTTTCCTGACTGATCCATTTCTATAAAGTATTTTAAATCAACTCCTGGATTGTTTTTTTCAAACTCTTCCTTAGAAGATGCTATTGCATACCTAGAATCCTCTGATAATACCTGTACAATATCATAATCATTACTTGTAAGTTTTTCAATACTTGCTTCTTTCCAAGCTGGATAACCATCAGCCTGAGTAAAATCTTCTACAGTTTCAACCACACCATTATTAAATCTAGTAGCTTCAATATGGTCTCCTATAAACTCTATCTCTTTGTTAACAAGTACAGATGTCTCTTTTTTCTCCTCATCGAAAGTCATCCGACTATTTAATGTACCTGGAGCAGCAAAATTTTCAGGGTTAGTTTTGGCGTTTGGCATTACAGTATACTTACCGTCTTTATCTTTTAACATAGTAACAACCTGTAATTGTCCATTAGCAGGGTTAGTCATTATGGTTTTGTTTTGTAAATTACCAAAAGCCTCTATAGATAGAGCGTTAGCCTTGTCAAAAGCTGAAGCCGTACCATTTTTAATAGACTCCATTTTCTTCTCATTCCATTTGTCCCAGTTTTTTATAACGTTAGAAAACTCTGAGTACCCGTTTTTTTGTTCATTCATAAACAAAGTATAATCCTTGGGTTTTAAAGCTCCAGATTTTACTAACTGCATTCGCATTTGTAATTCTTTTTTTGAACGGTCACTTCCTTCTATAAGTATTTTTGATAAAGATCTATCGTTTACGTCTGGCAGTTTGTTTAAT
>Ga0233444_10006468_pt1 | contig 10452 bp, 7 predicted proteins | sample SI_124_October20_6_FD_182792 | JGI IMG/M metagenome (GOLD analysis project Ga0233444, IMG submission 182792) | Seawater microbial communities from Saanich Inlet, British Columbia, Canada - SI_124_October2016_10_MG | ecosystem: Environmental > Aquatic > Marine > Inlet | place: Canada: British...
TAGTTCGTTTCTTGCTTTTGACCTCTCAGATGAAACACTTTCTAAAAGTTTATTTCTTTCCTTTTGTAAAGATGAAACTTTACTTCTAAGGCCGTTGACCTTTTTTTTATATTCTTCAGTTGAAATTAGTTTTTTTTGTTGAATAATTTTTTTTTCTTCCTCTTGGATTGATTTTTCTTTTTCTTTAATATTTTTTAAACCACTGCTTAATTTTGATTGTAAAAATTTTTGAGCTTTTTTCCCCGCGTCACTTTCATTTAAAATATACTTAAAGTCTAAAATATAAGGTACTTCGGCTTGCAAACTATTTTGATATAAGCAGAGAGAAATTAATATAAAAATTTTTGAAATTATTTTTATCATTTAAAAAGTTGTTCCTAGATTAAATCTAAAGCTTTCAGTTTTGTCCGTTTCGGCTTTAGATATGTTTTCAGATAATACAAAAGACATAGGTCCTAACGGTGACATCCAATTTAAAGCTAAACCCACAGAAGACCTTAATTTGCTACTTTCAGCAATACTGCTATCGTAATCAACACCCCAAACATTTCCAAAATCCAAAAAAGCTCCTATATCAGCATTAGTATTTTCTGGAAGAATATTTGGAAGATTTGCTTCAAAATTTAATGAAGTTGCATAATTTCCTCCAATGTGATCTGTGCCATCTACGGGGCCAACTTTACCTTTTTCAAAACCTCTAAGTCTTTGTGTGGATAAGTTTCGTCTTTTACTCAATCTTACATCGTCTTCCCCTAAACCATCTATTGCAGATAAGTATAATTTCCCTGCTCCAACTATATTTTCAGTAATTGTTTTATAACTACTGTGTGAAACTGTATTACTTATAAATGATTTGTCAGCATATATAGGCAAGGATTGTGAAAAAGTTGTTATTGAACCATCTGTAGGCATAAATGTTCTATTTCTTCTGTCAAAATTAAAGCCGTAGTTAAAAGCAAATTCTGAAAATTCTCCTTTTTGTTTTTTCAAAGACTCGGATGCGCTGTCTAAAGTTCTTAAATCATCATAAGTAAAACTTGTACCAACTGTTGCTCTTACATCTTTGTACTGCTTAAATGAAGTGCCCACACCAGCAGATATAACGGTGTTTTCATATCCTTGATCAGGTTTATCATTACCCTCACTTCTTAAAAAATAATTTAACGAATTGCCTAATTTATCATAATTTGGATCGTTAAGGCTGATAACTCCAGCTAACGACTCCTCGTCTAGGTCCAAATCAAATTGAACAGATTTACCTGTACCGAGCCAATTATTTTCTTTAATTCCAAACGCAATAGCTCCGCCAGAGGTACCTATCCCTGCTCCGGCACTTATTTCTCCAGTTGGTCTTTCATCAACCTTAATATCTATTATTTTTAAATTATTTTCACTTCCGTTAGAAATTTGATAATTTACATCTTTAAATAAATTTCTAGCTTTTATATTTGATATAGATTTATCTAAATTAATTTTTGTAAAAGGATCACCTTCATCAAGTAACAATTCACTTCTGACAACATCTTCATTAGTAACTGAGTTTCCTCTTACATTAATACGTTCGACTAATTCTTTTTGTCCTTCAAAAATATTAAAAGTAATGTCGATTGAGTTCTTATTTATTGTTTCTTTAACGTTATGTTCAACAAACTGTAAATTATTATTTGATATTATCTCATCAATTTCTTCTAAAATTTTTTTTATTTTAAATGGCGAATAGTATTCACCGGCAGATTTTTTATACGTATCATTTAATTCAAAAAATATATTTTTATCAAAAACTGGGTCTAAATTTGTACTTATTTTTCCTATAAAATATCTTGTACCTTCTTCAATTGAATAAATAAGTTCTGCTTCTTCCGAATTAATTACCTTAGCTAAATTTGAATTAATTTTTACATCATAAAAACCAATCGATTTATAATAGTTAGTTAACAATCTCTGATCAAGTTTTATTAAATCTTCGCTTAAAACTGTATTTCTAGAAATTACTTTCCAAAATTTATCTTCTTCACTTGCTATTACATCTTTTAATCTTTTAGTTCTTACTTTGTTGTTGCCAATAAATGATATTTTTGAAATTTTTGTTTTTTCTCCTCTTTCAATTTCAATTAATAAATCAAAATTATCTTCGTCTATTTTTTTTAATTTTGCTTCAACTTCTGCAAAATTATATCCTGAGGAAGAATATAAATTTTTAATTAGACTCAAATCATTTTTTAAATTGGTTTCATTTAAAGGCTTGTTTTCCTTGGAGCTTATAATTTTTTTAATTTCATCTTCTAATCTTTTAGACTTTTCACCAATTATAACTAATTGATTTAATATCGGATACTCTTTTAAATTTATTATTAAATTATTATTTTCAAAAGAAATTTCTACGTTTTCAAAAAACTCCGTATCGTAAAGATTTTTTAAAATTTTATTGGCAACTTTTTCAGAATAAATTTCGTTAGCATTTATATCTCCATAAATTTTTATTGTTTCGGCAGAAATCCTTTTATTTCCATTAATGATTATATTGTTAATGTTTTCTGCTTTTAAATAACTAAAAGAAATAAAAAGTAATAATGTAATATATTTAAATATTCTAACCATAAATTTTTTTTATTTTTTCTTCAGTTTTTAATTTCGCCCAAGAGTTAATTATTTTGATTTGATTTAAATTTCTAGGGATTCTTATAGCATATTTTGAATAATTTCTATCACTCAGAATTTTTTTTATAATATTCGGTATGGCTAAAAAAGGCACTTTTTTTCTTAAAAAATGGTCAACTAAAACCTCATTTGAGGCATTAATTATAATAGGCGTTGAAGGGTGTTCGGTTGCCTTGTTTAATAAACGAACTATTGGAAAATTGCTTTTATTAGGAGCTCTAAAAGTCAAACTTTTTATTGTACTATTATTTTTTATAAATTCATTTATTTTTAGTTTTTCGTCAAAGATAGCATTTGCTATGGGGATTACCATTGATGTTTCGTGATATATGAATTTTGTCAAACCATCTTTAAATTTAATAACTGCATGAACTAATGACTCTGGGTGTATTAAAATACCAATTTTATTTTTTGGTAGTTGAAATAATTTCTGAGCTTCAATGAATTCAAATAATTTATTCATCAACGATGAGGAGTCAATAGAAATTTTTTTTCCCATTTTCCACTTCGGATGTTTTAAAGCATCTTTTGGTTTAACATTTTTTAATTGGCTTAATTTATAATTTAAAAATGGTCCTCCCGAAGCTGTTAAATAAACTTTTTCTACACTACTATGTCTAGAATTTTCAAGCAGTTTAAATATTGAAAAGTGTTCGGAGTCTACTGAAATTATTTTGGTTTTATATTTTAATGATAAGTTATTAATTAAAGTCCACCCACAAATAATAGATTCTTTGTTTGCTAAAAGTACTTTTTTACTTTTTTTTATCATGAACATGGTTGGAGAAAGCCCAGCTATTCCTGGTATTGCCAGTATTGTTATATCTGATTTTAATTTAAAATCTTTTATTAAAAAAGTTTTTATAATTTTAGTTTTACTATTTTTAAATTTTTTTTTAACTTGATGAAAGACTTGTTCGTTATTAATTAAAAAAAAAGCTGGTTTATATTTTAAAATTTGTTTACAGATTAATTTAAAATTTTTATTTGCTGAAAAAATATAAGGTTTAAAGTAATTTCTTTTTTTATCTACAATCTTAAGCGTTGTTAAGCCAATTGATCCTGTTGAACCCAATATAGAAATTAATTTTTTCATTATGAAATTATTAATAAAGTTAAAAAGCCAGCTGGAGTTCCGATAAAAATTCCATCTAACCTGTCAAGTATACCGCCATGACCTGGCAAAATTTTTCCGCTATCTTTAATTTTAGCTTTTCTTTTTAAAAAAGAAAAAATTAAATCTCCAGCTTGACAAAAAACTGATGTGGTTAGGGCAGTTATAACTATTTTATAATTAAATACATTTATAAAATAAAAAAATAGTGAAGAAATTGTAATTAACGATAGAAACAAAGAACCAAAAAATCCTGCGTATGTTTTATTGGGACTTATTTTTGTTAACCTTGGTCCTTTAAATATTTTTCCAAATACGTAACCTCCTATGTCAGAAGCTACGCATCCAATTAATAATGTCAAAATTACAAATTTTAATTGAGTTTCATATGAAAATAAAAAAAACAAACAAAAATAAAATACGTACGTTGAAAAAAAAATATTAAATAAGATTAAACTAATTTTAGTTTTAAAAATTTTAATTGTTATCTGTAAAAATTCTATTATTGATAAAATTCCAAACACTATTAAAAAATAAGTTAAAATTATTTTAGAGTTAAAAATTAAAAAAACTAAGAAAAATAATATTGATGCTGTATAAATTCTTTTTTTTAAATTAATTGAAATCATATATTTCCATAATTTCTTTTTATATTTTGATAATTTTTAATAATTTTAAATAAATCATTTTTATTAAAATCTGGCCATAATTTTTTTAGAAAAAAGAGTTCTGTATAAGCTATTTGCCAAAGTAAAAAATTGCTTAACCTTTGATATCCGCCAGTTCTAATTAAAATATCCGGAAAAGGCATATTTTTTGTATAAAGATTTTTTTCAAATTTTTTAATTGAAAATTTATTTTTTGATTTTTTAAATGCCTGAAAAATTTCTCTTTTTGAGCCATAATTAATTGCTAAATTTACAATTATTTTTTTATTTTTAGCTGTAAGTTTTAGGGTTTTTTTGAGAATTTGTCTTAAGTCTGAAGAAAATTTATTTATTTCACCTAAAATATTAATTCTTATTCCTTGATTATTAATTTTACTTATTTCATTTAAAAAATAATTTTTTATTAATTTAAATAAATAGTTTTTCTCACTTTTTGGTCTTTTCCAATTTTCAGATGAAAATACATAAAAAGTCAGTATTGGTATTTTTATTTCTATTGAAGCTCTAACAATTTTTTTTACGGTTTCAACTCCTTTTAAATGTCCAAAGTTTCTTCCTTTGCCTTTTTTTTTACCCCACCTACCATTGCCATCCATGATAAAGGCAATATGGCTGAGCTTATTCATATCTGGCTGATCTCTTTTTCTTTATCTATTAAAATTTTTTCGATATTTTCTATATTTTGGTCAGTAATTTTTTGAATAATTTTTTCAAAATTTTTATTATCATCTTCTGAAATTAATTTATCTTTTAATTTTTTTTTTAAATCTTCATTTGCTTCTCTTCTAATATTTCTTATTGCAATTTTACTTTTTTCACCCATATTTTTTAAAACCTTAATTAAATCTTTTCTTCTTTCTTCGGTTAAATCAGGAATTCTTAATCTTATGATTTGTCCGTCAATTTGGGGATTGATTCCAAGTTCTGATTTCTGAATTGCACTTTCTATTAAAGGTGTATTCGACTTATCCCAAACTTGAATAGAAATTAGTCGTGCTTCAGGTGCACTTACTGTTGCAATCTGATCAATTGGCATATGCTGTCCGTACACATCAACTTTAATGGTATCTAGCATATTAGTATTTGCTCGACCGGTTCTTAGTGTTGAGATATCTTTTTTTAAAGATTGAAGGCTTTTATCCATTTTTAATGAATAGTTCTTTTCATTAAAATCATTGCTCACTAGTTAAACCCCTTCTCCAACTTTATATCGAATAAAATCTAAAATTTGTAATGGCTTTCCTGATGAATTTTCTTTAAGTATATCTGATACTTTTTTTTTTGGATCCATAATCCATAACTGATTTAAAAGTGAATTATCGTTTAAAAATTTTGATATTTTTCCTTTAGAAATTTTATCTGCCATTTCTACAGGTTTCCCAGTATTAGTAATCTCTGCCTTGATAATTTCAAGTTCTTTATCAACTATACTTTTATCAATTTTATCTTTTTCAATAGCAAGTGGATTAGAGGCAGCAATATGCATGGCTACTTTAGTTCCAATATCTTCTTTATTTTCTTTGGTTAAGCCATCTATTTTAACTACCGAAATTATTTTACCAATTCCTTTTTCAATCGCTGAATGAACATATGAAAAATTTCTACCTTTTGAATTGTCAAAAAAATTAACTCTTCTTATAGTTATCTTTTCTCCAATTTTTGCTATCAAATTGACTAGATTATCTTTAACTAATATTCCATTAGCCATTTTAGTTTCATTAAGACTATCTAAATTGCCTTTGGTGGCAAAATTTAGATCTGATAATTCCTTACAAAAATCAACAAAATCTTTATTTTTTGCAACAAAATCTGTTTCACTATTAATTTCAATTAATGAAATTTGACCACTGTCTTGCTTAACTAACGCTAAACCTTCAGAGGCTGTTCTGCTCATTTTTTTTGAAGCTTTCGCTATTCCCTTTTTTCTAAGGAACTCAATAGATTTTTCGATGTCTCCTTTAGTTTCATCAAGTGCTATTTTACAATCTTTAAAACCTACACCAGTCATTTCTCTTAATTTTTTTATATTATTTAGTAAATCTTTATTTGACATTTAATAATTTAAAATTATTTATTTTTTTGATTTAGAGGAATTTTCTTTTTTTTTTTCGTCAACACCTTTAATAAATTTTTCCGCGTCTTTAATTGTACTTTTTAATAGTTCACAATATAAATTAATAGATCTTCTGGCATCGTCATTGCCAGGAATTGGGAAATCTATCCCTGTTGGATCTGAATTTGTATCTAATACAGCTATAATTGGTATTCCTAACTTTTTTGCTTCTGCAACAGCTAATGACTCAATATTAGTATCTATAATAAAAATTAAATCAGGCGTTTTTTTCATATCAGAAATTCCACCGAGAGATCTTTGAAGTTTTTCTCTCTCTTTTCCAAATTTAAGTATTTCTTTTTTTGTAAATCCTAAATTTTCTTTTGAGAGTTGATCATCAAGTTTTTTAAGTCTTTTAATTGAGTTTTGAATAGTATTCCAATTTGTAAGCATTCCGCCAAGCCATCTATAATTTACAAAGTATTGTCCTGTATCTTTTGCTAAATCACTTATTTGTTCTGAAGCCTGTTTTTTGGTAGATACAACTAGTAATTTACCACCATTTGCAACTACTTTGTGAACTTGTACCAAAGCATTTTTTATAAAATCTACTGTCTGTGTTAAATCTATTATATGTATTGAATTTTTTTCTCCAAAAATATATTTCTTCATTTTTGGGTTCCACCTTAAAGTTTTATGGCCAAGGTGCACGCCTGCTTCTAATAATTGCTTTATGTCTACTTTTGGTACGTTCATATTTTTTTCCGGTTAATCCACCACAGTAATTCCAAATATATGGACCGGTAGGGTAATACCCTTGCAACTGTGTGCGAAATTAGCCAAAGATATATACAATCAATACAAAAAATCAACTGTCTAAACTGTTATTTTTTCAACGTATTTCTTGTCTTTTAGGGCTTTTAAATGATTAAAGTCAAATTTTCTATTTTCTTGAAGTGAATAAAAAGCCTGTTTATTTTTATCTTTTATTACTAAATTTATTGTTGTTTCACCTTTGATTGATAATAACTGTTTAATTTCATTCAAATTATAATTATCTTTAAGTTCTATAGTTACTTCAGAATAAGGTTTGTTTATTACATCATCAAGACTTAAAATTTTTCTTACATTAATTCTTTTTTTTGTATTATCTCCAATAGCCCTATCTTTTTGGAGTGTCAAAACAAATGATTCAGACTCTTTAAGTTTATCTCTATTTGCAGTTAAGATCTCTGCAAATAAAAATAATTCAAATTCTACTTTTTTATCACTGAATTTAACTATTGCATATGGTGTACCTTTTGCACTCTTTTTTTCTTGAATAGACATTATAGTTCCTGCTACTAAACCTTCATTAAAATCATTTTCATAAAATTTATTATAAGAACTAATATTTAATTGATTAAATATTTCTTCAAATTCATTAAGCGGGTGATTGGTTAAATAGAAACCCAAGGATTTAAACTCTTCAGATAACAACTCTTTAAGCGACCAAGACGAAGAAGACACGAAATCAAATTCCTCTTTTTCATTTTGTTGATCGTCAAAAAGATTGGATTGATGGTTTTGCTTATCATCATTTATATTTTTAATTTTTTGAATAATTTTTGGTATGGAGTTTAAAATTTTATTTCTATCATTATCAAATTCATCAAAAACCCCTGCTTTTACTAAACCCTCTAATTGAAGTTTGTTTACATCTTTTGCGTTAACTCGATTAATGAAATCAACAAAAGATTTGAAATTTCCTTTTTTTTCTCTTTCCTTCACAATATTAGTTATAGCTTCAAAACCAACATTTTTAATAGCTCCAAGTCCATAATATAACTTTCCGTCGATAGCTTTAAAATCAGAAAAGCATTTATTTATTGAAGGCCTAACTATTTCGATATTTAATTTTTTTAATTCCTCTACAAATTCTCTAAGTTTGGAAGTATTGGTTAGTTCTGTTGACATTGTTGCTGCAATGAAATCTTCTTTATGATAAGTTTTTAAATAAGCCGTTTGATAAGCAATTAAGGCATATGCTGCAGCATGACTTTTATTAAAACCGTATTGAGCAAAAGGTTCAATTTTTGTAAAAACAAAATTAGCTACATCCTTTGCAATACCATTTTTTAATGCTCCGTTAATAAATCTTTCTTTTTGTTTATCTAGCTCTGCTTTTTTCTTTTTACCCATAGCTCTTCTTAAAATATCTGCTTCACCTGCCGTGAAGCCTGCTAATGTTTGTGCAATTTGCATTACTTGTTCTTGATATATAATAATTCCATAAGTTGGTTTTAAAATTTCTTTTAAAGTTGGGTGAATATAATCAGGTTCCCTCATTCCATTTTTACATTCATTATAAATAGGAATATTGCTCATTGGGCCCGGTCTATACAAAGCTACAAGTGCAATGATATCGTCAAATTTATTTGGCTTCATTTGCTTGATAGCTTCTCTCATCCCAGCGCTTTCAAGTTGAAATAATCCTGTTGTCTCACCAGTTGAAAGCATAGAAAAAACTTTCTCATCACTTTGATTGATCTTACTTATGTCTAAATCAATTTTTTTAGATTTTAATCTTTTTACAGTGTTGTCAACTACTGTAAGCGTTTTTAAACCAAGTAAATCAAATTTAACCAGCCCAGCATTTTCTGAAGAATACATGTCGTATTGAGTAGATGGCAAAGTTAGATTGGAGCTATGATCAATATATAATGGGAACTGTTCAGCCAGCTTTTCGCCTGCAATTACCACACCCGCAGCATGAGTTGCCATATTACGGTTGAGACCCTCTAATTTTAGTGACAATTCTATTAGCTTTTTTACTTTGATATTATTTTTAATTTCTTCTTTAAACCTTGGCTCTCTATCAATAGACTCTTGCAAAGTGAGGGGTCTCGAAGGATCAAAAGGTACCATTTTACAAATTCTATCTACATGACCATAAGATAGTCCTAAAACACGTCCTACATCCCTTAAAACCATTCTAGCTTTTAATTTGCCGAAGGTAATAATGTGGGCTACGCCATTTTTATATTTTGATTTCAAATAATCAAATACTTGATCTCTTTTTTCCTCACAAAAATCTATATCAAAATCTGGCATAGAAATTCTGTCAGGGTTTAAAAATCTTTCAAAAATTAGATCAAATTCAATTGGGTCTAAATCTGTAATATCGAGACAATAAGCAACTAGTGACCCAGCCCCTGAACCTCTTCCAGGGCCAACTGGTATAGAGTTTTTTTTAGCCCACTTTATATAATCTGAAACTATCAAAAAATAACTGGCATAATTCATAGAATTTATAATATTTATTTCATGGCTTAATCTATCTTCATAAATTTCTTTTAGCTCAACTTTTGATTTGTATTTATTTTTTTTAATAATAAAATTGTCTAACCTATTTTCTAACCCTAGCTTTGCCAATTTTGTTAATTCTTCTTCCGGCGAGCCGCTTTCTTTACTTATAATAGAGGGTAAAATTGGTTTTGAATTTTTTGGTTTGAAATTAAATCTTAGATGAAAATTATAATTATTTTCAAGTGCTTCAGGGATATCTGAATATAATTTCTCTAATTCATTTTGAGATTTAAAATAATGCTGATTATTGTATCTGAATCTATTTTTATCATCAACGAAATTTTTTTCACCTATACAAATTAAAGCATCATGCGCTTCATACATATCTTCGTCTAAATAAAAAATTTCTTGAGTAGCAATTAACGGAAGGATTAAAGATTTTGAGATATTGAGTAAATAATTTTCAAAGTTTTTTTCTTGGAATTCATTATGACGTTGAATTTCTATATACAATCTATCTGTGAAGCTATTTTTTAAAGTATTTAATATTTGTTCAAAATCTTTAAGTTTATTTTTATAAAAAAGTTTGCCAAAAAAATTTGTATAATTTCCGGTCAATAATATTAAACCTTCGCTATTTTCGGTGAGATCTTTTAGGCTACAAGATGGAT
>Ga0233444_10006471_pt1 | contig 10450 bp, 21 predicted proteins | sample SI_124_October20_6_FD_182792 | JGI IMG/M metagenome (GOLD analysis project Ga0233444, IMG submission 182792) | Seawater microbial communities from Saanich Inlet, British Columbia, Canada - SI_124_October2016_10_MG | ecosystem: Environmental > Aquatic > Marine > Inlet | place: Canada: British...
CACGTAAGCATAGTGAAGAAAACATCACAAGGCGATTCACATAGAAATATATCCCTCAACAAGAACAAACACAAGAAGCGTTCGTTCAAGAAGTATAGAGGACAGGGCAGATGATAGACGGACATGCATTTGTAATTGGACTAGTCCTATTCAATATAGGACTAGCAGTGGCGATACTATGGGTAAGGTAATACAGTTCCCATTAATCACCGAAGCGACAAGACTAGTGGAGGAACTCCAAGCACAGGAAGAAGAAATCAAAATGTGCTTGGACGACTTACAGTCTTTAAACGAACACATATTAGAGTTAACAATGGAGTATGAAGAACTTTTGAACAGACTCTGTACTATTAACAACATCGAATTACCACAGGAGAAAGAATGAGACAGGGAAGTATGATGTATGACCAGTATGGTCGTAAACGTAAAGTAAAGAAACTATACACAAGTAAGAAAGCGACGCCTAATTTCGCTAAACAAGAGGCAAAACAATTTAAAGAAGCGAGTAGCATACCGAGTATGCCAGTCGGAGAGTACAAAGTACCAGTAGACAACTCGTATAAAAAAGAAGTATCAAAGCAGTACACGGTATCTATTGCTTACAACAAGGGTGCGTATCAAGTGATACCAAAGAAAGAGGTAAAAGACATTGGCAAATAAATTATATGGAAACGGAAGACACTATGCAGTAGGCATGGAAGCAAATGGTAGCAAAATCAAAAGCATACAGTACCCGATTGACACAAAACCTAAGTACGAACACTGGGAATGTCCATCAAGAAACTGTAAACACATGACAATCTACCTAGAGGACGGAAGAATACTCCGTGATGATGAATTAATACTTAAAAGAGAGTGGGATATGATTGAGAAAGCAGAAAAGTTCATATCTAATATCAGTGGAGGTGTAGCGTAATGAGTAAAATAAATGACTACGCAAGGTTTGTAGACCAGTGTACATCCGAAATAAGTAAAGATACGACTAAAATGTGCGACAGATTAGATAAACTAATGGGAAACCACACTATAGTGAATGGAGACCTTGTGGGGTGTGAAATCGATATGGCAAGATTGATGACTGCACTGATAGGAATGATGGCAGAGAGTGGAGAGTTTGCTGAGATTGTGAAGAAGAAAGTGTTTCAGAACGATACACAGTTCACAGACGAAGAAGTTTATCACATGAAAAGAGAGTTAGGTGACGTACTTTGGTACTGGGTTCAAGGATGCAGAGCATTAGGATTCACACCTGAAGAAGTAATGGACGAGAACATTTACAAACTAGAGAAGAGATATCCGAATGGTTTTGAAGTAAGTAGGTCTGAATTTAGAGAGGCAAACGATATCTAATGCTTTTAACAGGAGAGTTTGATATACACATTATAAATGCTTGCAACCTGAGTTGTAAGCATTGCTCTGTGCTTGACTATAAGTACAAAGATGAAGAATATGGTGTAATCAACAAGTTTTTAACCCTAAATCAAGTAAAAGAACAGGTAAAGTTAATCAAAAAGTGGGGATATCAACTAGAAACTCTTAAAATATTGGGTGGAGAACCAACCACACACCCAGAGTTCCCTGAAATAGTAGACTTTCTACTAACTTCAGAGGTAGCAAAACAAGTGTGGTTAAATACAAATGCACTGAATATGACTGAAAAAGTTATCAGTGCATGTTCTAAATTAGATAAAATTTTAATAAGTATCTATCCTATGGTAGATGTAAGTATTAATCAAGTAGCAAAATGGAAGGAGAGTGGACTCTCTAAGGAATTTAATAAAGTCCACATAGCAGTAATGACAAGTTTTGAAAGATTTGGTGTACCTCAACCTAATATTGAGTACACACCTGAAGGTAATTGGAAAACATGTTGGCAAAAAGAATACTGCAGAACAATAGAAGGAGAAACAATGTATCAGTGTGCTATATCTTTCGGAAGGAAAGTAGAAGGCATACACATTTCAGACTGGGGTACTAAACTAAACAGACCTCTAAAAATGTGTGATACTTGTTATTTCCCACCACTAGAAGAACAATGGAGTAGTTTGAAACCTAAGAAGGATTACAGAAACCTTCACAAAGGTATCAAATTATGGGATAATTATAACAACAAAATAAAACTAAAGGAGATTTAACATGGCAAATCATGTACATTTTACAATTCATGTAGAAGGAATTGAAGACGAGCAGTTCAATAACTCAGTAATAAGTGAGAAAAGGACTAGAAAGGACTATGACGGCAATCCGTACGAAGTAACAGAGTTGGTTGAGATAGAGCATCAACCATTCATGTCTAGAGTAGACAAATCATTTGATGAAGATGGTCATTTAGAGAACTCATATGACTGGTACTGTGAAGAAGTAGGTGCTAAATGGTGTTGCATTGACGAAATGCAAGATGGATATATTGCTGGCTACAGTGCTTGGAGACAACCACATGAGTTAGTAATAAATGTAATACAATACTATGCAAACAAGTACGATACTGAAGTAACTGCAAGTATGACTTATGAAGATGAGTTCAGAAACTTCATGGGTAAACAGTACTACGGCTGTGACAAAGAAGGAGACGAAGGATGGTATGCTTGGGAAGGCGATTACAATGAGACTGATGCAGATGCACTCATGGAGCAGTTTAAAGAACTATATCCTAGTATCAACACTGAAGATGAAGACTTTTGGTACAACGAGTATGAAGTCGATGGAGAAAAGATATATCCTAACGAAGTCATAGACGAGTTAGCAGATAAATTCTGGGAGGATTGCTAATGACTGAACATACAGAGTTAGTTGAAAGACGAAGACTTTATCTAGAGGCAGAAGATTGGGGTAATAAAATATCCCAACACTATGTCTGTAAAGGTGGAAGGGGAGACTTAGGATTTGGAATGGGCTACTTTGTTTACTACAACAATGGAGCAGTACATAAACTAACGGGTAAGAACATAACAATAGTTCAACCCCCACAGTCAATAGAGGAGGTCATAGATGCGTATACTAGAAAGAATAATTAGTAGATTACTAGAGTGGTCATTCAAACGAACAGCAGAAAAACAATGGAGAAATAGAAATGGCAGTTAATTACACACAAGACCAAGTAGAGTATATAGTAAACCAGTATAGATTAGAACCAACTAGAGAAACAGTAGAAAAATTAGCAGAAGAACTCAATAAGAGTGTAAAATCTATCATTGGAAAACTATCAAGAGAAGGAGTGTACAGGAAAACCGAGTACACAACCAAAGCGGGTGAAAAGCCAGTCACAAAGTTAGAATTAGTAGAAGAATTAGCAGAGAAATTACAACTACAGGAATGGGAACTAGCAGGTCTAGAAAAAGCACCCAAGACTGCATTAAAAGCAATATTAAAAGGAGTAGCAAATGAGAGTATGTAAATTAGTAAAAGCAGGAGAGAACCTAGGAACAATAGATAAGCATGGAATATATGCAGAAGTGTTAGAGCTTATCGAAAGTCCCAACGGGTATAAAGCCAAGTTAGAATTCGCTGATGGATTCAAGACTGAACTATCAGTAAGGCGACTAAGAATGCTACAGGCAGATGTACCTAAGTCAAGAGGAAGCTTCTGGGATTAACCACAAGTTAGACAGAATTTGACATGAACCCACTTAATTGTGGGTTTTTTGTGTGCTTTAAAAAATTTGAATTGGTGCAAGTTTCGTTAGTTTCAGACGAGTTTGTACGAATTAGTTGTTATGTTGAGTTTATAAGCTCATGAGTTGAACTTAGTCGATACTTGGTTGTATCTTGTTGATATTGATTATACAATAAACACTGTATCTCTTTCCCAGATTGGATGTTCTGCTGTCGTTCCCGCTGACGCTTCACTCCAGCATCATACATCAGTTAGGAAGAACCAGTGTAACTGGTAGTTTGTATTGACTGTATATCAAATTAATATAAATATTTTATCACACTTTTTATCATAATGCAAGAAGTGTTTTTCTCAGCAGTATGGATAGATGTGTTTTTGTGGGTTTAAGTTATAGAAAAATAATTTATCGTATGAATAACGATTGTGAAATTTAGTTCTATTATGAAGACAATTTTCTATAGGTTAGATTCTCTTTGTGATTCGTAATCTTCTTTCGAGTTGAAATGCTTTTCGTGCCTCTAACTCTCGTGTTCTTTTCCTATAGTTATTCGTTTGATTCTTTTTGACATTGGGTTTGATGTAATATTTTCTATCTCTGCACTCTTCTTTTATCCCAGCATTGTCACATTTTTTGCGAAAGATACGCAGTGCTTTTTCGAAACTCATGTTCTTAGCATCAACTCTTGGCATCTGACCTCCTGTTGAAAGTCCATCCACGTTTTCTTAGATAGTATACTAATGAGGTGACAGATGCTGGACTCCTGTCCAGTGCAAGTGCAATATCTTCCGTTGACTTTACATTGTAATGCCGTCTGATGTATTCTTTTTCTGTTATAGTCCATGTTCTTTTCATATGTCTATATTATACAAAAAATTTGAGCGAAAGTCAAGAACTATTTTTAGGTATGTTGAACATAATTCTTGACTTATGCTTGGAAAGTTGCTATAATATTATCTATGATAGAAAATGATATAAGTTATGGAATATTTTTAGTTATGTGTACAGCTTGTGCATTTACGATAGGAAAACAAATCGGAATCCAAACCACGGTAGACTATTTGGAAGAGAAAGGACTCCTAGAGTTTGATGACTCTGAAAAATAGTTCTTGACATCAAGGTTAATTTTTGATATAATTATTTAGTAAGTGATAGAATTCACTTGCATATTGGTGCGTCTACCGTAAGGAGGCGTGAATTATTTACTGAAAAGGAATTATGGAGAAAATTATGAGTATAGATTTAAGCAAATTTTGGCTTGGATTGGATATGCCTACACTGCCGTCTTATACGGATGCAGCATATCCTAGATATAACCTAATCGAAAAGGCAGGAGACTATCGTATAGAAGTTGCAGTGCCAGGGTGGAAAAAAGAAGAACTGGAGATTATCTTTGATAACAAAGAACTCCACATAAAGGGTAAAAAAGAAACAAAACTAGGAGAAGATGAAAATTTCATTCATCAAGGATTAAGTTTAAAGTCTTTTGAACGAAGATTTATTCTAAACGCCGACCTACAAGTAGAAGAAGTAAGTCTACAAGACGGATTGCTGACAATCAGACTGTTACGAACTCCAGATTCCAAGAGGAAAATCTTGGAGATTAATTGATGAGAACATTATCAAAAGTTCGTGATAGTATATGTGAGAACGGAGAGTTCTGCAACATGGTAGCTAATTATACATTAGTGGTAGCCTTTGGTGGCATAATGGTGCAGAGTGTTACGGTACTTACTTAAACTGTCAGAATGTATTAGGGGAGCTTCGGCTCCCCAACCTATAGGAGAAAATATGCAAATTTCAATAGAGGGATTATCCCTAATTAAAAAGTTCGAAGGTATGGAAACAGAAGCGTACAAGTGCGCGGCTGGAGTATGGACTATCGGATATGGACATATAAAAGATGTCAAAGAAGGAGATGTAGTTACTAAAGCAGAAGCAGATGAGATGCTAGTACACGAGATAGAGGAGTACGAAAACTATGTGAACACAGCCGTAACCGTTCCACTTTCTCAGTGCCAATTCGATGCAATTGTATCATGGGTGTTCAATCTAGGTAATGGAAATCTTCGCTCTTCAACTATGTTGAAAGTCATCAACGCTAGCGATCATGCTGGTGTACCTGCTCAAATCAAAAGGTGGAACAAGGCAGGTGGTAAAGTGCTTGAAGGATTAATCCGAAGAAGGGAAGCAGAAGCTTTACTATACGAGGGGAAAGACTGGAGCAATGTCTAAGTTTCTAGATAAAGTAGGTGAGTGGTGGTTTTGGTTTAAAAACTTATTCGTTACCTATTATAGTCTCAAAGTTAGTTATAATGCTACTTGGGGAGACGCAGACGACCAAGAGTTTATCGTCAAGAAGTTCATCAAAAAGCAACCAAAGTATATATCATTCATCACAGAAGAAGGAGAACTAGTAGAAATTAGTGGTGCTGATGGACTTAATTACAGGATTCAAGAATTATGAACCAATTAACAATAGGTGGATTAGTTGTATTAGGAGGTCTATGTTACTTTCTATACAGTCAGAATGAAACCTTAAAAGAAAACAATATCAAGTTAGAAAATGCAGTGCAAGCCCAGCAAGAGGCAATGGACACACTGCGAGAGTCTTACGAAAAACAAGGTAAGTCTCTTATGAGTATGTCTAGAAGAAACTCAGAAATAGAAGCTGAAAAAGCAGAGTATCTTGCAATATTTAGCAGACACAATTTAGATATGCTAGCATTGAAAAAGCCTGGTCTTATGACTAACAGGTTCAACAATGGTAGTGAAAAAGTGATGGAGGGAATGGAAGATGATACAGAAAAGTTATACGAGCTTACTGTGCCTAGCACTAACGATTAGTAGTTGTAGTTTACTTCCTACTAAGAAAGTAGAGATAGTATCAAAACCAATTGAAATCGACATCATGCAACCTGATTTACCAAGACCAGTAGAGCTTACAGCTCCTCAATGGTGGGTAGTATCAAATGCAAGAATTACAAACCCATGTATCAAAAGAGTACAAGATGATGGTAGTATGAAAAGACCAAAGACTTGTCTTAAAGAAGATACAGAAAATCCAGAGTGGCCAGAAGGTTATACCTACCTAGACCAGTTCTTGGATGAAATGAAAGAACAAAACAATGGAGAAGTACTATTTGTAGGAACGACCATTGGTGATTATAAAGTCATGTCAGAAGATATGCAAGAATTAAAAAGGTACATCAACCAACTAGGAGAAGTAGTAATATACTATCGAACAGTTACAGCTCCAAGCGAGATAAAAGATGACAAATGAAAAAACTTTTAATAAACAATAGAGGTATACTAGAAGATTTAGATAAATTAGCACAACAAGTACTAAGACATCCTTCTACATTTAGGTATTTACCTAGTCCAAATGTGAGCATGGCTAGATTAAAAGAAGTTATGACAGCAGATGATGGCAGAATAGAAGAATCAAATGGAGTAGACTATTCAGGTAGACATTTTAATACAAGTGAATTTGAACATTATCCCGAAGCTAGAACAGGAATAAAAACATTTAACAAACCAGTTCCTTGCTTTACGAAGTACCAGTTACTAAACTGGATAAGAAAGACAACTAATAATCAAGCATGGGAAATGGACACATGGGAAATACAACCCGAACATCATGGGTGGACTCCTTGGCACAGTGGTAAAAATAAACCAATAAACTTTGCAAGATTCATATGGAATTCAGGTATTGGTATTACAAATTATGTATCAGATGGTAAACACTACAAATACAAAGACTCTAAGTATACAGGACAAAAAGCTTGGAATTGCTTAATAGGAAAACTAGACGGAAGACAGTATCTATCCGATAGAAATTTAGGCAGTCACAAGAGAGTTATAATACAATTTACATTACCTTCTAAATATACATCCACTATGGAAGAGTTTGCACAAATTTTAGCAGAAGGAAACAAAACAGATATTTCAGGAATAAAACCTACAACAAGTAGTGAATACTCCGTAGTAAACCAACAATGGACAAACTAAAAGCATTTTTAACTTTATTATTCTGGAGAAAAGAACTAAACTCTTCAGCTAAGTGGTTTGATAAAAACCAACCAGCACAAGATAGATTTTGGGAACTAGAAGATTGGAGCGAAGAACTAGAAGAAAGAATAGTAGAATTAGAAGCTAATTCACACCCCTGCAAAGAACTGCATGAGTTTGAAGTTTATCCCGAATTAATCAACAGAATAACAACTTTAGAAAATGAACTTAACAATATCAGTAATAAAATCGATAGCAAGTAGAAACGTATGGAGCAGTGATTGGACAGCTCCTTGGTGTGATGCTATACTATTCTACAAAAGAGGTGACTACAACCACACCCATCCCCTATGGCAACAGTACAAAGAGAAAGTCGTAAGAGAATTAAACTTAACAGGCACTTTTGACCAGTACTCAACTCCCCTAAAAATAACCCTAATAAAATTCAAAGGCAGAGGCTTTCATCAACCTATGAAAAGAAAAGCTGTGTATATATCTTTAAATAGCAATATACTAGTAGGTAGCGTAGAAAGAGACCCTGTAGCATTAATGGGAGAGATAGACAAAGTAAACACTACACCTTCATGGAGATCAGATTTTTGGAACCAAAAAAGGATATGGGTAAGAGATGTTGAAGAAGAGGAGTATGATGTAGTAGGAAACACATCAGTAAGTTGTGTATACCCAGAAGAGGGGCATAGTTTTATAGAGGTATTATATAAATGAAAACTGATTTTTACGAAATAAAAACACATCAAACCAACGCAAGTTTTAATATACCTGTAGATGAAAAGTATATTCACCACCATCAAGGAGACACACAGATAGAAGAAAATGTAACAGGGCATGGTGCAGATGAAAAATATCTAAGAGCAAATCATAAGTTGAGCCAACATTTACAAATTGATGGTAACGCACACACAATTGCAGTACCAAAACCACATAATCAAACTCCTATACCAATATTTGTTGGAGCAAGTGACCATCCTGCCGATAGAATACAAGAAAAAGTATTATTATATACACTACACAAAAACTCTACTAGACCTTTAAATGTAACTTTTCTAAGACCTAGTATGTTTCCTGGAGTGTCATCATTTGGTTGGGGAACTCCATTTACAGGATTACGCTATGTAATACCAAAACTTATGGGCTTTAAGGGCAATGCTATCTATATGGATATGGATATGATAAACTTTAGAAATATTGCAGAGTTTTATTCTATAAATATGTTAGGTAGACCTTTCGCAATGATATATGACTCAAAACTAACAGTAAAGGGAGGTCCGAGAGGAGGATATTGCGATAGTATGATGATGATGGACTGTTCCAAGACTCAAGAATTTTTTACTTGGGATGAGTGCCATAGCTGGGGCGCTACACAACCTAGTTTCAAATGGATGTTTATGCAAAGAATAAGAGAAAGAGGCAATCCAAATGATGCATCAGATAATCCAGCAGTAGTTAGAGTAGATTCTAGATGGAACTGTTTTGATGGAGACATCACAGATGGAGAGTATAACGCAAAAGAAAATACGTTACCACAGTACCCTTTAGACAATATTTTTCACTTACATTTAACCGCACTTAGTTTTCAGCCGTGGCATAGTCCATATTTGATGACTGCAAAAGCAACCCACAAAAGAAGAGATATAACAGATTATTGGTGGCAATTAGTAGATGAGGTAAGAGACCTTGAAGTTTGAGGAGCTGCTAGGCCCAGTGGGTCTTAAACAATTTAACGAAAGATACAAAGGTAAAAGACACTTTGTAATTAAGTCTGAAGATAGATTTCAAGATTACTTTAGTTGGAAAGAATTTGACAACTATTTAAATCAGTACAAAATCAGTCAATGGGATAGAACCCCACAACTACAAGTAGTTGACCATGATGGTAACAAGTGGTGCAAGAAAAAGTCACCCCAACCAAAAACTAGAGAAGATTTATTAAAAATGTGGAGAGATGGACACAGTTTTATACTGACCATCAGTGAGTTTCTTAACAAACAAATGTGGCAACAGTGCCAAGAGTTTGAGAAACATTATGGTATTGGACAAGCAAACATTTATTGCAGTGGTCAAAAAGATGCAAAAGTATTTAGTATTCATTCTGACTCTACAGATAATTTTTTATTTCATGTAAGGGGTAAGATAAGGTGGTTTATATATAATGAATTTCACCGTCCAGGAATGCCTTACAATCCTGGCTCTGCAACCTTACTCGAAAGTTTTGTCCTTGACGAAGGTGATTTACTTTACATTCCTAAGGGACAATATCATAGGGTCGAGACCCTGAGTCCAAGAATATCAATTAGTTTTCACTTTCAAGAAAGAGGAGACAAACCATTTAAAAGGAAAGATTGGTACGATTGGAAGCCGTAGGAGAACAATATGGCAGAACCAAGTAATCAGTTTTCAGGAGATATGTCACGGAACGAAGTAGAGATAGACCTTAATAAGTTTATGGAACTCGTCACCGAAAACAGTAATCTGAAAGCTGAAATATTAAAGTTAGAAAATGATAAAGAACCTGAGAATCCGTGGCAACGCTGGATTTGGCTATCTTCAATGATAGACGCTTGGAGAATCTTCCCTCGTTTATTTCTAACAGTATACATTGTACTACTCTATAAATGTACAATATGGTTTATGGATTTACCAGACCCTTCAATGGAACAATCAGGTTTGATTAGTATTGTTGTTGGTGCAGGTGCGGCTTGGTTTGGACTTTACGCTGGTACAGCAAAGGACAAAATCAATAGCAAGTAAACCATGGAGTCGATGTGGAAACACTATTGCAAGTGGGTACGTAATATAGTTTATGTACC
>Ga0233444_10006473_pt1 | contig 10448 bp, 5 predicted proteins | sample SI_124_October20_6_FD_182792 | JGI IMG/M metagenome (GOLD analysis project Ga0233444, IMG submission 182792) | Seawater microbial communities from Saanich Inlet, British Columbia, Canada - SI_124_October2016_10_MG | ecosystem: Environmental > Aquatic > Marine > Inlet | place: Canada: British...
CGAAAGATAACCATGATTTGGATGAAAAAAAAAAAAAATTTATACGATCCAAAATTAGAGAGAATTGCTCACCAAAACATGTACCCGCAATCATAATTAAAGTGCCAGAAATACCTAGAACCAAAAGTGGTAAGATTGTAGAGCTTGCAGTAAGAAAAATAATAAATGGAGAAGAAATTAACAATAAAGAGGCCATTGCAAATCCTGAAAGTTTAGATTATTTCAATAAATTAGAGGAATTGAAATAATTTATCTTTCAATACACATAGCAATACCCATTCCACCACCAATACAAAGAGTTGCTAAACCTTTTTTAACATCTCTCTTAATCATCTCATGAATAAGGGTTACAAGAACTCTTGTTCCTGACGCCCCAATAGGGTGGCCAAGGGCAATGGCTCCACCATTGACGTTAACTTTTTCTTCAGGAATAGAAAGCGTTTTCAATACAGCTATACTTTGAGCGGCAAAAGCTTCATTAATTTCAAAAAGATCAACATCATTTATCGACCAGTCAGCCAATTCTAAAGCTTTTTTTGTTGACGGAATAGGGCCTGTTCCCATTAAAGCTGGATCAACACCACAACTTGCCCAAGATTTAATTTTTACTAATTTTTTAATTTCTCTCTTTTCAGCTTCATCGCTTGACATTAATAATACAGCTGCTGCCCCATCATTTAATCCAGAAGCATTTCCTGCAGTTACTGTTCCATCTTTTTTAAATACTGGTTTTAATTTTTTTAAAGACTGCAAAGTCACGTCTTCTCTTGGATGCTCGTCTTTTTTAAAATCTATTTCTGTATTTTTAGATTTAATTTTAATATTTATTATTTCATCTTTAAATTTATTATTTTTTTGAGCTTTAAGTGTTTTTTCTTGGGATTTGAAAGCAAATTCATCTTGTTCTTGTCTTGTTATTGTAAATTTTTCAGCGACATTTTCAGCTGTTACACCCATATGGTAATTATGAAAAGCATCGTATAAACCATCCTTAATCATAGTATCAATTAATTTAACATCTCCTAATTTTTTCCCATCTCTTAAGTGAATAGCGTGAGGAGCTATTGACATATTTTCTTGCCCACCAGCTATAATTATTTTTGAATGAGAAGATTGTAAACTTTGAAATCCAGAAGCTATTGATCTTAAACCTGAACCACAAACTTGATTAACAATATAAGCAGGTTTTTCTTTTGCAATTCCAGCTCTAATTAATGCTTGTCTCGCAGGATTTTGCCCAAGTGAAGCAGTTAATACCTGACCTAAAATTATTTCGTCGACCGCATCATTTTCTAATTTTGTATTTTTTATAATTTCTTGGATAACCTCAGAGCCCAGTTCGTAGCTCTGAAAATTTTTTAAAGATTTTCCAAGTGTTCCTATAGCCGTCCTCTTAGCTGCAGCTATAATTATTTCATTATTTTTCATTTCTTTAGAGTATATTTTCAAAAAGTTCTTTCAATTTAATTTTTTCTAAGAGAAAGGCCAGCTATTACAGATAATATCAAAAATATAAAAGTCGCATTTGACGTTGTGAAGAAACTACCAGTTGATTTTAAAGGAAAGATCTCAATTATAAAAATAAAGATAAATGGAGTAATTATAGTTTCTTTTATTAAAAATGACTTTAATATCAAATACAAAAAAATAAAAATAATTAAAAGTAATCCAAAAATTCCTAAATCAGCTAATATCTCTAAATAATAATTGTGAGGGTGCGTATTGCAATTATAAAAAGCTTTTGAGCAATTAAACCTAAAAGTTTTAACACCACCTCCAAAATATTTATTTACCAACCAAGTTTTATAACCAGAATAAAAATCTTTAACATGACTCGAAGTCATTCGATAAGTCTTATCATTAAAGGAAAGAGTGTAGTTCTTTTCATCAAAAGTTAAGTCTTCATTTGCATCAATTACAACTAAATTATCGTTCGAAAATGAGTAAAAAAAATTAACTACCTTAGTATGAAAATGTCCATAGTGTTTCTTAATTTCTATATTAGAATTATAGGAAGTTATTAAGACACTTATTGTAAGAACCATTAAAGCAAAAAAGTAAATTCTTTTTGTTTTATCAAAAATAAAAATTAAGAAAGCTGTAATAAAAAAAAGCACAAAAGGCATTCTATTTCCTGCGTAAAGCAAACCAAATATAATTACTAAAGATATGAGACAAAATAAAAAAAAATTTATTTTTAAAGATGTATTTTTAAAGGAGGGAAAATATAATAAAGCAAAAAACAAGAAATATGAAAATCTCTGTAAATATGCACCAGCAATAAGTTCATCTCCAAATGGTCCACCTAATCTTCTAGTATTTCCCTCAAATCCAAAAATATCTTTTCCAAAATTAAATTGAAAAATTACATCTAGAGAGACAAATAAAACACAAATCGAACAAGCTGAAAAAAAAATTTTAAAATTAATTTGATCCTTTTTTATTAAAAGTCTCACAACAAAATAAAGCAATAAAAATCTTAAGTAAGAAATAGACTTAATAATTATTTGATCATTCGGAGGCACATCATTCGTTGCAAAATAATTATAAACTCCGACAAATAAGATGTAGAAAAAAAAACAAAAAATAACCTTGTCAATAAAATTAAATTTTAAATCTAAAAAATCTTTGTAATAAATGAATAAACTTAAAGTAATGAATAATAAGATATTTAAATTTAATATTAGATTGCCCAAAATAAAGCTTATTGGTATAAAGGCGAAGAAAAAATTTACAAAAAAATATTTATTTAATAAGTGAAAAATATTTTGGTACATTTAGTTATATTAATTATATATTTTAAACCCTTAATACAACATTTTTTAAAATTTTTAATTGATAAATATGCGCCTGTAGCTCAACTGGATAGAGCGCTTGGCTACGGACCAGGAGGTTCTGGGTTCAAATCCTAGCAGGCGCACCAAAATTTTATTGAAATTTATTATATAGATTATAAATATATATTATGAAATTTTTATATAATTTATCGTTACAAAAATCAGTTATTGTATTTTTTTTAATTGTATTGATAATTCTTATTAGCTTTACAATATTATTTTAGATAAGCTAAAGATAGCAGAACAAGTCCTAATAAAATCCTATAACTGACAAAAATGTTTAAGCTAAAATTCTTAATATATTTAAGAAAATAATTAATTGTAATTAAAGAAATTATGTATGAAAAAAAAATTGAAATTAAACTTAAAAGTGAAATATTTTCATCATGAGAAGTAAATAAGTTTTTTAATCCAAATAAAGAAACTGCTCCTAGAGTTGGAATAGAAAGCAAGAAAGATATTTTTGCAGCATCAAATCTTTTATAATTTAAAAATCTTGCGGCTGTGATTGAAATGCCAGATCTACTTACTCCAGGTATCAAAGATAGTATTTGGAAACAGCCTATAAAAATTGCAGATCTATAAGTTAGATCAATAGAAATAATTTTTTTTAACTTATATCTATCACTAATATAAAGTAAAATTCCAAAAATTAATGTTGTCCAACCTATAACTTGAATATTTCTCAATTTTTCTATTAAATTTGTTTGCACTAAAAAAAAACCAAAAAACATTACAGGTACAGACGCAATTAAAATTTTTAAAAATAAATCTTTATTTTTTATAAAATTAATAATGTCCTTATAAAAATAAGTTATAACAGCTAAAAATGATCCAATATGTAAACTAATGTCTATACTGAGATTTTGATTTTCAAAATTTGTATACTCAGAAAAAATTATCAAATGAGAAGATGAACTTATTGGTAAAAATTCTGTTATTCCTTGTATTAAAGATAAAAGAAAAATCCCTATCATTGATTAATACATAGAATTAAAGGTTGGTTTTTTAAAGACATTTTCTAATGCATATCAGGTATGCAAATAATAACATTAATTTTATGGGTATTATGAATTATAGGTAACTAATATTGACCTTATTTTGCTATTCAATATGTTTTAACTCAATTATTTTGAATAACTTATGAAAAAAAAAATGCTTCAGTTTGTAGATTTAAAACAAGAGACTCCTGAAAAAAGAAGTACTCCAAAAAGAAAAAGAGACTTTAATGAAATTTATAATGAATTCATAACCGATAAAGCTAAAGATCAATCTAGCAGATGTTCCCAATGTGGAGTTCCATTTTGTCAAATACACTGCCCCCTAGGCAACAATATTCCTGATTGGTTAAAATTAACAGCAGAAGGAAGATTGAAAGAGGCATACGAAATTTCTCAAAGTACTAATAATATGCCAGAAGTTTGTGGAAGAATTTGTCCTCAGGATAGGCTTTGCGAAGGAAATTGTGTAATTGAAAAATCTGGTCATGGAACCGTAACTATTGGTTCAATTGAAAAATATATTACTGACACAGCTTGGGACAAAGGATGGGTAAAGCCAGTCAAAGTAAAAAGAGAATTAAAACAATCAGTTGGGATTATTGGTGCCGGCCCAGCAGGAATGGCCTGCGCTGAAGAACTTAGAAAATCTGGTTATCAAGTAACAATTTACGATAGGTACGATAGACCTGGAGGTTTATTAATTTATGGAATACCCAATTTTAAATTAGAAAAGTTTGTTGTTGAAAGAAGAACAAAATTATTAAAAGAAAGCGGAATTAAATTTGTTCAAAATTTTGACGTAGGAACAGATAAAACTCTGTATGAGTTAAAAGAGAAGCATGATGCTATTTTAATTTCCACAGGAGTATACAAAGCTAGAGAAATTGAATTACCAGGACACGATTTACAAAATATTTTTCCAGCAATGGAATTTTTAACTGCTTCAAATAGAAAAGGTTTAGGAGATAAAGTAAAAATATTTGATGATGGCACTCTTAATGCAGAAGGTAAAAATGTAGTAGTTATTGGGGGTGGTGATACTGCAATGGATTGTGTGAGAACATCAATTAGACAAAAAGCAAAGTCAGTCAAATGCTTATACAGACGTGATAGAGAAAATATGCCCGGTTCAGCAAGAGAAGTTGGAAATGCAATTGAAGAAGGAGTAGAGTTTATTTGGCTAACGAGTCCTAAAAGTTTTATAGGAGATAAAAAAGTTAATGCAGTAGAAGTAAATAGGATGAAACTAGGAGAACCCGACTCTTCTGGTAGAAGAAGACCTGAGATTGAAGTCGACTCTGAATACAAAATACCAGCTGATCTCGTTATAAAATCTTTAGGTTTTGATCCTGAGAATATTCCAAAATTATTTAATGCTGAAGAATTAGCTATTTCTACATGGGGAACAATTAAAATTGATTTAAAGTCAATGCAAACAAACTTAGATGGAGTTTTTGCTGCTGGAGATATTGTTAGAGGTGCATCTTTGGTTGTCTGGGCTATAAGAGATGGAAGAGATGTAGCTGAACAAATTGAAAAGTATTTACAATTAAAATCATACAAAGATAAATCCATAGAAGCTGCTTAATAAAAATGAACAATTATAAAAAAAATAAAAAAATTTTAGAAAATAGTTTTAACTATAACGAAGAAATGGAACATGATGCATGTGGAGTTGGTTTAATAGCATCAACAAATGGGAAAAAGTCTAGAAAAATAGTTGAGCTTGGAATACAAGCGCTAAAAGCTATTTGGCATAGAGGTGCAGTTGATGCTGATGGCAAATCTGGAGATGGAGCTGGAATTCAAATAGAAATAGCTCCAGATTTTTTTAAAGAAAAAATTTTAGCAACCGGACATTCTCCAGACGACGACAAAAGAATATGTGTTGGCATGATATTTCTTCCAAGAACTGATTATTCCAAACAAGAAAAATGCAGGGAAATCATTGAGGCTGCACTTCTGGAAGAAAATTATAATATTTATGGTTGGAGACAGGTGCCAATAAACCCAAGTGTACTTGGCAAAACAGCAGATATGAATAGACCTGAAATAGCTCAAGTAATGTTTAAAAAAAATAAAAATCTTGAGACCAATGACCTTGAAAGAGATCTTTTTGAAACAAGAAAAAAAATTGAAAAAGTTGCACGAGAAAACCAATTAGATGAACTCTATATATGTTCTTTTAGCTCTAGATCGATAGTTTACAAAGGTATGTTTTTAGCTGAAATGTTATCAGAATTTTACATGGACCTTCATGATGAAAAGTTAACATCACGATTTGCCATATTTCATCAAAGATATTCTACTAATACATTTCCAAGTTGGGATTTAGCTCAACCTTTTAGAACATTAGCTCATAATGGAGAAATTAATACTGTTAAAGGAAATATTAATTGGATGAAAATTCATGAACAAGATATGTCTAGTCCACTATTTAAAAATGTCAAAGATCTTAAACCAGTAATACGAAGCACGTCAGACTCTGGAGCTCTCGATAACGTTTTTGAATTACTTACACATTCAGGAAAATTAGCTCCATTAATAAAATTAATGATGATACCTGATGCTTGGTCAAAAAGAAGTAAGACAGTTCCTAAAAACCATCAGGATTTATTCAATTTTTTAAATAGCACAATAGAACCTTGGGATGGACCTGCTGCAATTTGCGCTACCGATGCTAAATGGGTTCTAGCATCATCTGATAGAAATGGTTTAAGACCTTTAAGATACTCAATATCCTCTGACGATTTGTTTTTTGCTGGTTCAGAGTCAGGAATGATAAAAATACCTGAAGAAAAAATTATTGAGAAAGGAAAACTAGGACCAGGACAAATTATTGCAATAGACTTAAAAAAAGGAAAATTATTTAAAGATAAGGAGATTAAAGATCTTTTAGCAAAAGATTATAAAAAATATAACAAACAAATCATTGATCTTGATAAAAAAATATCGAATGAAAAAGAAAAACCAAATTTTATAAAAGATGATTTAAGAAAAAGACAGTACTTATCAGGGTTGAGTATTGAAGATTTAGAATTAATTCTTCATCCTATGGCTGAAGAAGGTAAAGAAGCCTCAGGTTCAATGGGAGATGATACGCCAGTTGCAGTTCTTTCAAGTCATTATAGACCGGTTTCACATTACTTTAGGCAAAACTTTAGTCAGGTTACTAATCCTCCAATTGACTCCCTTAGAGAAAATAAAGTGATGAGTTTAAAAACAAGATTTGGAAATTTGGGAAATATTTTAAATTTTGATAACTTAACTGAAGAAAATATATATGTGCTTGATAGCCCAATACTTACAAATTCACAGTTTATTAAATTTAAAAAATTTTTTTCAAAAAAAATAAAAATTATCGATTGTACTTTTGACATTTCATCATCACTAAAAGACAGAATAGAAACGATACGTGAAGAAACAGAAACTGCTGTGAGAGAAGGTAACACCGCACTAATTTTATCTGATAAAAATATTTCTAATCAAATGGCCAGCATTCCAAGCATCTTAACTGTTGGAGCGGTCCATTCACATTTAGTTAAACAAGGCCTTAGGGGTTACTGTTCTTTAAATGTTGAGTGTTCTGACGCTTTAGACACTCATTCATTCGCAGTTCTAATAGGGGTAGGCGCAACGACCGTGAACCCTTATTTAGCAATTGATAGTATTTACCAAAGATTTGAAAAAAAATTGTTTGGTAAAGCTGATTTTGAAAGCTGTGTGGCCAAATTCAAGAGAGCAATTGATGCCGGTCTTTTGAAGATCATGTCAAAAATGGGAATTTCAGTAATAAGTTCGTACAGAGGAGGATGTAACTTTGAGGCAGTTGGCTTGAGTAGAGCAATAGTTTCTGATTATTTTTCAGGTATGTCATCCAGGATTTCAGGTATTGGTATTATTGGTATTGAAAAAAAAATTAAAGAACTACATAAAAAATTTAATGCTAAGAATGTCTTTTCTCTACCCATTGGTGGACTTTATAGATACAGAAAAAGTGGTGAAAATCATCAATATCAGGGTAAATTAATCCATTTGCTACAAACAGCTGTTAGCAGTGGCTCATATGAGTTGTTTAAAAAATATTCAGCAGGGATACATAATTTACCACCAATCAATATTAGAGATTTAATAGAATTTAAGAATAAAAGAAATCCAATAAATATTAATGAAGTTGAACCTATAGAAGAAATATTAAAACGTTTTGGTAGCGGAAGTATGTCCCATGGTGCTCTATCAGCAGAAGCTCACGAAACTTTAGCAACAGGAATGAATAGAATCAAAGGAGCATCTTGCAGCGGAGAAGGAGGTGAAGATGCAAAAAGATTTGAAATTCTTCCAAATGGCGACAGTGCCAACTCAAGAGTTAAACAAATAGCTTCAGCTAGATTTGGTGTCACTGTAGATTACTTAAACAACGCTAATGAAATAGAAATTAAAATGGCCCAAGGCGCTAAACCAGGAGAAGGAGGTCAATTGCCAGGCTTCAAAGTTACAGAAGAAATAGCAAGATTAAGACATTCTACACCGGGTGTTACTTTAATTTCTCCACCACCACACCATGACATTTACTCCATTGAAGACTTGGCTCAATTAATTTACGATTTAAAACAAATCAATCCAAGAGCAAGAGTTGGAGTTAAACTAGTGGCTTCAACTGGTATTGGAACTATTGCTGCTGGAGTAGCCAAAGCAAAAGCCGATATTATATTAATTTCTGGGCACTCTGGAGGAACTGGAGCAAGCCCTCAAACCAGTATCAAGTACGCTGGTATACCTTGGGAGATGGGATTAACCGAGGCAAACCAAATCCTTACATTAAATAACTTAAGACACAACGTAACATTAAGAACTGATGGAGGGTTAAAAACTGGAAGAGACGTAGTAATGGCTGCGATGATGGGAGCCGAAGAATATGGAATGGGCACATCCTCACTAGTTGCAATGGGATGTATTATGGTCAGACAATGTCATTCTAATACTTGTCCAGTTGGAGTTTGTAGCCAAGATAAATCTCTAAGAGAAAAATTTACAGGTACACCAGAAAAAGTTGTTAATTTATTTAAATTTGCTGCAACAGAAGTGAGGGAAATACTTGCCTCACTAGGATTTAAGTCAATTAATGAAATCATTGGTAGAACAGATCTACTGTCTCAAGTAAATAAAGGAGCATCGAATTTAGATGATTTAGATTTAAATCCTTTACTTGTTCAAGCTGATCCTGGTGAAAACCCAAGATATTGTAAAGATAGACATATTAATAAAGTTCCAGACAATCTTGATGAAAAAATTTGGTCAGATATAAAAAAAAATATTGATCCAAATAGAAAAAATAACTTTGAGTATGAAATTGAAAATACATCTAGATCTGTAGGAACTCGACTGTCCCATTATATTTATAAGACATATGGTAATAACAAATTATCAGATGATACTATTAATATAAAACTAACAGGTTCAGCCGGACAATCACTTGGAGCATTTTTGACTAAAGGCATTAAGCTGATAGTAGAAGGAGATTGTAACGATTATGTAGGAAAAGGATTATCCGGTGGAACTATTGTTATTTCTCCTTCTCTAAAAAATAAACTTATTTCGAATGAAAATACAATAATTGGCAATACAGTTTTATACGGTGCAACCACAGGAAAATTATTTGCATCTGGACAGGCCGGGGAGAGATTTGCTGTAAGAAACTCAGGAAGCTTGTCTGTCGTCGAAGGATGTGGCGCACATGGGTGTGAATATATGACCGGGGGGACTGCAATAATATTAGGTGCAGTTGGAGATAATTTTGGAGCAGGGATGACTGGTGGAATGGCATTTGTATATGATGTAAAAGACGAATTAGAGAATTTTGCCAATCCGGATTCAATTATTTGGCAACAAATTGAAACAGATTTTTGGAAATCATTTTTAAAAGAAAAATTAAATGAATTTTTAAAAGAGACTAATTCAATAGTAGCTAAAAAAATATTGGATAATTTTAAAGTTGAATTAAAAAATTTCAAACAGATCTGTCCTATAGAGATGCTAGATAAGCTAGATAACCCAATCACATTAAAATCTACCATTAAAAAGGTAAGTTAAATGGAAACAAAAAACATTATTTGTTTTGGTTTTGGTCAAGTAGCAAAAAACTTTATTAAAAAACTAAATGACCAAGGGATACCCTTTAAATTAACGACTACATCACGAGAAGAATCAAAAAGTAAAAAATTTAAAAATATAAATTATGAAAGTTTTCAATTTACTGAGGGAAGTTTTGATGAAAATTTTATATCGAGATTTGAGAAAGCAGATCATATTCTTTTATCTATAGCTCCAATTAGTGGAACTGACATTGTGATAAAAAATCTTAAAGATTATTTTAAGTCAAGTAAATTTAAATGGATAACGTACCTCTCTGCAACAAGTGTTTATGGTGATCACAGCGGAGGATGGGTAGACGAAAAAAGTGAGACCAAACCAACTTCACCAAATGGTGTTGAAAGACTAAAAGTCGAAAAGGAATGGATGGAGTTAGCAGTTAAATTTGATTTACCTCTTCAAATTTTTAGATTGTCAGGAATTTATTCTAATCAATTTAATATTTTAAAAAGATTAAAGT
>Ga0233444_10006485_pt1 | contig 10441 bp, 11 predicted proteins | sample SI_124_October20_6_FD_182792 | JGI IMG/M metagenome (GOLD analysis project Ga0233444, IMG submission 182792) | Seawater microbial communities from Saanich Inlet, British Columbia, Canada - SI_124_October2016_10_MG | ecosystem: Environmental > Aquatic > Marine > Inlet | place: Canada: British...
AGCAACGCTTATGACCAAAGGTTTAACAACTCATTACTTGATTTGTAAAACTTACAAACTTCAAGCAGGGGAAACTATTTTATTTCATGCTGCAGCAGGTGGTGTTGGCCAAATATTTGCTCAATGGGCAAACAGTATTGGAGCAAAAGTAATTGGGACGGTTGGTTCAGATGAAAAAATTGAAATTGCAAAAGCTAATGGCTACGCTCATGTCATTAATTATTCCAAAGGTGATTTTGCAAAAGAAGTTATGAAGATTACAAACAATGAAGGTGTTTCTGCCGTTTTTGATGGAGTTGGAAAAAATACCTTTAAAGGTTCAATAGCAAGTTTGAAACCAAGAGGTTTAATGGCAAGTTTTGGAAATGCATCAGGACCCCTTGATCCAGTTAACGTTCCAAAAGATATTCAACCAAAGGGTCTCTATTTAACTAGGCCTTCAATTGCTCAGTATTTCACTAATAGAAAAGAGCTTCAAGCAGGAGCAAACGCTGTTTTTGAAAAAATTAAATTTGGAATGATTAAAATTAAAATTTTTAAAAAATATAAATTAGCTGATGCTAGACAGGCTCATGAAGACTTAGAGTCAAGAAAACTTACAGGTCCTGCTATTTTAATTCCTTAATGAACAACAAAGTAATATCTCCCTGTATTAGTATTTGTAGAACTGATCCAGTCACAGGGTACTGTTATGGTTGTGCTAGAACTAATGACGAAAAAAAACTTTGGAAAGACGAAGACGCTAAAGACCAGTGGAAAGAAGAAAATTTAAAGATAATTATAACTAGAATGCAAGGCTGGCAGCTAGAAACATTTAAAGAATCTTACGAACATAAAAAAATTAAAGGAATATCTTTATTTAAAAAAGATCAGTTAGAAAAAAAGTAGAAACTATAAATCTTTTTTCATCGAGTCCATATCACTCAAATGATATTTTAACGCTTGATTTGAAAGTCTAATCTCTTGAAGAAATAAAAAAATTGAAATAATCATACATATGCAACAAGCCGCAAAGATTGATCTAGCAAGTTGCAGATACCCCATATAAAGCATCAGTACAGTCGTCATATTAAATAAAAACCCAAAGGCTGCGAACCCCATTGTGTATTTTAAGAGATTAGTTCTATTATTTAGAACATGTAACTGATTTTCCCACTCAGGAGGTGTTCTTTTATCAAAAGTTAACTGATCATGTAATTTTCTAATTAAACCACTCAAAGTATGAAATCTATTGCTGTACATTGTCATCATTAAAGGGATGGCTGGGAACATTAACGCTGCAACTGTGTAATCTATATCCATATCGAATCAAATTGATTATGTAGATAGTGTTTGATATTTACAAGTAATATTTCATGCAACATTTAAAAATTTTTATTGAATTAACTAGATTAAATAAACCTATAGGCTTTATGCTTTTGTTCTGGCCATGTTCATGGGGGCTAGCTTATGCTTATTTGACTAAACAAGATATTAATTTATTTATTTATTATTTAGTTTTGTTTTTTTGTGGTTCAGTTTTAATGAGAAGCGCAGGGTGCATATTTAATGACATCGTAGATAAAGATTTCGATAAAAATGTAAAGAGAACCAAAAAAAGACCTATAGCTTCCGGAAAAATATCAATTAAGCGATCTTTTTTCTATGTAACGATACTCTGTTCTTTGGCTTTCTTAATTTTGTTGCAGTTTAATTTATTAACAATTTTGCTCGGTATGGTGTCAATGTTGCTCGCCTTCACTTATCCATTTATGAAAAGAATTACATATTGGCCACAATTATTTTTAGGTCTCACCTTCAACTGGGGAATAATAATGGGTTGGACTTCAATAAATAATGATATTTCTATTGGTATAATTATAATGTATGTTTCAGCCATATTTTGGACATTGGGCTATGACACCATTTATGGAGCACAAGATATGTCTGATGATGAAATAATAGGCTTAAAATCTACTTCCATAAAATTCAAGAAAAACATGAAACTTTTTGTTGGCGTTTGCTATTTATTGAGTTTCTCATTATTAACTTGGTTATTTTATAAAAAAATAGGATTTAATTTGTTTTCTTTTTTATTTTTAATATTTGTTTTAACGCTTTTATATCAATTAAAATTTTTTAACAAAAATAGTGCATCTAGTTGCCTAAAAAATTTTAAACTCAATAATCTTTCAGGACTTTCTTTATTTTTATCAATCGCATTATTATAAAATATGAATTACGAAGAATTAAAAACTATTTTAAAGCGACTTTATCATGAGTATGTAAAATTTCATTTGAAGACAATTTTAATTTGCCTTTTTTTATCAATTTTGGTTGCTGGCTCAACCTCAGCTACTGCATGGTTACTGGATCCAGCTGTAAAAAAAATTTTTGTTGAAAAAGACAAAACTTTAGCCTGGTTAATACCTATCGCAATAATAGTGGCATTTTCAACTAAAGGAGTAACTTTATACTTTGCGAGACTAAATATTATTAAAGTTGGGCAAATAATTTCGGGGGAAATGCAAAAACGTATAGCAAAATCAATTTTATTTTCTGATATACAAACCTTAGACTCGAGGCATTCTGGAAAATATATTTCCAATATAATGTTTGATTCAGGTCAAATACATACTTTGGTTAGCACCGGTGTGTTAAATATCATGAAAGATAGTTTTTCTGTAATTTTATTGGTAGGGCTAATGTTTTATCAAAATTGGAAATTAGCTCTTTTTGCAATGATAATGATTCCCCTTGCTGCTGGTTTAGCTAAAAATCTTGGGCGAAAAATGGGTAAAGCCACTACTCAAGCAAGCGAAGTATCGGGAAAACTTATTTCCTTTTTGTCAGATATTTTCAGAGCCTCTAAAATGATTAGGGTATACCAAAAAGAAGAGGTTGAAGAACAAAACTCTGAGGAAGTTATTTCTCAATTAGTAAATAAAAATATACGATTAGGCAGTTTGATAATTAGAGCAACTCCTATAATGGAGACATTGACAGGAATAATGATTGCAGGATTTATTTTCTATTCAGGTAAGTTAATAAGCGCGGGAGAGCTTGAAGTAAATAATTTTTTTTCTTTTTTAGCAGCTATGATGTTGGCGTATCAACCAGTCCGCTCTTTAGCAACAATAAACATGACAATACATCAAGGTGCAGCAGCTGCCAAAAGAATTTTCTCAGTTATAGATAAACCTATTCAAATCAAAAATGATAATAGTCTTCCTGATTTATTAATAAATAAGTGTGAGGTTGATTTTTGTGATGTAGATTACAAATATGACTCGACGAATGAAAAAGCTATAAAAAATATTAATTTTAATATTGAAGGAGGAAAAATTACAGCTTTAGTAGGTCAAAGTGGAGCAGGTAAAAGCACAATTATAAATCTTATTCCTAGGTTTTATGATCCTCAAAGGGGTGTTATCAAAATTGACGGTCAAGATATTAAAAAAATTAAGTTAAAATCACTTAGAAAACAAATAGCTCTAGTAAGCCAAGATATAGTTTTATTCGATGATACTGTTAAAAATAATATAGCTTACGCTAATCCAGAAGCTACTCAGCAAGATATTGAAATTGCTTGTAAATTTGCGGCGGCTGATGAATTTATTAACAAACTTCCAAATAAATATGAGAGCTTTGTTGGAGAAAATGGAGTTAAACTTTCTGGTGGACAAAAACAAAGAATTTCAATTGCTAGAGCTATAATTAAAAATTCACCAATAATTTTACTGGATGAAGCAACTTCTTCACTTGATGCTGAGTCAGAGAGAATTGTTCAAAATGCAATTAATAACTTAATCAAAGGGAAAACTACTATTGTGATTGCTCACAGACTTTCAACTATACATAACGCTAATAAAATATTTGTCTTAAAAGATGGAAAAATAATTGATTCTGGAAACCATAATTTTTTAATTGATAGCTGTGCTGAATACAAAACGCTATACAAAAAACAATTAAAATAAGATGATTCTCATTTATAGAGTTCTAACAAATTTAATATATCCATTATTAATTCTTTTAATTTTTTTTAGAAAAATTATCAAAAAAGAAGATTCCCTAAGGTACAAAGAAAAAATTTTTACCTCAAAATTTAATGTTACGAGAAAAAGTAATTCAAAACTTATATGGTTTCATGCAGCCAGCATTGGTGAGTTTAAAAGTATCTTGCCTGTAATAAGTGAATTAAATAAAAATGATAATAATTTAGAGTTTTTAATTACTACAATAACTTTAAGCTCAAGCAATTTAGCAAAAGATGAGCTAAAAAAATATAGTAATGTTTATCATAGATTTTTTCCGGTCGATGTGGGTTTCATAATAGAAAAATTCTTAATTACCTGGAAACCATATGCAATTTTTTTAGTTGACTCAGAAATTTGGCCAAATCTAATTTTTAAGGCAGACAAATATAAGATTCCTATGGCAATTATTAATGCAAGAATAACCTCAAAAACTTTTAAAAGATGGATGATGATTCCAAATACTGCAAAGAAAGTTTTTAGTTTTTTCAAATTATGTCTTGCTTCTAACTTAGAAACAAAAAATTACTTATTAAAATTAAACGTAAAAAAAGTTTTTTACACAGGAAATATTAAACTTTTTAATACGATAGATGAAAGGAGTAGTTGTATTCAATATCAAAACATTCTTTCAAAGAAGAAATTTTGGCTTGGAGCTAGCACACATGAAGGTGAAGAAAAATTTTGTCTTCACACCCACTTAAATCTCAAGACAAAATATAAAGAAATAATGACTATCATCGCACCAAGACATATTAATAGAGTTAAAAATATAAAAAAATTATGTGAAAGTTTTAATTTAAAAACTCAGATTATAAAAAAAAATGATGCAATTCTCGATAACAAAGAAATAATAATAATTAATTCTTTTGGTGTTCTTCAAGACTTTTTTAAATACGCTAAATGTGTTTTTATTGGAAAATCAACTATTAAAAGATTAAAAAATGTTGGCGGTCAAAACCCTATAGATGCAGCTAAACATAATTGCAGAATCTATCATGGGCCTTATGTATACAATTTTGCTGAAATTTATGAAATTTTAGAAAAAAATAATATTTCTAAAAAAGTTGAAAGTTCTGTTGAACTAAGTGAAAACATAGCAAAAGATCTTGCAAAACCCAAAGAGATACACGCTAAAATTTCAATATTTATTAACAATTTGGGTCAAAAAATTTTAGCTGATACTATGAAAAATATAAATAATTTTTTATCCAATGAAAATAAATAAACCTAATTTTTGGAATACAAAATATAGTTTTCTTTCAATTTTATTAAGTCCTTTAACTTTATTAGTAATTTTATTTATATTTTTAAAAAGAACATTTACTAAAAGTATGCGATTCAATATTCCGATAATTTGTGTCGGTAATATATATATTGGTGGAACTGGTAAAACACCTACTTCGATTAATATTGCAAAAGAACTAACTGTTTTGGGAAAAAAGCCAGTAATTTTAAGAAAGTTTTATAAAGAGCATAAAGATGAACATGATTTAATTAAGCAAAATTTTAATCATTTAATTTTAAGCAAAAATAGAGTTGAGGGCGTTATTAAGGCTCAAAAATTAAATTATGATACTATTGTTCTCGACGATGGATTTCAAGATTTTAAAATTGAAAAAGATTTAAATATATTGTGTTTTAATCAAAATCAATTAATTGGAAATGGTTTTATTTTTCCGTCTGGCCCATTAAGAGAAAACTTAAACTCATTAAAAAACGCAGAAATAATCTTAATTAATGGAGAAAAAAATATTGAATTTGAAAAGAAGATTTTGAATATTAATAAAAATCTAAAAATATTTTATAGCAGTTATAAACCTGTAAATATTGATCAATTTAAAAATAAAAAATTATTAAGCTTTGCTGGAATTGGTAATCCAAATAATTTTTTTGAATTACTCTTAAAAAACAATTTAATTGTAAAAAAAAAATTAATATATCCAGATCATTATAATTTTTCAAAAAAAGAAATTTCAAACATAGTGGAAGAAGCAAAAATTAATAATTATCAGATAATAACGACTGAAAAAGATTACTTGAGAATTAAAGATTTTAAATATGATGAGATAAAATATCTTAAAGTTTCTCTTGACATAAAAGATAAAAAAAAATTATTAGAGGTAATTTTAAAATTATATGATCAAAAAAATTAATTATTTTATTCAATCGATCATAATTTATTTATTTTTTTTTATTGGCCGTATATTGGGTTTAAATCTAAGTAGAAAATTATTTTCTTTATTATTTTCTTTAATAGGCCCCTTATTTAAATCGAAAAAAACTATTAATAAAAATCTTAATATTTTTTCTAAAGAAATTTCTAATTCAGAAAAAAATATAATTGTCACTGATATGTGGAAAAATTTTGGTATGACATTTATAGAATATATTTTCTTAAATTATTTAAGAAAAACAAATCGCCATATAAAAATTATTGGTGAAAAAAATATCTCAAACTTACTTAATAACAATAAACAAGTAATTTTTGTTTCTGGTCATTTAGCAAATTTTGAATTGATGTCTATGGAAATTACTAAAAAAAATATTAATCTAGCTACAATTTATAGGCCCCTTAATAATTTTTTTTTAAATCCATTTATGGAATATTTAAGAAAAAAGTATATTTGTAAAAATCAAATAAAAAAAGGAATTAAAGGTGTCAAAGAAACAATTGATTATATCAAAAAAAAACATTCAATTGCTTTAATGATTGATCAAAGAGTAAGTGAAGGTGAACTAGTTGATTTTTTTAATACACCCGCTCTAACCACTACCTTGCCAGCTCAACTTTCTATAAAATATAATTTAGGCATAATTCCTGTTTATATAGAGCGCGTAAATGATAACGAATTTATAATTGAATTTCAAAACGAAATTAGGCCAGAAAATTTTAAAAACAAAAAAGAAATAACAAAAGAATTAAATAATACTTTAGAGAAAATGATTATTAGAAATCCTTATCAATGGATTTGGACTCACAACAGATGGAAATAGAATAATTAATTTTTTAATTTTTTAAATCTCATATTAACTTCTATGGGGGAAAAATATGCCTCTTGCAAATCTACATTCCAATAGTTGAGATTTTGCAACTTGATTTCTTTTCCTGAAACTGCGCATAAAACATAATCACCTTCTTCAATAATTTCAAAAGAATTGTGCTTAAAAGTAAGTTTAGCTTTTTTTTTATTCATCGATAAATTATACAATATATAAATTAAGATGAATATTGGATTAATAGGTAGCGGAGGAAGAGAACATGCTTTGTGTCAGAAGATATATGAATCCAATTTATCAAAGAAAATTATATGCCTTCCAGGAAATGCTGGAACTGCTAAAATAGCTCAGAATATTAATGTTGATATTCTTGATTTTAATAAAATTCTTTATTTAGTTAAACTTTATAAAATTGATTTAGTAATAATTGGCCCCGAAGAACCTTTGGTAAAAGGGCTGGTTGACTTTTTAAATAAAAATAAGATTAAAGTCTTTGGTCCTAATAAATATGCATCTAAATTGGAAGGGTCAAAAGCTTTTATGAAAAAGCTATGTAAAGAAAACAAAATACCAACCGCTGCATTTAAAATTTGTAACAGGAAACAACAAGTGCTTACCTTTGTAAAGAATTGTAAATTACCAGTAGTAGTGAAAGCTGATGGTTTAGCTGCTGGCAAAGGAGTTGTAATTTGTAGAAATAAAAAGCAAGTTATAAAAATTTCAAATGAAATATTTAAAGGAAAATTTAAATCCTCAAAAAAATTAGTTTTGGAGGAATTCCTATACGGTGAAGAGGCGAGTTATTTTTTAATTGTTGATAAAAAAAATTTTAGATTTTTTGGAACAGCTCAAGATCATAAGCGTGTAGGTGAAAATGATAAAGGGCCTAACACTGGAGGAATGGGGGCATATTCTCCTGCGCCTATAATAAATAAAACTATGGAAAAAAAGATCATTAATAAAATTGTTAAACCAACTTTACTTGCATTAAAAAAAAGAGGGAATCCTTATCAAGGCTTCTTATATGTTGGTTTAATGATTAAAGATAATAATCCTTACTTGATAGAGTTTAACGTTAGAATGGGTGATCCGGAATGTCAAACAATTTTACCTCGACTTAAAACAGACTTAGTTAAAATAATTTTTAGTACAGTTACTAATAAACTAGCAAAAATAAAAATTAAATGGAAAAAATGTAAAAGTATGGCTGTTGTGCTTTGTTCAAATGGATACCCTGGTAATTACAGAATTAATCAAGAAATAACTAATTTAGATAAACTTAAGCTTAAAAAAAATAACTTTATTTATCATGCTGGAACCAAATATGAGGCTAACAAACTTTTGTCGAATGGTGGAAGAGTTTTAAATATTATTTCTACCGGAAAAAATTTTCTTGTTATTAGAAAAAAAATAATAAAATTAATAAAACAAATTAATTGGAAATTCGGTTTTTACCGCAAAGATATAGGTTGGAAGGTAATTGATAAAAATGAGGATTATTAGTGGAAAATTAAAAGGTAAGTCTATGTTTTTTTTGAAAAACTCAGTAACGCGCCCCTTGAAGGACTCTGTAAAAGAAAATATTTTCAATATTCTAAAACACTCAAATTTGATTAATACAAGTATTGAGGGAGCTGACATTTTGGATCTTTATTCTGGCATTGGTTCTTTTGGTATTGAATGCATCTCTAGAGGGGCTAAAAAAGTGACCTTCGCTGAACAAGATAAAAATGCTTTAAGTATTTTAAAAAAAAATTTAATTAAATTATCAATTATAAATGACACCGAAATATTCAATGGTAAAATAGAAAATATTTTTAAAATAGATAGAAAAGAAAAATATGATATTTTTTTTCTTGATCCTCCTTTTTCTGATAATGAATTTATTTATTATCTCAACTCAATAAAAAAAAGTAGAATTTATAAAAATAAACATATCATTATTATCCATAGAGAGAAGGGCTCAGATGATCTTTTGGAAGATTTTATGAATATATTAATCACAAAACAATACGGCCGTTCTAAAATAATATTTGGAATTTTTAACTAAGTAATTTTTTTGTGAAGATTTTTACTTGTTCAACAGCTGGTTGATCAAAAGGGTTAATGTTAGTTAACCTGCCAATAATAACGGTTTCTAAAATAAAATAAGCAAATAGTTCGCCAAGCGTTTCTTCGTTTATTTTTTTAACCTTGAATTCACGAAAAGGAATTTTATTTTTAGCAAGAGTTTTTACTAAAGCTTCCTTTTGAGCTAATTTAATTTGATCAAGAGTTTTCTTGTGTAAAAAATTTACTTTCCCTATCAATTGTTTTGTTTTTATTTTTACTTTAGTTTTTTCTTGAAGGCTAAAAATATGGAATAATTTATCTTTTGGTCCATCTAAATATAATTGTAATAAACTATGATGATCTTTTGGTGTATTTGAAATTACAGGCAGAAATCCTTTACCTTTTTTTCCCAAGCTTTCAGCAATTAATTGCTGACACCAAAATAGAAAATTTTCTAATTCTGGAATATAATTTAAAAATATCAAATTGGTAATTTTTTTTGAATTTAATAAACAAGCAAGTTTTATAGTGCTATCTTTTAAAAATAATTCTTTTTTATTTTTAAAAAAATTTATTTTTTTTGATTTCAGTTTAAATATATCTATTCCCATTAAGTATGCTGGAATAATACCAACTTCAGAAAAAACTGAATATCTGCCTCCAATAAAATTTTTGTGTTCTACATAAAATAAATTAAATCTTTTTGATAAGGAAAATAATAAATTGTCTTTTCTCTCTGATACTAAAATAATATTTTTAGAATTTTTTTTTATAATATTGAACGAAAAAAGATTTGATAATGTTTCTATAGTATTTCCTGATTTTGAAATAATTATATAAAGTACTTTATTTAATTTTTTTTTTTTAAATTCTTTTATTTCTTTTGAATTCAAATTATCAAAAAAATAAAAGTTTTTTTTTATCTTTTTTCTTAAAAAACCATGTATTGCTTTTGATCCCAATATAGATCCTCCCATACCTACTAATACGATTGTTTTAAATGTATTGAATCGTTTTAAATCTTGAATTTGAAAATTAAATTTAAAATTATGACTCAAGACATTTAATGTCTTTTTTGGATTTTTTGTATCAATGATAACTTTATTTAGGATTTTTTTATAATTTTTATATAGTTTTTTTCTATAATTTACATTCAAACATTTTTTTGAAATACTATTTTTAGCAATAAAGTTACTTAAGTTCACTTGCGTATTCTGTTTATTACTGAGTCTTCAACTGAAGAAGATTTGTTGCTATTGACGTTTTCATTTCGTTTTGATTTTAAGATTTTTTTTATTGAATTATTTTCTTTTTTTTTTTTTGACAGTGAACCTGGCGTAGGAATCTCTTTATAATCAGGTGGCAGAACAAGAGGT
>Ga0233444_10006486_pt1 | contig 10439 bp, 10 predicted proteins | sample SI_124_October20_6_FD_182792 | JGI IMG/M metagenome (GOLD analysis project Ga0233444, IMG submission 182792) | Seawater microbial communities from Saanich Inlet, British Columbia, Canada - SI_124_October2016_10_MG | ecosystem: Environmental > Aquatic > Marine > Inlet | place: Canada: British...
GTATAGCCTGAGATAATCCGGAATAGATATACTTTAAAGGATCTCTTGATAAAACTACTATAGGATTAGTTCCCTCTTTAATTTTATTCAACACCAGACCAATATTATTGTAGTCATGAGCTACTTGATACTCTTCTGTTCCATCTTTATTCAAAATCAAATTGATTTGACCTCCTTCAAACCCAGATAGAAGCATCCACTGATGACCATGTTTCAACCACGAAATTACTATTGTAGACCCAGTCCACCAGCATTCAAATCTTAAGCCTGTCTTCATGTGAAACGAATAGTTACTAGGCTGATAGGAAGTATACTGCTTTAGAGAAGCATTTATTGTATGTAATTTTTGCTCGAAGTTATTCATACTATAATATAAGAACTTATGTATAGGTATCAAAAAAAAAAGAGGTTTATTTAACCTCTTCTTTCCTTAAATGTTTAATCTTAGTCTTCCAAAGGCGTTGTGCCTCTTCTAATGTAATTTCGTCGGCCGCGAGTTGAGCTTTAATTTCGAAGTAAATTGCTTTTTTCTTTAACTCGTAAACCTTGTCGTTGGCATGTGCCATCATTATTCCTAAAATGAAAAGCACTCCTACTAGGACTAGCCTAATGGTTTTTAAAAATTTCATAAAATAGGTTTTATATTAATAAATAGCTGTTTCTTAAGGTTCTCTTAATATTGCGTTAATGTTCTATTAATATACGAACTATTTGCCAATAAAAAAACCCCACCGGTTAGGGTAGGGCTTAGTAGAAAATGCGCGTGGCGACTTCGTCGAGGAGGAATAACGCCCTACCCCTTCACAGCGTCCATGTTCGCTTTCTTATAAGGTGTAATCAATTTCTTGATCTCTCCTGCTGCTTTTCTAGCTCTTGCTTGAGAAGCTTTAGTAGTTCCACCGTTTTCACTTTCTAAGATTGCGAAGTTCTCTGCAATCTGCTCAAATAACTCTTGTTTTGCACTCATCTTTATTTAATTTAATTAATAATTGTTTATAAAATTTTACTCTGGTTAATATAATAAGAATCTTTATTTGTTAATATATGATCCTTAAATGATTCAAAAATACTATCCTGTTCACTAACTAGTAGGTGTTGTAAGTCTCTAGCTGGTAGATCATATTCGCTACCTTTTTTATTAGCGTAAGATATATTTTTTTCTTGATTGTAAAAACTCCTAGTATACAAGTAGTAATTAGATCCTGCTTCTTTGCAAAGATTATGTATTGCATCTATATAAGCAGAATTAAACATTACCTGTTGTTCCTTTGAGAATAGTTCAAAAAATAGATCTCCTTTATATTTCTCTTGTTTATTAAATAGTATAGAAAATTCATCTTCTAAAAAAAATTCATACCTTGTGAAACATTCAGTAGGAAGATAGTGAAAGACATTTTCAACTTTTTGATTTTTTAAAAGAGTCTTTAAAAATCTATACTGAGTCATTATGCCAATACCTGGTCTGGATATATTATAAAATTTATTACCTAGTAACTTAGATAACTTGTACGACCAAGTATTCTCTAACATATGACCTACACCGAAAGTATGTGAACAACCTAAAAAAACATTACCTAAGTCAGAAGTAAACTCATCACTTCTAAAACCTAAACTATTCAATTCATAAGAGATTTTATTACTCTTATAGTAATCGAGAAACTTTGATCTGTACTCACATACAGAATTAGTATTCCAAAGTTCTTCAGAATCAGTATCATAGTAGTCTAATGATACGTCTTTATTCTGACTAGGTAGAAACTTATTTGTAAATAAATTATGTTCTTTTAGCAGGTCCATTAGCCTAACAGCATATTAGGATCCATTCCTCCTGCTGTATCTTTTTTCTCTTTACCTTTACTCACTACTGCTTCAGTAATTAATAGCGTACCTGCAACTGATGCAGCATTCTCTAAAGCTAATCTGGTAACTTTAGTAGGGTCAATAATACCCTCTTTAAACATATCAAAGAAATCTTCTTCCCTTGGATTATACCCAAACCAGAAGGCTCCTTCTTCTTTAATACGTTGCTCGATATCGCCGATTTGATCTACACTATAACCTGCATTTTGTAAAATCTTATAGAAAGGTCTTTCACATGCATTAATAATAATATCATAACCAGTTAAGTTATCTCCTTCAGGTTTAGGACTATCATCAAGATCATTCTGAAGAGTGTCGGTAAGCCATTGAGCAGCATTTAATAATGCAATACCACCTCCAGGTAAAATACCTTCCTCTAAAGCAGCTTTTGTAGCATGTAATGCATCCTCAACTCTATCTTTCTTCTCTTTCATTTCTATCTCAGTCAGTCCTCCTACATGTACTACTGCTACTCCACCTACAAACTTAGCTAGTCTTTCTTGAAGTTTTTCTTTATCGTAAGATGAATTAGTCTCATCAATTTGAGTTTTAATTTCATTCATCCTTACTTCAATAGCCTCAGCATCTCCTTTAGCATCAATAATAGTAGTTACATCTTTACTAACAGTAACTTTATTAGCAGAACCTAACCAGGAAGGATCAAATTTATCTAATCTCATTCCTTTTTCAGATGATACTACAGTACCACCAGTTAGAGTAGCAATGTCTTCTAGAGCATCTTTCTTTCTATCACCAAATTCAGGAGCGTTTACTGCTACTACGGGAAGAATACCTCTCATCTTATTTACCACAAGGGTACTTAATGCCTCTCCACCGATATCATCTGCTATTATAATAAGAGATTTATTTTGAGAAGATACTGCTTCTAAGATAGGAAGTAGCTCCTTGACCTGACTAAGTTTTTTGTCGGTAATAAGTACAAACGGATTTTGAAGAACAGCTTGCATAGAGTTGTTATCTGTAACGAAGTATGGAGACTTATAACCACGACTAAATTGCATACCTTCTACTGTTTCGAGATAGGTTTCTCCAGTTTTTGATTCTTCGACAGTAGTAACTCCATCTTGACCTACTTTCTCCATAGCAGTGGAAATTAACTCGCCTATTTCTGCATCATTATTAGCTGAGATAGTGGCAATTTGCTTTAGCTGTTCTTCATCCGTAATTTCTTTAGATTCTATTTGTAGAAATCCAGTTATGTCTTGTACTGCTTGATCTATACCTCTTTTGATATCTACCGCATTACTTCCTAGCTTCATTCTATCTAGTCCTTCTGAAAGGATAGATTGAGCAAGTAATGTAGATGTAGTAGTTCCATCTCCAGCTTGATCAGCTGTTTTAATAGAAGCTTGCTTTACGATCTGAGCACCTAAGTTCTCTACCCTATCTTTAAGCTCTATAGATTTAGCTACTGTAACTCCATCTTTGGTTGATACAGGGCTACCCATATCTTGCTCTATAATAACGTTACGTCCTGATGGGCCTAATGTCGATGTTACTGCATCAGCTAGTTTATCGACTCCTACTGCAAGCTTTTCTCTTGCATCTTTTGAAAAAATAATTTTTTTACTCATTATGAAATATCTCTTTTAGTATTATTTCTGTTTGAATTGATTTTATTAGCCATATTAGCAGTCAACCAATATCTGTTCAATCTTCGTTCTCTGCGACCAGATGACTGTCCTGTATTTCTACTCATTCTCTGTTTCTTTTATAACTGCTAAAATTTCTCTATCTTGTGCGATGTAGTATTCATCTCCTTCAAAATCTATTCTTAAGGTTCCTATTTTAGGGACCATAACAACATCTCCAACTTTACAGGATCTAACTGTAATAAGTTGATTATGTTCTGAAAGTCTACCGGGGCCTATTGCTAGTACCTCTCCTATTTCTGGTTTTTCTTTACCCAAATCGGGTATTACAATATTACCGTAAGTTTGCTCTCCTTCTTCTATAGGTTTAAGCAATATACGGTCATTTGTAGGTTGTAAAGTTTTTACTTTTGCCATTTATATAACGTTTTTTATTAATATACGATTAAATATTTAAGAAGCAAACCTCAGAGCAGGTTTATTTAGCTAATTTTTAGAGTTTTTGGTTCTAAGCCTTTAGCAAAAGGTATAACTATTTGTAACAGTCCGTTTTTAAAATCGGCTGTTGCTTTTGATAGATCAAATCTACTATCAATTTTCCACCCTAAGTTGAATGATCTTTTAGCGATACCTCTGTGGATATATTCGCCTGCACCAACATCTTGTGGTTTATCGTAATTTACTCTGATTATATTACCCTCTATAAGAATTTCAATATCTTCTTTAGAGATTCCAGTACAAGCTATGTCTAGTCCTAGACCGTTGTCTCTTTCGTAAATATCTACTGGGTGGGGTAATTTGGATTCTGCAAGAGGTCTGTAAGCTCCTGCGTCTTGGAAAAAATTCCTTACTAAAATGTCGAACGGATTACGTTCGGTTAAAAATGTATTCATATCATTTAAATTTGTGAGTGCCTAAGCTACTCGGGTTAAAAAAATTAAGTTCGCTCTGAGGTCGATCTTCTTTATTATAAATATACGTAAAAAATAATTAATAGACAACTATATACTACTGAAATTTTGAGTACCGGTCCAACTTACTCCTTTTCCAGCACAATAGTCTTTCATGACTTTCTTCCAGGCTTCTCCTTGGGTAAGAAATTTATAAGCTGTTCTGTTATTATGTTCTAGAATTCCTCTCATATCTTGTAACATTTTTGTTAGTTTACCAAGAGGTAAGTTATTAAGCCTACGCATATTGCTTTCTATTATTTTAATTGCATCTCTTATATCATCTTTTTCATCATAACTTTCATCCCAGTAGTACTCAAAAGACTTGAAACCAAAAAGTCGTTTTAGATCTCTAAGGTACCCTTTATTAGCCAATACCATAAAAGGACGAGATGCTAATGTAGGCTTGAATATTTTTTCAGTAAAAAAATTTATATTATGATAGATTGGTTCTTTTACACATCCTCTATGATTAAAAGTCTCTAATACTAAATCTAAAAATATCGATCTATATAAGATAGGATCTGGTAGAATAAAGTAGTCATCATAATAGTAGTCGTCGTTCTCCTTACGAGGAAGATTTTTGACAGGAAGCATTTTACCTAGTTCAGTATAATATTTAGTTTCTTTTTTAGTAAGTGTAGGAGTTCGATTAGTTAAGAAATCAATCTCTAGTTTACCTTTATAATTTTCAAAGCCGGATTGAGCTAATATATCTTTGAACTGTTCTTCAGTCATATACTTCTCAAATCTTTTTATATACTCTTTACCGAAACTATAATAACTGTTAACTAAGTAGTCATTTCTAATAAGCATGTCCAATACCATTAATCTAGGTACCCTAGGTTTACCAGCATAGATGTTAAACTTCTTTCTAAGTGTTACATTATTTAATGTAGTCTCTGTTTTGTAATTGTTTATATTTTCCGGTAATGTAGTGTGATTATCACTATAAGTCTTAGACCAGTTATTGATTAGGTTGTAAGGTGCAGTATGGCTCTGTATAAAAGTAATCCATTTTGGTATACGAGGAAGATACCCATCCATGTAAACTTCCTGACCTGTGCCTTGGTAAAATATATAAGAATGATTATTTAGATTATTAGCTTTTCTAAATTTAGCTAATTCTATTAATAATGGTTGGCGAAAGAATTCATCTGCTTCAGATTCCTCTAATATTAGGATACCGGTATCAGGATTACTTTGTAAGTACTTAATACCTTTCTCATCAGTAATAGTAGGAATATATTTACCAGTCTCATAAAGATTAATATAATTATAATGCTGAATAGTAAATCTTACTACTAAAAATTCCTTATTTAAAGTTTTGAATATTTCTGTTTCCAATAGTCGATAGTTGAATCTAAGCCTTCGTCCATAGAAACTTTAGGAGCCCAACCTAATTTGCTAGTTATTTTGTGATTAGTAGAATTAAGTAACCAAATTTCTCCTGGTCTTTCGGGTTTAGTATCCCAATTTACTTTACCGTTCCAATTTAATTTACTTGCGATTATTTTAACATAGTCTTCTATTCTAATAGCATTATCCGGTCCTAAACAGAATATTTCTCCGACTACTTTTTCAGGGTTTCTTATTATCTCCTCCCATGCATCTAACAAATCTTCAATATGAATGAAATTTCTATAGGGAGTTCCATATCCTAAATTTATTTCATCCTTATTCTTTAGCATCTGTGTAATAATTTGCTCAGTGACAAAGAAATCATTATCCTTACGTCCATATGCATTTGTTTGTCTAATAGCTGTAAATGGAAGTCCGTAACTTCTATGTGCATACTCTAAATATTTTTCACAAGCATACTTTGCTACGGCATATGGTGCGTTAGGATTAGGAGGTGTTTGTTCGTTAAAAGCTATTATACCTTTGTTCTTACCTTCCTTAATTAAATCAGAGATTGGTTGCCATCCATAAACTTCCATAGTAGAAGCAAATACAAAGTTTTTAAGATTTTTTAGTCTCTTTGCAGTCTCAATTAAGTTTACAGTCCCAGTATAATTGACTTCAGAAAAAGTAATTTGCTCGTAGAAGCTTTGTTCTACTTCTGTACGAGCGGCTAAATGAACTATAATTTCTGGATCGGCATCGAGGATTTCATGTGCTACTTCCTTATGGTCTCTTAAATCATTTTGAAGTAATATTAACTCATGCTCTTTTAACCTTTCTCTTAAGTGGCTACCTATAAAACCTTGCCAACCGGTGATGAATATTTTCATAATAACTGTTTACCTAGTATTTTTTCGTCTTTAATATGTTTATAAATATTGTCTGCTAAAATTTTATGGCTAGGTTTAGATAAGTGTGCGAATCCTTCTATTCCATCAGGAGGTGTATCTTCCCAGAAATTATAGACATTTAAATCTCTGTGTGTTAGTATTTTTTTACTATTATATTCAAACCAGTAGTGATTATAATCTTGCATTTCTGGTGATGGGGTGAATAAATAAGGTATACCTTTCTTTTCAAGTCTAGAAAGTACTCCGTAAAACATAAGTACTTGTTTTTTTATTTCCCAACTTTTATCATATAAGTTATTAAGATATAAATCTATGTACCTAGGAGCTAAACGGTTAATCTTTGAAATTCTTTTCATTAGTTCTAGTCTGTTAGTGTGACCAACAGCTTCTGAGATTAACCTACTTTCAGTATTAATAAACTTTTTTCTGTTTTGCATATAACTAACTGGTTTACCATAAAAACCAGGAAGAGAAATATCGTCATAATAAAAAAACTGAAATGGACCGTCTTTAGGAACATATTCTGTACTCGTTGACTTTCCTTTGAATTCCAATCGAGGATTAAGAGTAGAGTTGAAAATTACTAAGGAAGGTTTTTCTTCGTTAATAACATAGTCAACTTGTTCCATTATGAGACCGTTTGATGCACTATCTCTAGCCAGAGTACGCATTTCCATGTTTAAACTCTTTGCTAAAATTTCACTCCAATGTTCTCCTGGGTGGTATTGATTAGCAGCAGAAAAGCTGCATCCACATATCCAAAGTTTATCCCCTAGTTTATTCATCTTAAATATTTTTAATGTCCATCTCTCCAGTTAGATGTAATCTCAGGAGGTGCTTTTAATGTAACTCCTGGAAGTTTAGTAGTATTCTCCATTAACTCTTTAACGTAAGGGGCAAACATTTCTGCATCCTTCTCATCTACGTTAATAATCAACTGATCATGTACTTGTGCCTGCACCTTAGCATCTATACCTAGTTCTATTGCTTTTCGGTTGATAGCTAATGCTGCTCTATTAACAACAGCTGCTGCTAGAGATTGAAGTTGGAAATTAAGACAGTTATTAAGTCCGTTACGATAATCTCTATAAGATTTAAGAGTTCGAGATCTACCTTGGTCAATCCGTCTTTTATCTAAGTCTTCTTTATATTTCTCAATAACAACACTTCTATCCTCTAACGCAGCTCTAATTTCTTTGACTTCAATTAGTTCTTCCTCAGTCTTTGCCTTTTGCTCTTTAGCATCTAACTGTTTATTTAACTTTGCAATTTCTGGAGGCTGGCCAAAGTACTCATCGTATAATTGAAGATCGAGTATACCGTCATTAGTTATGTAGTCTACAATTTCTTCGTAATATTCATTTTGATAAGAAGGTTCCATTTTATTTTTCCTATACCTCCAATCCATTACTTTACATTCTTCTCTACCATCGTTGTTGATATAAGTACCATGATCAGAAATAGATTTAGGAACTCTAGGAAGGTGTCTAACTCTACCAACATCGTTCTTAATGAAACCATGTTCTTTAACGTGGAGTCTAGAACTTTCTCTCCACTTTTTTAAACCAGGAAAACCGTTTAGATAACCATCGATAAGTTTTTTAGCAGTTTTTTGGTCAACATCTAAGGTTTTACTTAAAGCAAAATCTTCCATTCCATATGCAACTCCTAACGAATACGCCTTAGCTTTATTACGTGCAACTACATCTAACTTCTTAAGGTAATTATCAGCTTTTTTATCAGCTGAGACTCCGTTAGGGAATCTATCTACTTGCTCATTCATCTTTTCGGTTTGTATAGCAACATACGAATAGAAGTCCCAACCATTATTAAATATCTCTTGTAGTTTCTCATCTCCAGATACTGATGCAAAGCAGTGAGGTTCTAGAGACTCATAATCACAGTCTATAACTTTCCTTCCTTTACCAGCAACTAAGAAAGCACGAACTATATTTACATACTTCATAATAATAGGAGCATCTTCACCAGGTTCAAGAGGTTTAGGAAGCTGTTGAGCATCACTACCGTATCTACCCGATACAGTACCGTTCTGCTTAAAGTAGAAGTAGTATCTACCGTCTTCCTGACGGTCTCTAAATCTATCTACATAAGTAGATTTGATTTTCAAAAGCTTATTGTAGACACGTAGATTCTCAGCCCAAGCATATTCCTTAGCTAGGTCTTTTACCATATCCATATCGAACTTATCTCTACCAGACTTAGTAAGAGCTCCTGATACTTTAGGTTGAATCCCCATATACTTAAATACTATCTCTCCTAAATGTTTTTTAGATTGAATATTAATAAGATCACCATCGTTAGACTCTTTCCATAGTTGACGACTTATCAATAGAAGCTCAGATTTAGGAAGTATAGTAAGGTCTCCTGTAAGTAGAAATTCCTTTATATCAGAATCTTCTAATTCCTCAATCTTACTTTTAGTCAGAGAGTACTTGCCGGTTTTATCTGATTTAGGCAAAGGTAAGGAATACCTTTCAACTAATCTTTGAGCAAATGTACCCTTATTACTAGGCTTAAAAGCCTGTACTGATGTTCTTTCAACCCATTTCTGGACTTCAGGTATAGCTAGTAGAGACTTCATTACTATCTCTTTATTCTTTTTCTGATCCTCTACAATCTCTCCATGTATCTTTTCTATCAACTCAATATCTAAGTCTACACCATGAGCTTCCATAGGTACGGTTACATCACGGTAGATCGGCATAACCTCTTCTTCAAAGAAGAACTTCTCTAAACCTTCTTCTTTAAGCTTAGCCAGATATAGATTACAAATACGAAGGGTAAGGTCAGTATCAGCACTAGCATATTTAGAAAGAATATCCAAATCTGCTTTATATATTTCAAAACTCTCTTTAGTAACGCTTCCACCATTATTCTTTATTGATTCTTTTAGTATAACTTGTTCTTCGTTAGCAGCTTTCTCTACATCAAGTCCTAACGCCTCTTGGTTCATTATAGCAATAGATTTTAGTCCAAAAGGATTACCAAAACCAAATGCACCTTCTTCGTACACAGTATGTACTAGAAGTCCAGTATCTACCCAAACATAAGGTAGTAAGTTAATACCGAAGTAATTATTAATAAACTGAATATCAAACGATGCGTTATGAAATACTAGTTTCTTTTTAATAAGTAAGTTAAGCAGTTTCTTAGAAAGATCCTCAGTAGATTCTCCTTCTATAGTCTGTAGATCTAATGTACCTTCTTTAAAATTCCAGACTAAAGTAGGAATATAAAAACCTATTCCTTCTGCACCCGATACAGACCAGCCTATTATTTTATCTTTACGAGGATTTAAACCAGTTGTCTCTGTATCGACAGCTATAGTATCTGATTCTTTAATGTGCTGCACCATTAGTCTTAACGTCTCTGAATCTTTGACGGTATAATACTTCTTTTCTAACTGCATATATAACCTTTTATTTTAATAAAGATAAGAAAAATTAGTCGGATAACCAACCTAGAATAATATTAATAACGATGAAGATATTGCAAATAATTGCTTGCAAAACTATGAATGTTCTTATCCAAGCAACATTATCAGCACGCCGCCGGTCCTCACCTGTCTTTTCACCTAATGCTCTTGCCCAGGTTTTCCAAAAGCTAGTATTCTCCATAGAGATCGAACTTCATTGGCTCTTCTTCTGGAATCTCTACTTCTTGTTTTTCAATAGCATAAAGTTTACCATCAAGAGGATCAAGTTGGTACGAACCTTTAAACTTAGTTTTACGCATATACA
>Ga0233444_10006487_pt1 | contig 10438 bp, 10 predicted proteins | sample SI_124_October20_6_FD_182792 | JGI IMG/M metagenome (GOLD analysis project Ga0233444, IMG submission 182792) | Seawater microbial communities from Saanich Inlet, British Columbia, Canada - SI_124_October2016_10_MG | ecosystem: Environmental > Aquatic > Marine > Inlet | place: Canada: British...
GCTAACAAAAATATAGGTTACTAATATTATGGATTTATTTATTTTAAACTTCATGAATAAAGTAGCTGCTTTTAAATCTTACTTGCTTTCCATAAACACCATTTTTTGCTCTTTTACCTGCGCTAACTACCATTGAAATTTCAGCAGGGCTTTTCAAATTTAGTAGTTTCTTAATTCTTTTGGAGTCAATTCCTTCCATTGGACAAGTATCGTATCCATAAGCTCTTAACGACAGCATCAAATTTTCACAAGCTAATGCAGTTGATTTATGCGCCCAGACTGCCATTCCTTTTTTATTGTATGGTTCTCTAGGTGTTGGTTTTTTTATTCCACGAATTTCTATGGCTATTTTTTTTAAATATCCTCTTATTGAAAATAGCCCTTGTTGGTAAGCCAGTGGAACTATCCGCCCATAATATTTTTTGACTGATTTGGGTGCTTTTTCTCCCATCTCATTTATTAATTCTAACATTCTTTTCTGATTGACTCTCCAGTAATCTGGTCTTGCTACAGCTACTACCAATTCTTGTGCTGTTGCTGCCGCTGGTTGGCCCAAGCAATAGGAAACCAATTTTTGTTTTTTTTCTTTGGATCTAACCCAGTAAAACTCCCATGGTTGTAAATTGGATGAATTTGGGGCCAACAATGCCAATTCTAAACAAGCTTTCATATCTTCTTCCAAAACAGGTTCATCGTTGTAGTTCCTTACACTTCTTCTGCTTTTTATTGTTTTTATAAAATCTTCTTTTTTTATTTCTTCTGCTTCTTCTGAATGGCTATTCCTTGTTTCGAAGAGTTCGTTTAGGATTGATTTTTTGTTTTTAGCCATGATTTTTTTTCCAATGTACTAATTCCATATTTATTTATTCTGTTAATTAGAACTTAAATAGTTTATGTTCTTCTTTTATATATTCATAAATAATTAAATTAGTTCTAAATATTATTTATGGATATTCTTGTACCAATACTTATTTTACTTTTAGCAGCCTTTATTTTTTTTAGAACCAAAAAAAGTGACAACACTGGCTCTTTAGAAGAATCTCTTGAAACGGAGCGAAATAAAATCTCAGAGTTAGAAAAAAAGCTAGCTGCCAAAGAAGTTGAGATAAACAATCATCAAAAAAATATTGAAATTGCCAATGCTAAAATCAATTCTTTGGAACAGCTTAAGACAGAAAAAACTCAAATTCAAGAGAGGTTAAAGCTAATTGAAATTGAAAGGAACAACTTGAAAAATGCGAATACCATACTTGTTCAAGAAGAAGAAAATAGAAATATAACTCTTAGAAAATCTATTGAATCTACTAATACTCTACAAGAAAGTCTTGAAAATGAAAAACAAAGAATCAATGACGATAGAGTTAAAGACGCACAGCAAGAATTAGAAAATCATAAACAAACTTGGAGAGAACACGAAAAAGATGTTGAGAACCATCTACAATTAATATGTAATAACCATGTTATTAAATACATTAGTCAAGAAGATTTTCCTCATCCAAGAAATAAGCCAGATAATGCCATTGAAATAATGGATCAACTTATTGTTTTTGATTCAAAAAGCCCTGCTAATGACGATTTAAATAATTTTCCAAAGTATATAAAATTACAAACAGAAAGTTTAAAGAAATATGCTAAGCATCAGGACGTGAAAAAAGATTTATTTCTTGTAATTCCATCTAACACACTACATGTTATTAAACAATACACTTACAATATCGGTGATTATAATGTCTTTATAATAACTAAAGATTCTTTAGAGCCTATTGTTTTAAGTTTGAAGAAAATAGAAGAGTACGAATTTGTAGATAAATTAAGTCCTGAAGAACGAGATAATGTCTGTAGAATTATAGGGAAATTCGCCCATACTACTAAAAGGAGAATTCAGATAGATCAATTTTTTGCCGAAGAGTTTTTACAAACTCTGCAAAAAGCAGGAGCCCAATTACCTAGGAAAATGTTGGAAAGTGTTATTGATTTTGAAAAAGCGGAAAGATTAAATCCACCTATGGAAAAAAGGAATAAGCAAATTCTAACCAAAGATTTACAAGAAAAGTCCACTCAAATAAAAAAAGAAATTCAAATAAGAGAGATACCTGAAATTCAAGCAAACATTGAATTTATTGATGAGGCTAATAATGACTAGCAGAAAAGAAAAATAATCTTAATTGTGAAAAAAATTAAATGAATTAATTCATTTTTTCAGAATAAAAAAAGAAATTTACTTCCCACTTAATAAAGCACTTTTTTTTGAGAAAATTAAAACGCATACATGCTAGTAAAGAATTAAGTTTCTACTCTATAGAAGGAAAGGTTTTAGATATTCCTTTTTATGAATCTAATGTTCCTGCTGGTTTCCCTTCTCCAGCTGAAGATTTCATGGATTTAGATTTAAATTTACAAGAGTATTTAGTCCAGCATCCTTCTGCTACTTTTTGTGTTAAGGTTACAGGCGATTCTATGCAAAATGCAGGTATTTTCAGTGGCGATGTAATGGTGGTAGACCGAGCTCTAGAACCAAAGAACAAAACCATAGTTTTGGCAGTGCTTGATGGCGAATTTACGGTTAAGAGGATTCACAAAAAGGGAGACTTGCTATACTTGAATCCAGAAAATGAAAATTTCAAACCTATTGAAATTACCGAAGAAATAGATTTTAAAGTTTGGGGAGTAGTAACACACATTATACATAAAGTATGATTGCTTTAGTCGATTGTAATAATTTTTATGCTTCTTGTGAGCGTGTCTTTCAGCCGAAATTAGATACTAAACCCATAGTAGTTTTGTCTAATAATGATGGATGTGTTATTGCTAGAAGTAACGAAGCCAAGGCTTTGGGTATAAAAATGGGAGCTCCAGCTTTTAAAATGAAGCCTATTTTTGACTACCACAATGTCCATGTGTTTTCTTCTAATTTTGCTTTGTACGGGGATTTGTCTAACAGAGTAATGCAAATACTTTCTCAAGAATCTCCAGCAATCGAAATATATTCTATAGACGAAGCTTTTTTAGATTTAAAGGGAGTAAAAAAATTAAATAAATTTTCTATTGACTTAAGAAAAAAAGTAGGGCAGTGGACGGGAATTCCTGTTTCTATAGGGATCGCACCTACTAAGACTTTGGCCAAGGTAGCTAACCGAATGGCTAAAAAATATAAGAAAGATGGTGTTTTTTTAATGAAAGAACCAGCTACGATAACTCGTGTTCTTAAGCATGTTGCGGTAGATGAACTTTGGGGAGTAGGAAGAAAATATTCCAAGTTTTTATCTCAAAGAGGATTTCAAACTGCTTATGATCTAGTAAACGCAAGTGAATCTTGGATTAGAAACAACATGACAGTAAATGGTCTTAGAATGATTAAAGAGCTAAAGGGAATTCCTTGCCTTGCTTTAGAATATGAAACCCAAAGAAAAAAAAATATCTGCACTTCAAGATCATTTGGGATGGACGTAAAGACACTTCATGAATTAGAAGAAGCGATAGCTTCCTATGCATCCACATGCGCGATGAAGTTAAGAAAAGAAAAAAGTCTTACTTCTTCCATATTAGTATTTGTTAAAACCAATCCTTTTAAGGAATTAAATAGCCAATATAGCCCTTGTCAAAAAGTTGTTTTAGATGTTCCTACTAACGATAGTATGGAAATTACTAGTCAGGCTCTATCGGTACTGAAAAGGATTTACAAAGATGGATTTAATTATAAAAAAGCAGGGGTTATTGTTGGAGATATTGTTTCTGAGGAATCTAGACAGTTGAGTTTGTTTCATACCCAGGATATTTTTAAAACTAAGAATATAATGAATGCCATGGACGATATAAACCGAAAAATGGGTAGAAATAAGGTTAGATTGGCTGTCCAAGGTTTTGATAGGAAATGGCGATTAAAACAGGAGAAGTTATCGCCTTGCTACACTACTAGATTTGAAGATGTTTTAGAAGTTAAAATTTGAAATCAATTATTAAATAGTTCAATATTTCCTTTGTAAATAGCCGCATCAGATACAGGCCTAGTTAAAGGTTGAATCTCTAGAATAAAATTATAGCTACCTGTTTTTACTTTAAGACCAGAAGGCAACCTTCCATCCCAACCTCTTCCGGAAAAGTCACTAAAAATTTCCTGTCCCCACCTATTGAAAATTCGCATGGAAATAAATTCATAGGAGGACCCAGAAACCATAAAAACATCGTTTAAACCATCTTGATTGGGAGTTAACACGTTGGGAATAACAATAGAAAAAGGCTCCCTTGGACAAAATTCAGTATCAAGTAGAAAACTATAAATTCCTGTACAATTATTAGTGTCAGTTCCCGAAACGATGTACTGGCCAGCAAATGGAGAAATAAATGGAATACTATCTTGAATATTATTGTTCCATAAATAGTTGTCTGCACCAATACCATAAACTAAAATAGTATCGTCTTCGCATACAATGGTGTCGTTAAAATTACTGGTAACATTGGGAGTTGGTAAGAAATTTAAATTTATATTAACAGAGGAATCGCAACCGTTTTGTGCAGTGAAAATATGTTGACCGATAGGGTTAGATATATTATAAATTTGAGAATTGTATATCAAGGAATCGTTTCCACAAATTAAAGTATCCAAATTGAAGAAAATATCTGGCAATTCGGTAATGGTAATGTTAACTGTAGAATCGCATCCATTTATGGAATTAAGTAACTCCGATCCGTTTGGATTATTTCCGTTGTAGGTATTGTTGTTAATTAAAACGGATGAACCATTGCAAATAACAGTATCTAAATTCACATTGTAAGTACTACTTCCAGGATTGATAACAATAGATAAATTTGTATCACAGTTTAAAATATTTAAATCATAAATAATTAGATTATAATTACCATCACCTAAACTATTTATGTTGAAATTGTTTGCAGTAACAGCGTTAAAAACAGTTGTGCCATTGGTGTCAATATTGTACAAGCTAGTACCTATTAAGTCAATTAAAATCTCCCCATCATTCTCGCCCTCACAAGTCTCAGAGTTTATGGTAGTTGAGATGTTTAAATCACAGCCCTGGCAAAAGAAAGAAGCTACAAATTGACCAGTTTCAGTACCGCTTCCATTTATGAAAATATAGTATGTAACTCCGTTAACTGTCAAAAATGAATATTCAGAAGTATTGCCTATCCCACTATTGTCATCGCAACCAACTACAATTAAGCTATCGCATGTACCCTGGTAAACGTGAATTTGGGTGTCAAAATTTGTTTCAGCATTTGATGTAGAAGTAGTTAGAATAGAACCATCTCCAGTAAACTCATACCAAACTCCTTTTCCAGGAATTTGATTAGAACAAGTTGGTGGAGTATTGGTATTGCTAGAAAGTATATTGTTCGAGGTGTCTATGAATCCACAACTTACCGCTTGGGCATTTCCGCATGAGTCATTATTTAGATTGGTTGCTATTCCAGACTGAGCAAGCCAATAATAATCGCATAAGTCTCCAGAATATCCATCAATATAAATATAATAGTCCTGTCCAATATTAAGTGGATTCGGTGAAGTGGAGGCATCTGGGATGGTAAAAGTTCCTGTGCTTTGAAAGACTCCAGCTGGATTGTAGCATGCTAGTTCCACCATTTGGTCCTCATTATTGCAGCTTCCTTCAAGAATTGCAAATTGAACTCCTTGATCACATCCATTTATTGGATCATAAATTATATTCCAATCCAAAACAATTGTATCGTCAGATGCTGTGAAAACCAACCATGAATCGTTGTTTGAATTGCCACAGAAATTATCTGGCCCGTTAGCGTTTCCGCCAGTTGAAACAGAATATCCACAATTAGTTGACCCATAAAAAGGGTCCAAAAGATTTAAGCTGGGTGCATTACATGGCAAATCGCTAGGTGCTGAAATATTAGTGCATGGATTACAAATTGAAAACCCTTGAGAGCTAGAGCAAGTAGAATCATTAAAGTCAGAGATTGCTATAGTAGATATTCCAGATAAACCATTGATCGAATAGGTTCCGCTTTGAACATTGCTAAAATAGACACTATCAATAACTGAGATACTAACAGAAGAGCCACTCCCTGTTGCAGACAAGTTTATAGCAATATCGTAGGTAGAATTGGGTTGGCATATTTTATTGTATGTTGCAACCGGAGTATTACAAATACTAATTGGCGATCTAAAAATCATAACTTCTGTTGCAATGGAGTTGGAAGTACAGTTCTGATCATTAATATGAAGATGTACTTCTCCGCTAAAGGGGGCGGTCCAATTTATGTAAGATGTATTTCCACATCCTATATAATCGTCGTTAAAATCTATGAGGTTACCTGTTTGATCTCTCAAGGTTAGTTCTGTATCGTAACTTGCCTGAACATTTCCATAGGTTGCACACGTAGAAAACTGATAATTTTCACCAGAAATTACTCCAATTTTTAGGATTTCACCTGCCCAATTATTGGCTGTTGCTGACCACCACTGATTTAATGTTGGAGTTTGTACTGTAGTTGGGAAAAAGTTAGTTCCATTATTGCATTGTGAATAAAGGAATGAAGGAACAATCGTAATAAATATAACAATTATTTTTTTTTTCATAGTATCTAGAGAAACTACGTTCATAAATCAAATACTTTCTCAATGTTATAATATTTATCAAACCAGTTTTCTCTAAAAACTAAGAATTCATTTTGTTTGTCCTGATTTTCACTACTGAACTCGTTTACATATTTTAGAATTGGTTCGTATTGTTTAGCAGTAAGTATTATATATTTTTTAGAGTAAATATTTAGAAATTTGCTTTTTATTTCTGGGACTGAGTCTATATATTTTTCAATTTTTTTAGCTGCTTCTGTACTTGTTTCTCTGTAAACAAGTTTTATATTATTTTGTTGAATTAAATTTTGGCCTATGGTTGGGTTAATTACCAAAAAATATATAATAAATAATAGAGCTTTCATTTTATTAATTGTTTTGTCTTAGGCTTTTAATTTATAAAAATAAATGTTATTTATTGATTTTAAGATAAATTTTAAGGGTAAAATCTATTGTTGAAAATTATTTTAAAAACTTCTGAAAATAATTGGACAGAAGTTAAAAGTTTCTAATTATTTTAGAATTAAATATTAAAAAAATGGAAGCAACTTCAAATCTAAATAATGAAATAGAATCTTTAAAGTCTAAACTAACTGGTAACATGTTGGAAGATATGGAAATAAGAGATCAAATCCACAATTTAGAAATGAAGAAGAATGGTGTTAAGCCTGAAGATTCCCATTTTGACTGTATAGGTTGTGGTTCTTAAACTATTCTTTCCAGCACTTAAAGTTTTTCTTACTTTAAAACTTGTAAAATAAAACACATTTATGGAATGGTATATTAAAGTATTAAAACAATTTTAAGACTTTAAAACAAGAGCTAGAAGAAAAGAATACTGGATGTTTACTTTATTTTCAGTTATTATTAGCGGAATACTAACTTTAATTGATACAAATTTAGGAACTGAGGTCAATACTGGAACTGGATTATTTGGTGGTATTTATTCGCTTCTAATTTTGGTTCCTAGCCTTGCCGTTGGTGTAAGAAGACTACACGACGTAGGGAAAAGTGGATGGATGTTATTAATAGCTTTAATTCCCTTAATTGGGGCCATTTGGTTGCTGATTCTTTTTTGTAAAGACAGTCAGCCACAAGAAAACAAATGGGGAGTTAACCCTAAATAAATTTTAACATCAGTAGAATTGTATAATTAGCCTCACTTCACTTTCTTAACTAGGTCAACTTTTTCTATAATGGAGTCTATAATAAGAGAAATAATATTATGACAAAAAGAAGAATAAGTGTTAAAATAAATAAAGCAGTCGTAGCCAAATACACACCTATCCATCCTAATTTTTTTCCGATATTTGCAAATTGTTTTCCTTTATATTTCTTTGGGTTTTCTTTAATTTTTTCCCCTCCATATATTCCTAAAATTATTGCAGAAATAAATCCTACTAGTCCTAACCCAAGTAATCCTATGATAGTGATAGAACCTAAATCCCGGAACGAAAATTCTATAAATGATAAAGCTGTTAGTATAAATCCTAAAATACTTGATACAAAACTGAGTAAACTTCTAGGTTCTATTTTCTTAATTTGACTGTAATTCTTTTCTTTCGAATTTGTATTAATTTTTTTAGAAGTATCGGCTTTTATAATTATTTCTTTATTTCTAATCTTAGCTTCTGGAATAATTTCAATACTATCAATTGTAGTTGATTTTTTAACAATTTGCATGTCATTAAGTGATGCTAAAAAATCTTTACCATTTTTAGGTTGTTTATATGTGACCCAATTATTGCTATTTATATTTTCTTTTCGTCAAACTTTTTAAATATGAATTTACTACTTGTGCAAGAAGAATATAGTATGACAAAAATCAGATAACACAAGATTTTTGAAATAATTTTCATTAAATATGATTTTTATATTTTTTTAATTAAGTTAATTGTTTGTTATTTATTTGTGATGGTTTGTTTTGTAGTGGTTACTTTCCAATACAAAAATTAGCAAAAATATTACCCAATAACTCATCACTAGAAATATCTCCAGTAATTGTTCCAATATAGTATAAAACCTGTCTAATATCCATAGCAATTAAGTCCCCAGGTAAATTTTCAGAAAATCCCTTTTCTACTTTAATAAGCTCATTAAAAGCTAGTTCTAAAGCTTCAAAATGTCGCATATTACTAATTACTACACTTTCGTTACGGACATTATTTCTCTCAAATAGTTCAAAGATACTTTCCTTTATTCCTAACGTATTTGGAGTAGTTTTTAAAGAAGCCATTAAGTGGTCTTTGGGAATATTTTTAGAACTTTTTATCAAGTCTATCTTATTGGCAATTATCAAACAAGGGACTTTATTCTCAACATATTTCCTTAAATCTTCATCTACTTCTTTCTCCGTAGTTGAACAGCTGTCATAAATATAAATAACCAAAGACGATTGGTTGATTTTTTCTAAGGTTTTAGCAACTCCAATTTTTTCAATTTCGTCTTCTGTATTTCTAATACCAGCTGTATCCACTAGTCTGAAGTCTATACCATTAATAGTAATTATTTCTTCTATAGTGTCTCTTGTAGTTCCAGCAATGGAAGAAACAATAGCTCTGTTTTCATTGAGAATATTATTAAGTAAAGTGGATTTTCCTGCATTGGGTCTACCGGCAATTACGGTACTAACTCCATTTTTAATAGCATTTCCGTAATGGAAAGATTCCTTTAGTTGATCAATATGAGTTATTAAATCCTGAATTAATTCATTTAAATGTTTTCTGTCTGCAAACTCTACATCTTCTTCTGAAAAATCTAGTTCTAGTTCTATAAGTGATGCAAATTCAATTAGTTTATTTCTTAAGATTTTTAGCTCTGAAGAAATTCCACCTTTTAATTGTTTTATGGCAATTTCGTGAGCTGCACTAGACTTAGAATTGATTAAATCTGCAATTGCTTCCGTTTGGCTCAAATCTAATTTACCATTTAAAAAAGCACGTTTAGAAAATTCTCCTGGCAAAGCCAATCTAGACCCATTATTAATTAATAATTCTATTATTTTTTGTTGTATAAATATAGATCCATGACAATTAATTTCTACTGTATTTTCCCCTGTAAAAGAATGAGGATTTTTAAAAACAGTGACTATCACATCATCTATTATTTGCTTTTTTTCGATTATTTTTCCGTACAGTACTTGGTAACCTCTGTTGCCTTTCAGCGATTTAGAAAATATTTTTTCTACTATAGAAAAAGATTCAGCTCCCGAAATTCGAATTAATGAAACACCCCCAACTCCTGGTGGACTTGAAATAGCACAAATACTTTCAGATTTATACGAATCATTACTCATTCCACAAATATATGTAGCTTTTTATCGTATTTTATATATAATCCACTAATTTTAAAATATGAAAGCATTCTTGTCTTTAATCTCTTTATTCCTATGGTGCTCAATTCATAGTCAAGAAGAGCCAAAGTTTAGCGTTAGAGGAGGGCAAAAGACTAGAGACCTGGGATATGTTTCTAAACGAAAAGCCTTGGACTGTAACAAAGACTTGGAATGGTCTCCAGGATCTACTATTGTCTTTCACAAAAAGTCTGGAAAACCTTATACTGGTACTTGTGTATCTTATTACGATAACAGAAAACTAGAAAGAAAAACCAACTTTATTTTAGGTAAGGAAAATGGCGAATGCTTTACTTATTATAAAAGTGGAGATGTAAAAGTAAAATCTATATATGTAGAAGGTATCGAAAATGGAACTTGGGGATATTGGTATGAAAATGGTCAAGTTGCCTGGGGAAATACCTACGACATGGGCAGTAGAGAAGGACAATGGCTGTATTTTCATGAAAATGGCAAACCTTCAAAATCATTGTCCTATAAAGACAATTTGTTAGATGGGACTCAAACCTATTATTACGACG
>Ga0233444_10006489_pt1 | contig 10434 bp, 8 predicted proteins | sample SI_124_October20_6_FD_182792 | JGI IMG/M metagenome (GOLD analysis project Ga0233444, IMG submission 182792) | Seawater microbial communities from Saanich Inlet, British Columbia, Canada - SI_124_October2016_10_MG | ecosystem: Environmental > Aquatic > Marine > Inlet | place: Canada: British...
AATAATTGTGATAAACAAAGGGTGATTGAGTGTTGGTTGTTTTAAGAACAGACTATTTGCAATCCTCTGCGTAACCATTCCGCCACGTGGCCATTATTCATTTATATAAATTATTTAAAGCATTTGTTTATTTTAATAAAGAGAAATCTAACTATTTAAGGTTGTAGACCTTTTGATATAAAGTAAATTACATAATAGTCTAAAGATATGAAATTTAAGAAATATAATCATCTCGAAGAAGAAAAAAAAATCTCCGAATATTGGATTAAGAACAGTTGTTTTAAACCTAAAAAAGGAAAATCTAGTAAACAATTTTCTGTTGTTATACCTCCTCCTAACATCACTGGAAGACTACATATGGGTCACGCCTTAAATAACAGTCTTCAGGATGTGCTTGTTCGTTTTAATAGAATGAAAGGCCTTGAAACATTGTGGCAGCCAGGAACAGATCATGCCGGTATAGCTACTCAAGCCATTGTTGAAAAAAATCTTGCAAAAGAGGGTTTAAATAAAAATGATTTAGGAAGAGATAAATTTATTGAAAAAGTTTGGAAATGGAAAGAAGAGTCTGGTGGAATAATATTAGAACAACTTAAAAAACTTGGTTGTTCTTGTGATTGGTCAAGAACAAGGTTTACAATGGATGAAGATTTATCAAAAGCTGTTACTAAAGTTTTTGTAGATCTTTATAAAAAAAAACTAATTTATAAAGATAAAAAATTAGTAAATTGGGATACTCAATTACAAACAGCAATTTCTGATCTAGAGGTAGTCCAGCGTGATGTTCAATCTCAGCTTTATTATATTGAATATAAAATAAATAATTCAGACAATAAAATAATTATTGCAACTACACGGCCAGAAACGATGATGGGGGATACAGCTATAGCTGTGAATCCTAAAGATGATAGATATAAAAATCTTATCGGTATGAATGTTAATATTCCAATAGTAAACAGGTCAATAAAAATTATAGCAGATCATTACGCTGATCCAGAACAAGGTTCAGGTGCAGTGAAAATTACTCCTGCTCATGATTTTAATGATTATGATGTAGGTAAAAGAAATAAACTTGAAATTATTAATATATTTGAAAAAAATGGAACAATTAATAAAAATGGTATCAAAGAATTTGTAGGTTTAGATAGACTTGAAGCTAGGAAGCTTTTAATTAAAAAACTCAAAGAGAGTGGTCAACTAGTTAAAATTGAATCTATTAAAAACAAAGTTCCTTACGGAGACAGATCTAATACTATTATAGAACCGTTATTAACTAACCAATGGTTTGTAGATGCAAAAAAATTGTCTAAAAAACCTATTAAAATTGTAAAAGATAATAAGACATCTTTTTATCCAGAAAATTGGACAAAAACTTTTTTTCAATGGATGAATAATATTGAGCCATGGTGTATATCACGTCAAATTTGGTGGGGTCACAGAATACCCGCTTGGTATGATGACAATAAAAATATTTATGTTGCTGAGAACAAACAAGAAGCTTTAAAATTAGCCAAGAAAAAAAATAAAAAAAATTTTTTTACCCTCAAACAAGAAACAGATGTTTTAGATACTTGGTTTTCATCTGCTCTATGGCCATTTGCCACTCTCGGTTGGCCATCAAAAACAAAGGAACTTTCTAAATTTTATCCAACATCAGTTCTTGTTACTGGTTTTGACATAATATTCTTTTGGGTTGCTCGGATGCTTATGATGGGTAATTTTTTTAATAAACAAACTCCATTTCACAAAGTGTACGTGCATGCTTTAGTGAGAGACGAGAAAGGACAAAAAATGTCCAAATCAAAAGGCAATGTGATTGATCCACTTGAGCTAATTAATGAATACAGTGCAGATAGTTTAAGATTTACTCTAATATCAATGGCATCACCTGGAAGAGATGTAAAGTTATCTAAAGACAGAATTATAGGAAACAGGAACTTTATTACTAAAATTTGGAGTGCGAATAATTTTCTAAAATTAAATAATTGTAAATTAGATAAAAAAATAAATTCCAACTTAATTAAACTTCCAATAAATCAGTGGATATATAATGAATTTATAAAAACACAAAAACTAGTTTCTAAAAATATTGAAATATTCAGATTTGATGAAGCTGCTAAACATATCTATCAATTTGTTTGGCATTCATATTGTGACTGGTATTTAGAGTTTTTAAAACCTATTTTTATCTCAAAAAATGCAACAGATATTAGAGAAGTTAGATTATTTTCATCTTTTATGATGGCTAATATTTTAAAAATGTTACACCCATTTATTCCATTTTTTACAGAGTCTCTTTGGTTGCAAAATAATTATAAGAAAACTTTTAAAACAAATTTAATTTCTGCTGAATGGCCAGAATATAAAAAAAATATTAAATTTAATAAGGCTCAAACAGATATAAATTATCTAATAGAGTTAATAACAAATATTAGGTCTACAAAAGCCGAATTAAAAGTGACACCTAAGTTGTTCAGTGATGTTTATTTTTCTGAAAAAAATTCAAAATTAAAATCGTTAGTAAAAAAACATTTAACTTTATTTAAACAAGTAGGAAGAATAAATAATATTTTAGAAAAAAATACAATAAATTCCATAGAAATATTAACTATTAATGAAAAAATTTCTATCAAATTTAGTGAAGATATTGATTTAGCTTCTCAAAAAGATGGTATACTACAAAAATTAGAAAAATTAGAAAAACAATCGAATGCACTGAAAAATAAACTCAATAATAAAGGTTATTTAAAGAACGCTCCTAAAGAAATTGTAAGAAATGATAAAAAATTACTTAATGAATTAACTATTGAAGATGAAAAATTAAGAAGTATTGTATCAAGTATCAATTAAAAAATGTTTAAATTTAATAAAAAAAAATTACCTAGTCGTCATACTTCTTTAGGTCCAGATAGAGCGCCTCATAGATCTTTTTACTATGCAATGGGTGAAACAGAACAAGATGTAATCAAACCTTTTGTTGGAGTAGTTTCTACATGGAATGAAGCGGCGCCGTGCAATACCGCATTAATGAGACAAGCACAATCTGTTAAGAAAGGAGTTAGAGAGACAGGAGGGACTCCAAGAGAATTTTGTACAATTACTGTTACAGATGGTATTGCTATGGGACATGAAGGCATGAAGTCTTCATTGATCTCTAGAGAAATTATTGCAGACTCAGCTGAATTAACTGTAAGAGGTCATTGCTATGATGCTTTAGTTGGCATAGCTGGATGTGATAAATCTTTACCTGGGTTAATGATGTCGATGTTAAGATTAAATGTTCCAAGTGTTTTTATTTATGGTGGTTCAATTTTACCAGGAAGTTTTAAGGGTAAAGATGTAACTGTTGTTGATGTATTTGAAGCTGTTGGAAAACATTCAGCTGGAAAAATGTCATCGAAAGAATTAAGGGAATTGGAATTAGTTGCATGCCCAAGCGCTGGTGCTTGTGGAGGTCAATTTACAGCAAACACTATGGCATGCGTATCTGAAGCCATAGGTCTAGCGTTACCTTATTCCGCAGGAACGCCAGCGCCTTTCGAGGAAAGAGATAAATATGCTTATCAAAGTGGGCAGACAGTGATGAATTTATTGGAAAAAAATATTAAGCCTCGTGATATTGTTACAAAAAAATCTTTAGAGAATGCAGCCACAATTGTTGCAGCCACTGGTGGCTCTACTAATGCTGCGCTTCATTTACCAGCTTTAGCAAATGAGATAGGAATTAAATTTGATCTAATGGATGTAGCTAAAATTTTTAAAAAAACTCCCTATCTTGCTGATTTAAAACCTGGTGGAAAATATGTAGCAAAAGACATGTGGGAAGCAGGAGGTGTACCTATGTTATTAAAAACTTTGTTTGAAGGGGGTTACATACATGGAGAATGTATGACAGTTACAGGTAAAACTATGCAGGCAAATCTTAAAAATATTAAATTCAACCCCAATCAAAAAGTTTTAAGAGAGTTTAGTAATCCACTATCACCAGATGGAGGCGTGGTTGGTTTAAAAGGAAATTTAGCTCCTGAGGGTGGAATTGTAAAAATAGCAGGCTTAAAAAAATTACAATTTACTGGCAAAGCTAGGTGTTTTGATAACGAGGAAGATGCGATGAAAGCAGTTCAAACTAAAAAATATAAAGATGGTGATGTTTTAATTATTAGATATGAAGGACCAAAAGGTGGCCCCGGTATGAGAGAAATGCTTTCTACAACTGGCGCAATATACGGACAAGGAAAAGGTGAAAAGGTCGCCTTGATAACAGATGGAAGATTTTCTGGAGCAACAAGAGGTTTTTGTGTTGGTCATGTAGGACCAGAAGCTGCATTAGGTGGTCCAATAGCACTTTTACGAAACGGTGACATAATTGATATTGATGCCAAGAAAGGAACTATCAATGTCCGTCTAACGAATGCTGAATTAAAATCTAGAAGAAAAAAATGGAAAGAAAAGAAATCAAGTTTTGGTTCAGGCACTATATGGAAGTATGCTCAAACAGTTGGTCCTGCTTATTTAGGAGCTCCAACACATCCAGGTAAAAAAAAAGAAGTTAAGGAATATTCAAAAATCTAATGAAAATAAGACCTGTTATTCTTTGTGGTGGCTCTGGTACTAGACTTTGGCCTAATACAAAAAAATATCAAGCAAAACAGTTTATAGATTTTGGAAATTGGACATTGTTAGGAAAAACTTTAGAAAGAACTAAAAATTCAATATTTGACCCACCTATAATTAGTACGAATTTAAAATATTTAAAGGAAATAAGAAAACATCTTAAAAAACACAAAATAAATAAATTCAAAATTGTTTTAGAACCTGCAAAAATGAATACAGGTCCTGCTATTCTTAGTGCTTCATTAATTAATGATATACCAAGCTTACAGCCCCTATTATTTCTTTCAGCGGACCATTTGATAGAAAAAGAAAATATTTTTTATAAACAAGTATTAAAACATCAAAAATATTTGTCAAAAGATAATATTTTTGTTTTTGGTATAAAACCCAGCAGAGCTTCAAGTGAATATGGTTACTTTACAACTAAAAAAAATAAAAGAATTCATAAAGTTTTAAGATTTATTGAAAAACCTAATCAAATAAAAGCAAAATCTCTTATAAAGAAAAAAGCTAGCTGGAACTCTGGAATGTTTTTTTTAAGAAAGGACTCAATTATAAATAATTTTAAAAGATATCAATTTAAAACTTTTAAAAATTGTCAAAAAGCAGTTTTGAAATCTAAATATTTTAAAAATACTTATTACTTAAATAAACAAGCTTTCATTAAAAGTGTTTCAAAATCTTTTGACCACGGGATATTGGAAAAAACAAAAAAAATTAATGCAATTAAGCTTGACATTCCCTGGTCGGATCTTGGTAGTTGGAAAGAAATCTGCAAGATGTATAATAAAAATAAAAATCACTATATTAGAAAAAATAATATCTTTTATCGACCATGGGGAAAATATATAAATTTATTTAATGGTAAAAATTTTTTGATAAAAGAATTATACGTAAAACCTAAAGGAATTTTAAGTTTACAAAAGCATTTTCACAGGGCTGAGCATTGGTTTATAACTCAAGGCTTTCCAAAAATTACATTAAATAAAAAATCTTTTACCCAAAAAACTAATGATACAATTTTTATTCCTAAAGGTGCAATCCACAGAATTGAGAACCCTAATAAAAAGCCAGTTAAAATAATAGAAGCTCAATTAGGCTCAATTTTAAAAGAAACAGATATCGTTAGATATCAAGATATTTATGGTCGTATTAGTTAATTACTAATTCAATTGGTGTGTGATCTGATGGCTTTATCTTTGATCTTGGTTTTTTATCAATAGTAATTGATGAAACATTTTCAATTAAGTTATTTGATAAAAGAAAATGATCTATCCTCATCCCATTATTTTTTTGCCATGAACCTGCAAAATAATCCCAAAATGTATATTCTTGTTTTTTTTTATTCAACAAACGGTAAATATCTTTAAAACCTAAATTAATTAATTCTCTATATTTTTTTCTTATTTCTAATTTACCAAGAGCATCATTTTCATATCTTGAAAAATCGTGAACATCTATCTCTTCAGGAATAATATTAAAGTCACCAGCTATCAACAAATTGGAGTTTTTAGCTAATCTTTTTTTAATATTGTTAATAAATTTTTTTAACCAATTTTTTTTATAAGTATATTTTACAGTATCTACAGGGTTACCATTTGGAACATATACATTTATTATTTCAATTTTTTTTCCATTTAAAGAAATTTCCCCTGTTATTATTCGAGATTGTTTTAATTCGTCTTTTATAAAGCTAGTACCGATATTATTAATTTTCAATTTCGAAACAATAGCTACTCCATTATAACTTTTTTGACCAAACACATAAGAGTTATAGCCAATATTATTGAATACTTCTTTTGGAAAAGTTTCTTCTTGTGTTTTGATTTCTTGTAAAAGTAACACATCAGGATTTGAGTCTTTGATATAATTTAGAATATTATCTATTCTCGCTCTTACAGAATTTACATTCCAGGAGATAATTTTCATTAAATTGAAAATGAAAGTCCACAACCACATGATGCTGTGGCTTTAGGATTATCAATTACAAAAGACTCGCCAATCATTTCTTTTTTAAAATCAACAACAGAACCAGAAATAATTTCAAGTGACTCTTTATCTATAATAACTTTATCAAATATAATGTCTTCTTCATTTGCGTTTTTATCAAAGCCAAAACTGTACTTAAAACCCGAACAACCACCACCCTTAACCTTGATTCTAAAATATTTATTTTTACTACTTTGGGTTATTTTATTAATCTCAATTTGGGCTTCTTTAGTAAAATCTATTTTTTTTTTCATAATTACAATACAACTAGTATATAATCTAATGCTTTAGCATGCAAAAAAAATCAATTATTAAGTTATCAAATTTAGCTGTCCCAACCTTATCTAAAGGTAGATTTAATAAGGAAAAAAAAACAACTTTAAGAAATGATTTTCAGCGAGACAGAGACAGGATAATTCATTCAACAGCTTTCAGAAGGTTAAAACATAAAACTCAAGTTTTTGTTAATACCTCTGGGGATCATTTTAGAACAAGAATAACACATTCATTAGAGGTTTCACAAATTGCTAGAACACTTTCAAAATTTTTTAATTTAAATGAAGATTTATCAGAGACTTTAAGTTTGTCTCATGATTTAGGTCATACACCGTTTGGTCATGCTGGTGAAGAAGCTTTAAACAACTGTATGAAAGATTATGGAGGATTTGATCACAATATTCAAACATTAAGAATTGTGACTATATTGGAGAACAGATATTATAATTTTAATGGTTTAAATCTCACTCTTGAGACACTTGACGGTCTTATAAAACATAATGGACCTGTAAAAAAATTAATTAAGTTTAATGATATTCTTGGAAAAAATTTTTTTAAAAATAAAATTAATTTTTTAAATAACTCATCCCTCGAAGCACAAATAGCATCTTTGTCCGACGATATTGCGTATAATAGTCACGATTTAGAGGATGGGTTAAAGTCAAATTTATTTAAACTCAATGATCTTAAAAACATTCCTATACTTAATAAAATTATTTCAAAACATAAAAAAAAATTAAAAAATTACTCAATAGATTTAATTGTAAGACAAATAATTAGAGAAATAATTAATGAAATGGTAAGTGATGTTATTAAAACCACAAAGATAAATATAAAATTAAATAAAATTAAAAATTTAGAGGACGTATATAAATCAAAAAAAAAAATAGTTAGTTTTTCAAATAAAATGAAAATATTTGATTTTAAAATAAAAAATTTTTTAAAAGAAAAAATGTATTTTCATAAAAGTGTTTGTATTAATACAGAATATGGTAAAAATATTATTATACAATTATTTGATTTAATTAAAAAAAACCCAAAAAAATACATTAATATTAATAAATATAAAAATTTAAGCTTAGAAAGAACAATCTGTGATTTTATTGCTGGAATGACGGATAGATATGCAATAAATCTTTATAAAAAAATTAAATGAATATATTTCAATTCTACTTATCAGAAATAAATCATCTTGTTTTAAGTCATAAAGATGATTTGAAATTAATTAATCTTGATAATTTAAAAAATGTCAATTTAGAAATTCCCCCTACACAATTTAATTGTGATTTGTCTTGTAATATTTCTTTAGTTCTTGGAAAAGCAAATAAGATTAATTCAAAAGATCTTGCTTTGCAGTTAAAAGAATTATTTGTAAATAAAATTAAAAATTTTGCTTCTATTGAGATCGCAGGTCCTGGTTTTTTAAATATCAAATTATCTAAGGAAGCATTAATCAAGAGTATAAATTCAATTCTATCAAGCAATCAAGTCTATGGCTCAAATCAATCCAATCGAACATTCAATATTGAATTTGTTTCAGCCAACCCAACTGGACCGATGCATGTAGGTCATTGTAGAGGAGCTATATATGGAGATGTTTTAGCAAATCTTCTCAAATTTAATGGCAATAAAGTTGTAAAAGAATATTATATTAATGATTATGGTAATCAGATTGAAAATTTTGTTGAGTCTGTTTTTTTTAGAATAAGAGAAATTAAATTTAGTGAAAAATTTCCATTGAAAGAAAATCTTTATCCAGGTCTTTATATAAAAGAAATAGCTAAAAAAATATTAGATAAAAATAAGGATATTAATTTAGATAATTTTGATAAAGCATTTCAATTTCTAAGGAAAAAATCTCTAAAAGAGTCTATGAGTCTAATTAAAAATGATTTGAGTTTATTAGGTATCTCACATGACAATTTCTTTTCAGAAACAAACCTTGTAGAAAGAGATTTGGTAAATAAAGCTGTTAAAAAACTCATTGATAAAAAATTTGTAGAAGTAGGTTTTTTACAACCACCAAAAGGTGAATTAGATAAGAATTGGAAACAAACAAAGAGATTAATATTTAAATCTACATTATTTGGAGATGATACTGATAGAGCTTTACAAAAAAACGATGGAACTTGGACATATTTTGCCAATGATGTTGCTTATCATATGGATAAAATTAATAGAAATTTTCAAAACTTAGTAAACGTACTTGGAGCCGATCATACAGGTTATGTTAAAAGAATAACCGCAGCCGTGCTAGCTTTATCCGATAATAAAATCAAATTGAATTGTAAGGTCTGTCAATTAGTTAAACTTTATAAAAATGGGGAACCATTTAAAATGTCAAAAAGAGCAGGTGAATTTATTTCCGCACAAGACCTTGTTAATGAAGTAGATAAAGACTCAATAAGATTTATGATGCTTAACAGAAGCAATGACGTAGAAATAGATTTTGATTTTGATAAAGTTAAAGAAAAAACAAAAGATAATCCAGTTTTTTATGTACAGTATGCTTTTGCTAGAATTAATTCTTTACATAATGCTCTTCAAATAGATTTAAATAGTAAAGTTTTAATAAGTAAAGAAAATTTTGAATTAAATACTAATGAAGAAAAAATTTTAAGAAAAGTATTTGAATGGCCAAAAATAGTTGAGTCTGCTTCAAAAAAATTTGAAATTCATAAAATACCTTTTTATTTATATGATCTATCTACTCTATTTCACTCATATTGGAGCAAAGGTAATGAAGATAAAAAATATAAATTTATTGAAAATAATAAGATTAAGAGAGTTGAAATTCTTGCCATCATAAAACTTGTTACTATTGTTATCCAAAATGGAATGAAAATTCTTGGTGTTTCATTACCAAGAAAAATGTAATGTACAAAATATTGAATATACTATTATTATCATTATCATTAATTTTTTTTTTCAGCACATATAGACATTATTCATCAAATAAAAATATAAAGATAAAAGAATTTAATCGTACTAATATTGATCAAATTATAAATAAGAAAATCTCAAATCTTCCAGTGTTATTTAATGATACAAATAATATAATTGAATTTAATAATTCAATTTTAAATGAAAACATTATTGATAAACCAAGAAGTTTTTGGAACTTATTAAAATATAAATGAAAAAAAAAGCAATTATCATAAGTATAAAAGGAACTAAATTAACAAATAAAGAAAAATCACTATTTTTAAATGAAAATCCTTGGGGTTTAATTTTATTTAGAAGGAACATAGAGTCTTTAACTCAAATAAAAAACTTGATTAAAGAAGTTAAAAAATTTACTAAAGATAGTAATTTTCCAATTTTAATTGATGAAGAAGGCTCAACAGTATCGAGATTAAAAGATATAATGAATCACGATGTTTCAGCAAACTATTTTGGAAACTTGTATTGTGATAATAAGATATTAAGTATAAAGCTTTATAAAGTATACTTAAATTCACTTTGCAAAAAATTAAAAAATATTGGAATTAATATCAACACTATACCTGTCCTAGATGTTTTAAGAGATAATACAAGTCAAGTTATTGGTAAAAG
>Ga0233444_10006490_pt1 | contig 10433 bp, 8 predicted proteins | sample SI_124_October20_6_FD_182792 | JGI IMG/M metagenome (GOLD analysis project Ga0233444, IMG submission 182792) | Seawater microbial communities from Saanich Inlet, British Columbia, Canada - SI_124_October2016_10_MG | ecosystem: Environmental > Aquatic > Marine > Inlet | place: Canada: British...
TTAAAGAATCTTGGGACCAAAAATTCGTGGTAAATAGAATGATTGAAATGAAGAAAGTTAATTTATTCATGGGTTTAATTTATCTAATTTTTACAAATTTAATTATCTATTCAAATACTCATCAAGATGAAGATAAATGTTAATATTGGCATAACATTGATTTCTTTATAAAATATTGTTTTTCAGTTCTTTAGGTCTAAAATTTATTTATTAACATAGTCAATTATTCTTAAATTATTGTAGTATTAAATTATCGTTAAGATTGCTTAATATTAATGTTATTATAATTTTTTTTTATTCAATTTGTTTAAAATAATTACTTAAAAATGAAAAAATTTATCGTTCTACTTTTTATTGCTTCCGTTTATTCTGCTAGTTCTCAAGACATAACTAATAATAGATTTGGCAAGGGTCTTATTAATGTATTTGCAAAAGATTCATCTTGGTCTTCAAAAGTTGCTTTTAGATACCAGACTAGATACGAAGGAAATTATGATTTAGTGGATAGTGATTACACTGGAAGAGCATTTGTTAGAAGAGCAAGAATAAAAGGTAATGGATTTGCTTTTAGCCCCAAAATAACTTACAAATTTGAATACGATGTTGCCAATGGCTATGTTTTAGATGCAGTTGTTAAATGGAATTTTACTGGAAACTGGACAGTTTGGTTTGGACAAACTAAACTTCCTGGAAACATAGAAAGAGTATTTTCTTCTCAAAAATTACAACTTGTAGATAGATCTTTGTTGAATTCTAAATTCACTCTAGACAGAGATGCAGGTGCTCAACTAAGACATCACTTTAAATTAGGAAATACTTTTTTAGTTAGAGAAATTTTTGCAGTTTCTCAAGGCGAAGGTTTAAACGATAAGTCTAAATCAACTGGAAACGGATATACAGGAAGAATTGAATTACTGCCATTTGGAAATTTCACTAAAAAAGGAGATTATTTTGCTGCTGATTTAAAGCGAGAAAAAACTCCAAAATTAATGTTAAGCGCAACCTATGATTTTAATCAAAATGCAATGCTTTCAAGAGGTCAAAAGGGAGATTATCTCATTGGTGATTTAGAAAATCTTCAAACACTTTTTATAGATGCCCATTTTAAATACCAAGGATTTTCATTTTTTGGTGAATATGTTGATAGAAAAACTTCAGACGGGTCTCCATTATTAGAAAACAGTTTCGTGGATGGTGAATCTATAGATGAATGTTACTACACTGGAGAATCAATTAATCTCCAGCTTGGTTATTTAATGAAAAATAATTGGGAAATTGCAGGAAGATATACAAATGTAAATGCCAATGATCTTTATGATAATAATGATCTTAACCAGTATACTATTGGTTTTTCAAAATATGTAGTAGGTCATAATTTAAAAGTTCAAACAGATTTTAGTTACAATACTGAACAAGGCCAAAATGACAAATTACTATTTAGGTTACAAACAGAATTCAATTTTTAGATTACAGGTCAAAACTTGTAATTATATCCAAAACTAAATAACCTACCTGGGTTTCTTAATTTAAAATTAAGACTTTCAGAATTGAAAGATTCAAACTTACTTTCCATAGAGTCATTTAAAATATTGTTGATTCTAAAATTTAAAGAGGTTCTTTTTTCTTTTCCAGTTGAAATATTGAAATTAAAGTTTAAACTATGAAAAGGCATGGTGTAGACGTCTGGCAAAAAACCTGTACCTACAATCTCTAATGTTTTTCCCTGAAGATTGTAAAAAAGTCCAGTTTGTATTCCTTTGTCTGGATTTGAATAATTTAATCCAGTATTGACAAGAAACGGAGCTTGTCCCTGAAGAGTTCTATAATTTCCTAAGTCTTCCCCAATTCTTAGCATATTTTGTCTTAAATTATATTCACTTTCTGAAAAAGACAACTTTGAATTAATAAAAGAGGCATTAACATTTAGACTAATGTCTTTAAAAAAGTTATTTATGAAGGATAAATTTTTTCTAATTTCTAGCTCAATACCCGATATTGATGCAGAACCTAAATTTTTTGGTGTGAAATTTGTTGGTGCAGATTCAAAATAGGTCATTTCTATAGGATCTCTAAAGTTTTTATAAAATAAACTAAATGCAAACATTTGTGAGAAATCTCCAAAGTACTCATACCTTAAATCGTAATTCTGTATGTAAGAAGGCTGAAGTTCAATATTCCCTATAAAAGTCATATTTGATAATGGGTCGTAAATTTCAGCAATCGAAGCTTCTTTGAACGATGGTCTTGCTGTAGTTCTAGTTGCGGATCCTCTTAAATTACTTTTCTCATCCAATTGTAAAATTAGATTTGCAGTAGGAAATAAGTCTAATTTATTGATGACATTTTCTCTAAGAAAATTAATGCCTTGTTGAGAATTTTTCCCTGAATAATATAAGTCAAATTTCTCAGCTCTTATCCCTAGTATTGTTCTCAGAAAACCAAAAAGTTTTATTTCGTTAGAAAAATATCCAGAAAAGTTGGTTTTTTCAGCATTATATCTTCTTGCATCTTCAAATATTGTGGTATTTGGATTTATATATGTTCCTTGATTGCTGCTAACTGACCATATATTATTGATAGCTAATAAAGAATCTGAAACTCCATTGTAGTTGTTCCAATCTTCTAAAGAAGTATATGTGCTACTTAGTGAATATTGCCCTATTTCAAAGTTTCTCACTTGGTAGCTAGTTAAAACACCAAATTTGATTTTAGATTTATGATCATCCATGCCATATTGTTTGGTGAAATCAATCTTCCCATTTAAATGATTTTCATTTAAAAAACGCCAGATTCTTTTGGGCTCTGTATTTTCTTGAAAACTAAAAACACCTTCTTCATCTTGAAAAGTAGTAGTTCTTATGTCCTTGTCATGAATTCGTGAAATTGTAGGAGATAATTTCCATTCAGTTTTCAAAGAAGCATCTTGCGAACTATGGGTTCCTTGTAGCAGTAGATTGGTAATACTTCTTTGGGTATATTCTAAATTATCCTTATTAAAGTCTATAAAATCTGAAAATCTAGTTTGTTGTCTGAATTTTCCTGATTTTGATTCTCCATTTTGAATATGAAGAAGGTTCAATTTATATTTTGAATGATCTGTTCTATAAGAAATACCACCTAATGAGCTTAATATTATATTGTTAATTCCAATATCTCCTTTTTGTGTTCTGTTGGTGTCAAGTGTGAAAATATTGATGTCTGTATTTTTATTAAAAAAGTTGTTTTCTGTGTTTTGATAAAATTCAGTTTGGTTGCTGTATGAAATGCTGCCTATAACACCAATAGTATGATTTCTTTGACCAATATCAAATTGATTTCCAGATGAATAGCCTAATGAGTAGTTCATAAAACTCTTATTCTTAATAGCTGACATTTGAGGATTGAATTCTTTTGTAAACTCAGTTACTCTTAAAGCATCTTGTGGAGTTAAGTTAAATCTTGGATCTATAATTTGACTAGAATTGGTTTCACTTGGTAAAGCTCTTTTACCGTTGTCAAAACCTAAAAAATCTGTAGAACTTCCACTGCTGGATAAATAATCAGAATTTAAATGCATTTGAGGATTAAATCCAGTTTTTATTTTTAAAGATGGATTTTTTTTGGAGGTGAAATCTTTGGTAACAATATTAACTAGACCGCCTGTAAAATCTGCAGATAAATCAGCACTAAAAGATTTAGTTATTTGAACATTTTCTAAAATGTTGGTTGAAAATAAATCCATCTGAATCGTGTTTCTATCTGGATCTAAGCCAGGAATATTAATACCATTTAAAATTGATTTTGAGTATCTATCTCCTAATCCTCTTACATATATATACTTCCCACCCATTAAAGATACTCCAGGTACTCTTTTAATAGCGTTTGCTAAATTACTTGAACCTACCTTTTTAAAGGATTCCGATGAAAGTCCATCCATTAAATTTGCAGATTTTTTTTGCATTTTTAACAGAGCTTCTTCCGTATTTTTTGTATTAGAAACAGAAATTACTACTTCTTCCAAACCAACTGAGGAGGATGATAGATAAACATTCACCTCTTTTGCATCATTTTTTAAAACTTCAACTCCTGTTATTTCCTTGGTTTTATACCCTACAAATGAAAAAATAAGGGAATATTTCCCGGGTGAAACAATAATGGTGTAATTCCCATCAAAATCAGTTGTAACACCTTTATTAGTTCCTTTTACTAAAACATTTGCAAAAGGCATTGTTTCATTAAAGTCCTCATCTGATACTTTTCCAATTATTTTACTTTGTGAATACCCAATTATACTACTTAAAAGTATTAAAAATGTACCTATTGATTTAATCATATTTTTTAATAGATAAAACTGTCTTTCGAATTTCAAAAGACAGTTAATATTTAGTTATTTTAAGCTGTTAGTTTTATAATGCTCCTTTTTCATTTGCATATGTCCATGAAAATTCAGAAATATCTGCACCTATATTATTAGCACCATCTTCTACGACTGTACATATCGTTATTCCATCAGTTTCAAATGAGGAACCAACAGACGATTTGTCTTTAAAAATTGATCCGTTTGTTAAGTCGGGTGTGAAACAATTATTGCCATCGTAATTTGCGGGACTAAACTCAAATCCAGAAAATGTCAAATTTCCAGAACTAAAGCTTAATGCGTCTGCGTCTGCGTCTAACTCAATATCTTTTCCTGTAGTAAAGCCCTTGATATAAATATTTGAATTATTTCCTGTTGCTCCTTTTCTATAGTCAGCAATTTCTCCATCGACACCTGTAGCATAACACTCGTTGTTTGTACCAACCAGAGTTAAATTATTTAATGTGAAGCTCCCTGTTGCAGATCCCTCTGGTCCATCAATTTCTAAAGCATGATCAGATGCATCATTTAAAATCACCATAGAATTAGAAATTGTACCCGCGTAAGCTTGGTCAATATCCAATCCGTCGTCTCCTTGTCCCCAAACTAATAATTCAGAAGCATTAACAGTTCCACCAAAAAATTCTATACCATCATCTACATTTCCGACTACTTCTATATGATTAATTGTAGTTCCATATCCAACACATCCAAGTGTTAATCCATTAATTTCATTTCCCTCACCAATTTCAGCTCCTCCGTGTCTAATAGATATGTATTGAATGATTCCTGAATTATCGGAAGGGTCATTCCCACCATATAGCCCATTAGTTTCGGATGCAGGAATACCTTCAATTTGAAACTCTGTTACGTCTCCAGAAAATGATCCAGGTGCATTTCCTAAAATTAATAATCCGCCCCATAGACCTCTTACATTTTCTGATAAAGATGACCCAGAGTTGGCCCCAATTGTAATATCGTCTGATTCTGATGTCATTATGATAGGAGAGCTTTCAGTCCCTTGAGCAAACAGTTTTCCTCCTCTTGCAATAACAAGTGAAGTTGCATTAGCTCCGGTTCCTGCCTTAGACTTAATAATAGTTCCAGCTGGAATAGTTAAAGTAACTCCGTTTGGGACAATTACTCTACCTTCCATACACCAAATGACTGAAGGATCTAATGTTTTATCAGAATTTAATGTTCCTGTAAGTAGAAAATCCTCTTGGATATATTCACAACCACCATCGTCTTTATTTGCTTGTGAATTATAATTAATAGCATTAGGGTCAGTACACCCTTTCTTTTGACAACTGCAAATTGTTATGCAGATTATAATTAAAATGGTAGTTAATTTCATATTTTTCATTTTATTAATTCAAAGTTTATTTTTAGTTTTAAATTATCTTAGACAAAGGAATATAATGTCAATCATATCTTTGTTTTTCTAATAGTTATTAAACTTTTATATATATGTTAAGTCCATGTTAAATCATATTAAATAAATGTTAACAGATTTAATTTTTTAATGTTAATTTAATGTTCTAGTAACCTTGTAAGGATTTCAATAAAATAATTTAGATGCCAAATAAAAATGAACTTAAACCTATGCCAAAAATTCTACTTGTAGATGATGAGCCAGACATTATTGAAATAATTCAATATCATTTAGAAAAAGAAGGTTATCTAGTTAAATCTGCAACTAATGGATTAGAGTGCTTAACAGTTGCTAAATCATTTGTTCCAGATTTGATTTTGTTAGATGTAATGATGCCTGAGATGGATGGTATTGAAGCATGTGTAGAGCTAAGAAAGGAAAATGTTTTAAAAGGAACTCTAATTGCTTTTTTGACTGCAAGATCTGAAGATTATTCTCAAGTTGCTGGACTAGATTCAGGAGCGGATGATTATATCGCTAAACCAATTAAACCAAGAGTTTTATTAAGCAAAATTAAAGCCTTACTAAGAAGGTCAAGTCTTAATCAAGTTATAAAAAATGACAAAGTTTCTCTTGAAATAAATAGAGATAAATATATTGTTGTTTGTGACGGTAAAGAATTCACTTTGCCTAAAAAGGAATTTGAACTTTTAGCACTTCTTTTCTCCAAACCAGGAAATGTTTTTACAAGGGAAGCTATTCTAGCAAAAGTATGGGGAGATGATATTGTTGTTGGCGACAGAACTATTGATGTTCATATTAGAAAGTTAAGAGAAAAAATAGGCAGCCACTACATTAAAACAGTAAAAGGAGTTGGATACAAACTAAAGCTGTAACATTTTTCTAAATTCATTTAGTATTACACTTGTTGCTCCCCAAACTATTTTATTATTTAAATCTAAATAAGGAACTTCAAAATTCACATTCCCACTAATTTTCTTAAAGCTCATCTTCTTAATCTTAATTACATCTTTTTTAAATAGTTCTTCAATATTTACTTCAATTATTCTTTTAACTTCCCTCTCACTAGCTATGAAATCTGGTGTAAAATCACAATAGCCTACAAAAGGATGAATTAAGAAATTACTCGGAGGAACAAATACTTGAGTTAATTCACCAATAATATTAATGGAAATAGGATCAACGCCAATTTCTTCCTTAGTTTCTCTCAAAGCAGTTTCTTTCATAGATTCACCACTTTCATTTTTACCTCCAGGAAAAGATATTTGATTGCTATGGGTCCCTTCGTACTCTTGCCGTTCAATTAAACAAAAAAATGTTTTCCCATCCTTAGGATAAATTAGTAATAAAGTACTTGCAATCTTAGGGTTTTTATTTTTAAAATCTAGCTCTATTTCATTTCTGTATGGAGCCATTTCTGTATGGGCCTGTTTTCCAGGAAGTGGAAGATCAAACGCCTGAAAAATTTTATTTATCCTAGTTTTAAAATTCAATAAAAATAATATTTGTTACAAAGATTGTATAAATATCAAAATTGAAATGGTACTATGCCAATTTGTTTTCTAATTTTGAATAATATATGAAAGAACTTTGGTCATCTAGCGTATTTTGGAGAGTTTTAATAAATTCAATTGGTGTAATTTCTGTTATTCTTGGTTTTTGGTTGTTGGTTAAGCTAATCAAGTTTATCTATTCTCTTAGAAAAAACAAAAATCTAAATGCTAAGAATTATATTGACCTACTGCCAATTCCAAGTGAATTTAAAGGAGACGTTCAAATAGGAATTACTTTAAGTAACGTACAAAACATAGACTTTAATATTTTAGACAATAAAGAAAAGCAACTGGAAAATATTTACAATGGTAATATTGAAAAGGGGGAGAAGATTTTTAAAATACATTCTCTTAAATATAAAAATGGCGAATATTTCATTTCAATCAAGACAGATCACCAAAATATTTTAAGGAAAATTTTAGTTGATAATTAATTGTATTTTTACCTAACTAATATCTCTGTTAATTAAATAGAAAATTGAATTCAAATTCTAAAATATCTCTTAGTGTAAATAGTGAAACAGGATTTTTAAAGTCGGTTGTTTTAGGAATCCCCAACGATATTGGTTCTATTCCTACTATTGAAGAATGCTTTGATCCTTCCTCTATTTACCATTTAGAAAATAACACTTATCCTACTGAAATAGATATCTCTAACGAGATGACAGACTTTTTGGACGTGTTGAATAAGTACAATGTGGAGGTTTTAAGACCAGAAAACATTCTAAATCTTAATCAAATTTTTGCTAGAGATTTGGGGTTTGTTATACAAGACACTTTCTTAATTTCCAATATCATTGAAAATAGATCTAACGAAATTCCAGCTATTGAACATATTCTTGCCCAAATTAGTTCTGATAAAGTTTTAAAGATTGATTCTAATTCAAAAATTGAAGGTGGGGATGTTACTATTTTTAAAGACCATGTTTTTATTGGGGCTTCTAACCATACAGATTTTAATAAATACAAAGTTGCTAGAACCAATTTTGAGGCAGTAGATTTTATTAAAAATAATTTTCCCAATAAGAAGGTTATGGGTTTTGAACTATTTAAATCCGATACCGATAAGAACGAAAACACCTTACACCTAGATTGTTGTTTTCAACCTGTTTCCAACGATCTAGCCATAATAGCACCTGATTCTTTTAAAAATAAAAGTGATGTTGGTTATTTAGAAGAATTAATCGGTAAGTCTAATTTGTTTTATCTATCTAAAGAAGAAAAAAACAATATGCATTCTAACATTTTTTCGATTTCTCCCAGTGTAGTAATATCCGATACAAGATTTTCAAGATTGAATAGTTGGTTACAACAAAAAGATATTTTAGTAGAGGAAATAAATTATTCAGAAATATCTAAAATGGGAGGTTTATTTAGATGCTCCACTCTTCCATTAATAAGAGGGTGATGTCACAAATAACAAATAGTATTTTAATGATTAAACCAACGGGCTTCACCTACAATGCGGAGACAGCAGAAAATAATCATTTTCAAAATCCAATAAGCACCCAAAACCAAAAACAAATCTCTGAGAATGCTCTTAGAGAATTTGACAACATGGTTTATAAATTAGATACTAAAGGGGTTAATGTAACTGTATTAGAACCTAAGGACAATCACCTAAATCCAGATGCTGTCTTTCCCAATAATTGGTTTTCTGTTCATAAAGACGGAACTAAAGTTCTTTACCCAATGTTCGCCAAAAGCAGAAGAAAGGAAAGAGACTTAGAAATCTTTAACTTACTAGAGAAAAATTTAAAATTTAAAATTAAATCTACTGTTGATTTAACAATCTATGAGCAAGAAAACCTTTATCTAGAAGGAACAGGAAGTATGATTTTAGATAGAGAAAATAAAATAGCTTATGCTGCTTTGTCAGAAAGAACTTCCAAAAAAATTTTGGTTGACTTTGGTCAGAAAATGAATTACAATATTGTTCACTTCAATACTCTACATACAGTTAACCATATACAGTCACCAATTTACCATACCAATGTAATGTTGTGTCTTGGAGATAGTTTTTCTGTAATTTGTTTAGAGACAATTTATGACCAACTGGAAAAGGTTAAGGTTTTAAATTCCCTGCAAGAAACTAACAAAGAAATTATAGAAATTACTGTCCCACAAATGAATAATTTTGCTGGGAATATGCTAAATGTTATAGGTGCAAATAACTCTCCAATTATTGTTATGTCACAATCTGCTTTTGAAACTCTCAATAAAAGTCAGCTTAAAAAATTAGAGAAGTTTGGTGAGATTGTATTTTCTGATCTTTCTACAATTGAAAATTATGGTGGTGGAAGTGCTAGATGTATGATGGCTGAACTTTTTTATTAACGCTTCCTTAAGCCAAATCCAATTTTTTATTTACAATTTTCTTAGTTAACAGATAGATAACTGAAAAAATTCCAAATATTAAGATTAATATAATCAGGGATAAATCTTTTTCATAATTCAATAGCCAAGTTATATTTATAAGTGCCTGAATGGTAAAATAAATTGAAGCAACAAGTAAATGAGATAATTTATATTCATTCACCAATAACTGATAAAGATGTTTTCTATGAGGAAGAAAAATATTTTCTTTTGCCAACAATCTTTCTACAATAGTCCATCCAGAATCCATGAAATAAACCAAAAACAAAATTAAAGGACTTAAGCTATTGATTTTGACCATTAAAGTTATTGTTAAAACCGCATATATAAAACCCATTGTAATTGCACCAACATCACCTAAAAAACAAACTGCTTTCTTTCTAATATTAAAATAGCCAATTATTAAATTAGAAAGCATAACTATTAATAAGAAATTGCTGTCTGTAAAAGCAATAATATAAGCATTGATTAAATAAAATGGAATTAAAAATGACAAGGAGTATAATATGGTTAAGCCATTTATCCCATCCATAAAGTTCAATATATTAATGCTGCTAATAATGAGAAAAAACATCAAAATAAGTAAATACCATTCTAATCCATTATAGCTTCCAGTAGAAAGAAAATATCCAATGGTGAGACACTGAAAAATTAATTTGATCTTAAAATTAAGATTTTTTACATCGTCTATAAAACCCATTATTCCCAAAAGAAGACCACAAATGATAATACTTGGCATGTTGAAATTGGAACTAATCATATATATAACCAA
>Ga0233444_10006492_pt1 | contig 10430 bp, 5 predicted proteins | sample SI_124_October20_6_FD_182792 | JGI IMG/M metagenome (GOLD analysis project Ga0233444, IMG submission 182792) | Seawater microbial communities from Saanich Inlet, British Columbia, Canada - SI_124_October2016_10_MG | ecosystem: Environmental > Aquatic > Marine > Inlet | place: Canada: British...
TCAGTATCTGAGCTAGTGTTTTGGGCAAATCATCTCGCCATACTGAGTCAATTCAGCCAACACTGCTTGACTTTCACGATCCACATATTGTTTGCCAAGTTGTTGTAAATCGGTCCTAAAATCACTGTAACTTCTTGGTCGTGTTCCAGATTCTCCTTCTGGTTCAAGCAAACGTTGTCGTCGAAAAGTTTCCCAGGTTTGTTTTTCAGTATCGCTGAGTTGATCTAGGTGGTTGCGCGCTTTCATACGCAAGAGCATTTCATTCAGCCGATGGTCAGAAAAATTAAATTTGCCTTGCTGCCAGGATTTTGGCCCATTTCTGTGTACCTGCATCATCGCATATCTATCTGAATCACTAAAAAAACCACCACTATAAAGGTCAGCATCCACATCACTAGCAGGTTGGTATCTCCGTTCAGAAAAGGCTGCAATAATGCGATTGCGGAACTCACACTGTTGGCGTAACCAATCCAGATTCTGTTGACAGCGTTGTCGATTTATACCGTATCGTTTAGCATCACTTGCTGTCAAGACTTTCATTGGTGTTACCACTGGACACCGGTTGAGGTGTAATTGTTTGACTCTCAGGCGTTGTTGACCTGTTGGCAATGTCTGCTGCTGGTTAAATAGGCAGCTTTGTAATTCTGCAACTGTATGATTTGCATAAGTTTGTGGATCTTGTTGCAAATCATACAGCAGTAAACTGTTTTTATTCGTAGGGTGTATCCCTAAGGCACCCACTAAAGTTAGAAAACCCTGCCGTTGGCCATACATGCCACTGATATGTAAGCTAGGCTTATTTAAGCTTAGATCCAGTTGCGCACGTACTTGCCGTTTGTCTTTCAAGTGCAACAAAAAGTTGAACAGACGAGGCTGCTCCTTGCGGATTAGACGGGCCAAATCAATCGTAGCTGCTACGTCTGCCAAGGCATCGTGGGCGTCACTATGTTCAATGCCGTTAGCGGGTGCTAATTGATCCAGCTTTAGTACCAGTTCATCATTTTTATTGCGAGGCCATACAATACCTTTGGGCCTGATACTGGATGCAGTGCGTACTAGATCAATTAAATCCCAGCGCGAGTTGCCCTGTTGCCATTCACGGGCATAGGGGTCAAGCAAGTTGCGGTATAGTCCGTAGCGGGTGAACTCATCATCAAAACGCAAATTATTATAGCCAACCACACAAGTTTCAGGTTGGCACATTGCCGCGTTGATGCGGCGCATAAACTCAACTTCTGGCAAGCCTTTAGCAAGCGCTTGCTGGGGTGTAATGCCAGTGAGTAAACAAGCCTGTGGTTCAGGCAGGTAGTCGTCTGCTGGGCGACAATACCACATAATCGGCTCTTCAATCTGCTGTAGTTCTAAGTCGGTGCGTATGGCGGCAAACTGAGCCACCCGATCCCAGCGAGGATCCAAGCCAAAGGTTTCGTAATCATACCAGAGAAAACTGGGTATCTGAGTTGTTCGGTTAGTCATCATTCACCTGTCACTACTCATTCAACAGCATTACTATATAATTATCAGGTTAAAAATCAGACTTATCACTACGCTTTCAGTTTAGCTGCGATGATAGCGGTGTGGCACAAATGGCATGGGAGTAATTTTGCAGGGGCGTTGTTGTCCCCGTACTATGGCATAGACTTGGTTACCTACCATAGCGTGTTGAGACATCACATAACCCATAGCGACTGGGGCATTAAGGGTGGGCCCAAAGCTACCGCTGGTGACTCGACCTATTATAGCTCCATTGTTTGCACATAATTCAGACCCCTGCCGAATTGGAGCACGGCCTTGTGGTAACAGGCCAATCCGGCAATGAGACGACCCTGATTTCAGTTCAGTAAGAATGTTATCAGAACCTAAAAAGCCACCACTGCGATCGCCACCTAAACGGCGGCTTGGCTGGATTGCCCAACTCAGGCCAGCCGCTACTGGAGTTGTATTGCTGTCCAAATCGTGCCCATAGAGGCACAGACCTGCTTCTAAGCGTAAGCAATCACGTGCTCCTAATCCGATCCATTGTACTGCGTCAAATTCTAGTAGGTGTTTAACCAGTTCGGGTGCCTTATCTGCCGGTAGAGAAATTTCGAAGCCATCTTCACCGGTATAGCCGGCTCGACTGATAAAACAATGGGTGCCGAGCATAGATAAGGCTTTTCCCTGCATAAATTTCATCTCGCGTACCACGGGCGTCAATTGTTCCAGTACATTTACAGCCGCAGGTCCTTGTAGGGCCAGCAGAGCTTGGTTATGCAGCGTCTCAAGGGTAATCGATTGTGGCAAGGAAGCCTGTAGGTGAGCTATATCGTTTAGTTTACAGGCGCCATTGACGACCATAAAATAGTGATCGTTGGCATGAGTGATCATCAGATCATCCAGGATACCGCCATTGGCATTGGTCAATAAACCATACCGTTGACGTCCTGGTTGCAGCGTTAAAATATCCATTGGCATTAAGGCTTCTAAAGCTAAAGCAGCCGTAGCCATATTATTTGCTCTTAGACGTAGTTGGCCCATATGAGAGATATCAAATAGACCAGCTTGATTGCGACAGTGTAAGTGTTCATGCTTGATTCCCAAAGGGTATTGGATCGGCATATTGTAACCTGCAAAAGGTGCCATTCTAGCTCCCGCTTCAAGGTGCATGGCATGCAGGGGCGTATGTTGTAAGCATTTAGACATATGAATTCCCACAAGGTGGATTTAAAAGTGGTAGGCCATGGTTTAATGGCAGGTGCTATGGAGACAAAGTTAGGCTATTGTAATATTTTCTATGCGCATCAAATATTGGTTGATATAAAATTTCTGAAATGTTCATCCACGATAATAAAATTATGCTGCTAGCTGATCAAGCGATTATCAGCAATCAGTAGTTCACCACCCACATGGTTGAACTATTTCGTGCTTCCAGAATGACCAACGCGTGGCCTAATTACATCATATTACATACTGTGCCTAGCACCTGCATCCATGAACTTATAGATAGAATACAATATACAGGTCTAATCCGCTTGCTAAAATAAATAGACAATCTGCTCTTTATGGTTCTCCCAAACTAAAAAATCATGAAACCCTGGGAACAAGCTGTATTATAAGGGAGTGTGCTTTCTATGATCCAACTCAGTTCACAAGAGAGAATGATACTGGGTACTGTTTGGATAAGACGAACTTTGCTCAGAGGAAATTATGCCACAATATCTGGAACCATAGTTTTATGGTGAGCTTAACAAATAGTTGAACAATATCACCATACGCGATGATTAAACGGATGATCGTCCTACTAATAAGCTTTTTGGTCTAAACTATGCATTTGTACACTGCCCTGATTAAGCAGTTAGCACACCCGGTCATTTTTAAAGTATTTCATTGCTGTGAATTAGAACGACGATATCATTATTAATCGGTTCTAGGAGCTGAATGTGTAATATCAGATTTGAGGATAACAGGTAGCACTTGTTTAATTAATATTCCTACGCGCTGTAATTGTGGATTATAGTAAAACTTGCTACCATGCGCGATGAATTACTGAATGATTATAATCCACTTGATAACAGCCAATAAACATTATTTGTAATTAAATTTTACAGTCCCCACTGATGTGCAATACGCAGTACTAAAGTTTTGGCTGACTTTACACTCTGCTTGATGGATAGTTTCATGAACGATACAACAAGTTTGGCGCAATTATTGCAGCAGGATGACTTTGTCTCCCGCCATGTGGCGTCAAATGACAGCACTACACAGTTAATGCTTGACTACTTGCAAGTAGACAGCATTGAACAATTGCTTGATCAGACAGTACCTGACAACATCCGCCTTGATAAGCCATTGGATTTACCTGCTGGCCAAGCTGAAGCTGATGTCCTGTCACAATTACAACAGGTGGCTGGTCAAAATAGTGTTAATAAATCCTACATTGGAATGGGCTACAGTGATACCCGAGTCCCGCAGGTTATCCTTCGCAATGTGCTGGAAAATCCAGCCTGGTATACAGCTTATACCCCCTACCAAGCGGAAATCTCTCAGGGACGTTTAGAGGCGCTGCTCAACTATCAACAAATGGTTATGGACTTAACTGGCATGGAACTGGCTAATGCATCCTTACTGGATGAGGCCACTGCTGCAGCTGAGGCAATGGCCTTTTGTAAACGGGTTAACCGCAAGTCAAGTACCACCTTCTTGGTAGATCGCAATACCCACCCTCAAAACCTTGATGTCATACGCACACGAGCAGAATTTTTTGGCTTCCACGTTGTAGTGGGTGACCCAGCTGTAGATCTGGATAAGCATGATCTCTTTGGCGTTCTGGTACAGTATCCTGGCAGTGACGGCGACATTTGTGATCTTGGTGCCATTGTTAATGCTGCTCACCAACAGCAGGCTTTAGTTGCAGTTGGCGCTGATATTATGAGCTTGGTACTACTGACATCACCTGGGGAACTGGGTGCTGATGTTGTGTTTGGAAACAGTCAGCGGTTTGGAGTGCCTATGAGCTTTGGTGGTCCACATGCTGCATTTTTTGCCAGCCGGAACCAGTATAAACGTGCAATGCCTGGTCGCATTATCGGGGTATCTGTTGATAGCAGGGGACGGCCTGCCCTGCGCATGGCCATGCAAACCCGAGAACAACATATTCGTCGGGAAAAGGCTAATTCCAATATTTGTACAGCCCAGGCTCTATTGGCTAACATGGCTGCTTTTTACGCTGTTTATCATGGACCTCAACGCCTCAAGGCCATTGCTTGGCGCATTCAATGCCTTACCGCCATATTGGCCCAAACACTGGAACAGTTAGGTTTTAGATATGTCAACAAGTATTTTTTCGATACCCTAACTCTATTAGTCGATGATCAACAAGCTATTTATCAACGTGCTCTGGCAGCAGGGTGTAATCTGCGTCTGGTGAACACAGACATGCTTGGGGTTAGCTTGGATGAAACGACCACAGTAGCTGATGTTGAGCAGTTGATCAGTATATTCAGTGGGCATACTCAAAAGTTTGATTTAATTCGTCTGGACCAGCAAGCACAAAACATAGCACATATACCAACCAAATTGCAGCGCCAGGATGATATCTTGACCCACCCCGTTTTTAACAGTCATCATAGTGAAACGGATATGTTGCGTTACCTTAAAAAGCTAGAAAATAGGGACTTCTCTCTGGTGCATGGTATGATTCCATTGGGCTCATGTACCATGAAGCTTAATGCCAGCACTGCAATGGCTGCCATTACCTGGCCTGCATTTGCGAACCTGCATCCCTTTGCTCCGGTGCCACAAACTGAGGGTTACTTGCGGTTGATTAGGTCCTTAGAAGCTCAGCTTATGGAGATAACTGGCTATGATAAAATATCTATGCAACCCAATTCTGGTGCCCAAGGTGAGTATGCGGGTCTTTTGTCGATCCGTAAATACCAGCAAAGTCTAGGGCAGGCGCATCGCAATATTTGCCTGATCCCTACGTCCGCTCATGGTACCAATCCGGCCAGTGCTGCTATGGCGGATATGAAGGTAGTGGTGGTGGCTTGTGATTCTCAAGGTAATATTGATCTTGATGATCTACGTCACCAAGCTACCAAGCATTCAGATAATCTATCTTGCCTAATGATTACTTACCCCTCCACTCACGGGGTATACGAGGAAACTGCTATTGAAATATGCCAGTTGGTGCATGACAATGGTGGCCAGGTCTACATGGACGGCGCTAACATGAATGCTCAGGTTGGCCTTACCAAACCTGCATTGATGGGGGCTGATGTATGTCACTTAAATCTGCATAAAACCTTTGCTATTCCTCATGGTGGCGGTGGCCCTGGTATGGGGCCCATTGGCGTAAAGATTCACTTGGCACCCTTTCTACCTAACCATCCGGTGGTTGCTGTGCACGGTGCACAAAACTGCAATGGCGCTGTTGCGGCCTCCCCTTATGGCAGTGCTGGCATCCTCCCTATTTCTTGGGCCTATATTACTTTGCTGGGCGCGTCAGGACTGCGTCATGCAACCACCATGTCCATCGTCAATGCAAATTATATCTCGGCTCGTTTAAGTGATCATTATCCAATCTTATATCGTGGCCGTAATAACCGGGTAGCTCATGAATGTATCATTGATATCCGTCCTATTAAAGAACGAACTGGTATCCATGAAGAAGATATTTCCAAACGATTAATGGATTACGGTTTCCATGCCCCCACCATGTCATTTCCAGTAGCAGGCACTCTGATGATTGAACCGACTGAATCAGAGCCATTGGCGGAAATTGACCGCTTTTGTGAGGCTATGATTGCCATCCGAGCAGAGGTAAATAAGATTGAATTAGGTGAATGGGATGCTCAGGACAATCCGCTCAAGCAAGCCCCACATACCATGGCTGACTTAGTTGATGAAGACTGGGCACGTTGCTATAGCCGTCATCAGGCTGTATTTCCCACACCACATGTGCAAGCCAGTAAATTCTGGCCTACGGTTAACCGCATCGACCATGTTTACGGTGACCGTAACTTGATTTGCTCCTGCCCACCAATCAGTGATTATTGATCATAACGATTGGCCATAGAGATATGGCCAGTAAAAATACTCTAATCAATCCTAAAGATTGGCCTGCGACTTCTCACATTCTTGACTTAATAAGTTAAAGGGAGTGTTTAAAACAGACACCATAGCATATGGTGTCCTGTCAATTAATTGACCTTTATCTTTGCAGCAACGCAAATCCTGGTTATGAATAATGTCTCAAATCACGTATTAAACAACAGGTGATGAGAGAGCAGTGACTGAGAGTTTTAATAAAAAGAATAAAAAAACTGACCTCATCGGTTACGGTCTCACTCTTGCCGAGTAGTCATTTAGGTGCAGGCTAAGCCAGATCTGACCGTTGCCAGCATAGGTAGCCCTATAGTATACCTGAAAAAAATTTTAGTACGGAGCGTTTTTGAGAACATTAAACCACATTGAATTTGCATTATCTCAAAAGAAGGTCGCCGCACTATACATCTGTCATGGGCTCTTGCTGAACCTATCGACAGAGCTACCTTTTCGAAGTGCTTCACGAAAGTTCGCCTGATCGCTTTCCAGCTTTTAGGAAGAGCCACACAGCGATGTGTCTGAAAGTCGAGGAAATACTCACGCTGATAGAAAATGACCTGCCCAGTGGTTTTGTTGTCATGGCAGACAATGGGGCTACGTTGATCCGAGAGAACCGAATTACGTTTGATCCTCTTGCTGATAGCTTCACACAAAGTAAAGTCGCAAACACCTTCAGTGGTGATTGGGTAGTCCATCCTGGTCCATCCGGTAAAGGATGATTTGCAAAAGTATACGCAGAATTTCTTGGAGATGTTTAAGATGTTTGCCAAGATACAAACTCAGTGATTTGATAAAGCGACGGCTTAATCTACCGAAGTTTGTTAAATTCAATATTTATGCAATAATTATTCATGGTGTAAATTTTATGCTAATTTCTGCTATATTTTTGATATCGTATCGGTGCGATGGACAGCAATTCAACGGCTTGGTTAGGGTAATAGTAGGTTGCAAACAAGTTACTGTGTTGTGACGCATCTCCCCATAGGTCAGTCGACCTTAGGGTGATTCAATTTACATTATCCACATTGGTTTGTAATGAATATTGGTCACTGCATGAGTACGCCACACTGTGAAACTAACCCTAGATTATACCGTTCGGTGATGCATAATTGCGTACTATAAAACAATTCCTGCCTTTGTTTGTCAGTTGTTTCCTGCTACTTATGGGTAACGGCCTGATGTTTATCATCGTGCCAGTGCGAATGAATATTGCAGGATTACCGACCGATACTATTGGGCTAGTCATTTCCTTATATTTCCTAGGCCTTCTAGTAGGCGCTCTCTATGGTAGGCATTTGATTGCTCGGGTTGGCCACATCCGAGTTTTTGCTGCCTGTGCTGCCCTGGCGACAGCCAGTACTATGCTGCATACCCTTTGGAGTGATACTCTGCTATGGGGTGTGTTAAGAGCTATAGTTGGTTTTTGTAATGCTATCTTGTTTATAATCATGGAAAGCTGGCTTAGTGAAAGCTCAACCAGTGCTAACCGGGGAAAGGTGTTTGGGTCTTATCAGTTTGTCATCTACTTGGGTTTGGCAAGTGGTCAGATGCTGATGAATGTGTCCAATCCTGATAGCCCTAATCTGTTTATCATTGCCAGTATGTTACTGTGCTTGTGTATGATTCCAATCTTAATGAGCCGTTCTGGGGGACCGCGTTTGACTGAGCAGGAAACTATGCCATTCAAGCGCCTCTATCAAACCTCGCCCCTTGGGGTTGTTGGTTGTCTTATGGCTGGTATCACGCTCAGTGCTTTTTACAACATGGGTGCTGTATACGCTGCCAGAATCGGGTTGAACACCACGCAGATATCATTATTTATGAGTGCTGCTATGGTTGGTGGACTTATATTACAATTTCCCGTAGGCAAATTATCTGATCGATTTGACCGTCGTACGGTGCTGGTAATCACACTGTTATCCAGTTGTTTGTTAGCTGTTATTTTACCATTACTAGCAGAACACCAGAAATTTTATTTGATGCTGATCTGTAGTGCCCTTATTAGTGGCACACTTGCTTGCATTTATCCCATTGCTCTCGCTGATGCATTTGACCGTCTAAAAACCAGTGAGATGGTGGCTGCGAGTGGTAGTTTGGTTTTGGCCTATGCCATCGGTGGTATCTTAGGACCTTATAGTGCTTCGATCCTGATGGAAAAATTGGGTCCTAGTGCACTATTTGGCTATTTATCAATCACTAGCCTGTTATTGATTAGTTTCATCATGTACCGCATGAGCAAGCGTGCTGCGGTACCAGAAGCGCTTCAGGAAAGCTTTGTTATGCAAGGAGTTTCTCCTATGGTCACCGAACTTGATCCTCGTACAGATTACCATGAAGTTTTCAGTTTCAGTACTACTGCTGAAACTGCCATAGTCCTAGCTGAGGAAAACCCTGAAAATGCTGTTGAAATTGCTACTAATGTGGCACTGAGCCAGCCAGAATGTGCAGTAGAGATTGCTCGCGCCATAGGATTGTATTTTCCTGATTTAGTCCAGGAGTTGGCTCAATCAATGGTTCAGACCTTGCCAGAATATCATATTCAGCTATTAGCAGTGTTGTCCGAGTCATCTCCAACAGCAGCTCCTTTTTTGGGACGTATGGCAGCTCAGCGTGTATTGGAGCTTTCAGGCAGTTCCATTGAGATTGAGCATAGGCTACTGCAGCTAGCTCATGAATGGGTGGATAAGACACCTCAAAAAGCAGCTGATATTGTTGCAACTATTAGCCAGATAGTGACTGAGCCTACTGCTGAATTTGTTACCAAAATGACATCGCTTGCTGTCGCAGCAGCACCTGATCAACGTATTGATGTGGCTACTGCCATGGCTAATGCCGCGCCTGATGCCAGTCTGGAGGTGGCCACTACCATTGCTGCCACCATTGCTAATAGTCCTGAAGATGAATTGCATACTTTCTTGGCCCAGGAATCTGATGCCAGTTATCCAGGTGAAGGGGTAGAGTTGGTTGTTAATATGGCCCAAGCTAATCCTGACCGTGCAGTGGATATTGCTGTAGCAGTAGTGGAAATATTACCCCAAGAAGCGTCTAATGTAGCAGAATCAGTAGTCCAAACAAACCCAGAGCAAGCTGAAAGACTGGTGAAAACTATTACTGAAGTGGTTCCTGAATTGGCTGATGAAGTGGCTTTAGTAGTAGCCGGTCTATCTGATTAAGTGACAATTTTGCGTAATAATGTTTTTGTTGAGCCACAGTCTATAACATAGAAAACTTAAGTCACGAGCTTGTTATTTAGATTTATGGTTATACTACTACAGCTGGATAATCTTTATTTTAATAAACGCAACTTTTTGCACCTAATGCTTTAACCATGTGGTGGAAGCTGCCACATACATGTAATGTGTTTTTGATGAAACCATCGGTTTCTTTCGTTGACTTTTACGGTTATATAAATTGTTTAACTATGTATAAAATTGCTTTGCAACAGATATGGCTGGCGCATTATAGTTTTTCATGGTTCATATGCCCCAAAAATACTGCACTAACATCACAGTGCACTTGTGTCTGAATGGCCTTTGCTAAAACTATTGCTTCTTAACGGGAGTAAATTCAGGGTGGTAAAGGCGCAAACCATTTCAACCTCATTATTCAATCATGTTCGTACGTTGATCAAAGCAGGCAGGGCCCATGGCTACAACTGTAGGTCATACAGAAACTAACCATTGGATTAGCCACGCATAAGATACACCTGCCTTACAAACCCACTTGCATCCAGATACACAATGGTTCGACTTTCTGACTTATCGCGAGTCATATCAGAGGTCATTCTTAGTCAGTGAAGCAGAGCGCTTATAGGCACATTAAATGTAAGGTTACACTTCTCTGTT
>Ga0233444_10006495_pt1 | contig 10427 bp, 10 predicted proteins | sample SI_124_October20_6_FD_182792 | JGI IMG/M metagenome (GOLD analysis project Ga0233444, IMG submission 182792) | Seawater microbial communities from Saanich Inlet, British Columbia, Canada - SI_124_October2016_10_MG | ecosystem: Environmental > Aquatic > Marine > Inlet | place: Canada: British...
TTTTATCTTCTGGTGTTACTCAAATTAATATATTAGTAGGAACAATCATAGCTTCCTTTCAGGCAGGCGCGGTTTCCTATTTATATTATGCTGATAGAGTGTATCAAATTAATTTAGCTATAGCCGGGATAGCAGTCGGAACTGTATCCTTACCGGTTTTGTCTAAAGCTCTAAAAAATAAAAACTTAAAAAAAATTGCAGCCATACAAAATAAATCTTTTGAACTTTCATTGTTACTTTCTGTTCCTGCAAGTTTTGGTTTAATTTTTGCTTCAGATCAGATTGTTAACGCTTTATTTGGGTACGGAACTTTTTCTGCCATCGATGTAGAAATGACAGCAATTGCACTTAAATTTTTTGGTTATGGTGTTCCTGCTTTTGCTTTAATTAAAATTTTGTCCAACTTTTTTTTTGCTAGAAACAACACAAGAACACCTTTTTACATTTCAATTTTTATTGTATTTTTAAATATTTCTATAAGTCTAAGTTTATTTTCAAAAATAGGATATATCATTATTCCGATTGCTACTTCCATTTCAACATGGGTGGGTGTCATTATTTATTTATATTTATTAAATCTTAAAAAATCACTTATGTTAGATCGTCAATTAATGTTCAATTTTATCAAAATAATAATTTCAACAATCGTCATGTCTTTAATTTTACTTTTTGCCTTACAATATTGCGCCAGCTATTTGCAGTACTCATATAAATATAAAGCATTTTATTTAATATTAATTATCAGTTTTGTGGGTATTCTTTATTTGTTATCGTGTTATTTATTAGGAATATTAAAATTTAAAAACTATAAAACTAATTAAATGGTAAATAAAAAGCTAGTATTTTCAGGAGTTCAACCAACGGGCAATTTGCACCTTGGAAATTACCTTGGAGCACTTAAAAATTTTGTTTCTCTACAAAAAGAAATGCAATGCATTTATTGCGTTGTTGATCTCCATGCTATAACTGTGTTCCAAAAGCCTAGCGAATTGCATGACAATGTTTTGGAAACAACAGCAGGTTTTTTAGCTACAGGATTAGATCCCGACAAAAGTATAATTTTTAATCAATCTTCTGTTTCCGGACATTCTGAGCTTGCCTGGATTTTAAATTGCGTTTCAAGAATAGGTTGGTTGAATAGAATGACTCAGTTTAAAGATAAAGCGGGTTCAGATAAAGAAAAAGCTAGCGTTGGACTTTATATATACCCAAATTTAATGGCTGCGGATATATTGTTGTATAAAGCCACCCATGTGCCAGTTGGTGCAGATCAAAAACAACATTTAGAACTCTCAAGAGATATTGCTCAAAAGTTCAATAAAGATTTTCACTGTGAAAATTTTTTCCCTTTACCAGAACCCCTTATATCAAGAAATATCTCAAGAGTTATGAGTCTAAGAGATGGTACTAAAAAAATGAGTAAATCTGAAGAGTCAGATTACTCTAGAATAAACTTAAAAGACTCATCTGATGAAATTAATTTAAAAATTAAAAAGGCTAAATCGGACTCTGAGCCCATTCCAGGAGATATCAAATTATTAGAGAATAAGCCTGAAGCCTTAAATTTATTAAATATATATTCTGAGATTTCCAAAAGTAACATAGAAAAAGTAGTCTCTGATATGGCTGGCAAAGAATATTCATTTTTAAAAAAAAAATTAGCTGAAATTTTAATAAATGAAGTAACACCAGTTGGAAAAGAGATTAGAAAATTGCTAAAAGATAAGTCATACCTGAAAGATATTTTAAAAAAAGGCAGTGATAAGGCCAATTTAATTGCTGAGGAAAACCTTAAGAATATACGTGAAAAAGTGGGTTTGATATAATATAAACCTTTATGATACAAATAGAAATAACGCCAAATCCAGACTCTCTCAAATTTCTTTCAGAAAATAGAATTTCAGCATCAGGGACAGAAGAATTTAAAAAAGATCAAAAGAATGAAGTGATTATACCTTTCGTAAAAGAATTACTAAATTTCAAAGGAGTAGAATTGGTTTTGTTATCAGACAACTTCTTGTCAGTAAAAAAAAATAAAGAAGTTTCTTGGAGCGAGTTGAAGCCCATGGTTATTTCACATTTGAATGATTATTTTTCCAAAAATAAAGAACCCATTTTAAACATTAAAAAGAAATTGAGTGAAAGTCCTATAAATAACAGCGAAACTGTTGATAAAATTATTGAAGTTTTAGATACAAAAATCAGACCAGCTGTGGCAAGAGATGGTGGAGATATTAAATTTGTTTCTTTTGAAGGCGGTGTAGTAAAAGTTCAATTGCAGGGGAGCTGTTCAGGATGCCCAAGTTCTTTGATGACTTTAAAACAAGGCGTTCAAAATCTCTTAAAACATTATGTTAAAGAAGTTAACTCAGTTGAGGCGGTACAGTGAAAAAAAAATTAAGTTACAGAGATAAGCTAATAGAATTAGCCTATATTTATGACGTAAAAGAAATAAAAGACTATGAGAAAAGTAGAAAGAGTCTTACATCTGGGCAACTAGAACTCATACTTAGGAAAAATAAAATTACAATACCAAAAGATTTTAAATCTAATTTCTTAAGAGATAATATTTTCAAACCGGCTTCTAAAATAAAAAATAATATTATAGGTTTTAAAGATAATAGATTAAAAGACAAAAATAAATTTATCCGAAAAGCGGAAAATTTTAAACACGACACTAATAGAAAGATTTCAAGAACCCTTAGTGGTATTTGGACTCAATTAGGAAAAATAGGTTTAAATTTTTTAAATATTATTCCAAAACTAGGAAAAGTTGTTTACGAATTTTCTGGAGATTTATTCACCAATCTATTCCACGGAATTTACAATCAACAGATACAACCGCAGAAAGCAAAAAAAGTAATCATAGTTATCGCATCAGTTGCTGTAATTTCTACCATAGCTTTTAGTGGAATAAATTATTTATCAGAAAAAAATTTAATTAAAAACCTTGAAGTTAAAAAACCTGAAGTTAAAAAACCTGAAGTTAAAAAACCTAAAGTTAAAAAAGAAGTTAAAAAACCTGAAATTAAAAAAAAAGAACCAAAATTAGAAGTTAAAAGAAAGAGTGTTGACGAGGTCGTCTTACCCAATTTAAATTTAAAAACTGAAACTGTTCTAAATCTTTTTAAAGATGTAGAATATGATTTAGGGCAAGTAAGATCAAAAAAATTAGTCAAACCAATTTATTTTACTCAATTTCCAAAAGACTTAGATGAATTACAAAACACTCAATTAAAGAAAGAAACTTTTATTAAGATAGTGCTACCATTGATAGTAGTTGAAAATGAGAGAATACTTGATGACAGAAAAAAATTAATAATATTATCTGAAAAAAAATTTACTACTGACCCGGAGAAACAATGGATTAGACAGAAACTTTTAGAGTATAAAGTTAAAAAAGGAGATATAAAAGAATTGTTGGTTCGTATGGATATAATTCCGGTTTCAATAGCATTAGCCCAAGCGGCAAAGGAAAGCGGATGGGGTACTTCCAGATTTGCTTTAGAAGGAAACGCGATATTTGGTCAATGGACTTGGAGTGGTCAAGGTATTGCCCCATTAGATCGCGAGAGTAATAAAAGTCATAAAATTTTAAAATTTCCAATTCTAAGAGCTTCTGTAAAGGCTTATAAAAATAATCTTAACACTCACAATAGTTACTCAAAATTTAGATCTAAACGATTAAGTCTCAGAGAAAAAAACAAAAAGATTTCCGGCTTAGAGCTAACAGAAACCTTAAATAATTATGCACAAACAGGTGCTGAATATACAAAAATTTTAAATCAAATCATTAAACAAAATAGGCTTACAGATTTTGAGCTTGTAAGTTTGGTTAGCTCAACTAAAAAAATTGAGCTTAGCTCCTAACTATTTATCACTCACTACAAATTGAACACCAAGCCAACGCCAATAACCACTTGGATCTCTTAAGGAACAATTTATTCTTCCCCGCTCACCTATAAATTTTTCACTTATATTCACCACTAAAGTATTTTGATTTAAAAAATTTATTTTGGATTGTCTCCATTTATTCCCTTCATTCGAATAACAATTTAGTGATTTCAAATTTTTTATACCTTCGTAAAATTCTATTTTTACCTCGGGAGGATTTTTATTTTGTAAAAGGTATTTTTCTTCTGGTAAAACACTTTTGTATTTAAACGGTAAGGTTTTAGTTAAAGAATTAAATCTTTTAATTTCACCATACTTTTCATTAATTGGATATCTTGGTAACTCGTAAAAATCTTTTGTTTCATCAACGACCCCAGAATGTTGTCCAAATGCAAATTTAAAATTTAATGATTTGATTATATCTTTAAACAGAACACTATATTCACCAAAAGGATAAGAAAAAAAATCAGAATTTTTTCCAAGTTCTTTCTTAAAAATAGAAATTGATTTCTCAATATCTTTTCTTATTAAATCTACACTTTCGTCTACTAAATACTCATGGGTATGGCTGTGATTTCCAATTTCAACAAAATCTTCTTTACTTATCTCTCTTATTTGTTCCCAAGTCATATAATTAAAGGCCCCAACTTCACGAGTACTTACAAATAAAATAAATGGTATTTTTTCTTTTTTTAATATTGGCCACGCATTTTTATAAAAAGAAGAGAATCCATCATCAATAGTTAAAAGTATTTTTCTTTTACTTTTATTATTTTTTAATTCATATTCAAAATTATTTGGATTTATGAATGTTATATTATTTTCTTCTATTATCTTTAAATGATGTAAAAAATCATTCATTCTAATATTTGTTGAAGGATATTTATTTTCCTCAAATCTATGATACATCAATGTAATTATTCCATAGTCATCAATATTATGAGTTTCTGTGCTTGAATATAGATGGCCTTGAAAAGTTAAAGTAGTTATAAATAATGTTATGATTAAAGACTTTTTAATTTTAAATTGCATAGGTAAAAAAGATAAAATTGGTTTGCGTGTTAAAGATGAATTTTATATCCATGAGTTAGAACAAAAAGTTAACAAAAATGATCACTTAACTTTAAACATATTAAATCTATTAAAAAAACACAAAGCAATTTTAGACAAAAAATTTTCTATAATTGTTAATAGTGGTCCAGGTAGCTTTTCGTCAATAAGAACTTCCTTTTCGGTTGCAAAAGGATTGAAAATATCAAAAAAAATTAACTTATATGTATTCAATAACTCAGATTTAGAGCAATTTGACCTTGCAAATATTGAACTTTTAATTGCTAAAGGTTTAATACAAAATAAATTGATTAAACCAATATATTTAAGTTAAATTAATTCATATGAATTCTATTGAGGAAAAATGTCAAATAAAAGGAGTTAGACTTACTGACCAAAGAAAAACTATTGCTAAAGTTTTATCAGAGGCAAAAGAAGTTTATGGCTCAAAAGATCATCCCGATGTAGATGAACTTCATAAGAGAGTTTCGCAAATAGATAAAAAAATTAGTATTGCTACAGTTTATAGAACGGTAAAATTATTTGAAGAGTCAGGTATTTTAGAAAAACATGATTTTAAAGGGGGTAAAGCAAGATATGAGCAATCTCCCGAAGAGCATCATGATCATTTAATTGATATTAATAGTGGAGAAATTATAGAATTTGTTGACGAAGAAATTGAAAAACTTCAAATCGCTGTTGCTAAAAAATTAGGTTATAAATTAGTTGACCATAAACTTGAACTTTATGGTTTGAAAATAAAAAAATAACTTGTTAAAAAAAATCTTTATCAAAACATTAGGCTGTCAAATGAATGAATACGATAGTAATCGTATTTTAGATTTAACAAAAAAATTAGGTTATTTTAAAACAGCGGACTGGAGTGAAGCTGATTGTTATGTTTTAAATACTTGTCACATTAGAGAAAAGGCAACTGATAAAGTTTACCATGATATAGGAAGATTAAAAAAAAAGTTTAGAAATAGGAACAAACCCATTGTTATAATAGCAGGATGCGTAGCTCAGGCAGAAGGTGAAATTTTATTAAAAAAAGAAAAATATATAGACGCTGTTATTGGGCCTCAATCATATCATCAAGTGAATGACATGATTTTAAAGTTAGAAAAAAAATCACAGTCGATTAATTGTACTGAGTTTGATGTAATAGAAAAATTCGATAGTTTAAATTCTTTAAAAAATTCAGATAATAAAATTTCAGCATTTTTAACTATTCAAGAAGGTTGTGACAAATTTTGTAAGTTTTGTGTAGTGCCTTACACGCGTGGAGCTGAGTTTTCTAGGTCTATTAAAGAGATAATATTTGAAGCAAATCAACTGGTGGATAATGGAGCAAAGGAAATAACTTTGCTTGGTCAAAATGTAAATGCATATAATTATGAAAATAAAAGACTTTCTGATTTAATTTTAGAAATAGCTAAAATAAATAATTTAAAAAGAATAAGATACACAACTTCACATCCGAGAGATTTTACCGAGGACTTAATTGAAGTGCACAAAAATTGTGAAAAGTTAATGCCATTAGTTCATCTACCTGTTCAGAGCGGATCAGATAAAATATTAAAAGAAATGAATAGAAAGCATACTATTGATGAATATTTAAAAATTATAAATAAATTAAAAAAAGTTAAACCAAATATAAAATTTTCAAGTGATTTTATAATTGGATATCCTGGTGAAACACATGAAGATTTTAATCAGAGCGTTAAACTAATGGAAGATATAAAATTTATAAATTCATACTCTTTTATATTCAGTGCGAGACCAGGAACACCTGCATTTAATTTAGAAAAAATTAATCAATTAGATGCAAAAAAAAGATTAATGAACTTCCAAGAAGTTGCAAATAAAATAAAAGTCGATTATAGAAAAAATCTAATAAATGAGAATGTAAACGTCTTATTCGAAAATAAAACAAAAAAAGAAAACAAATATTTTGGAAGGGATGAGTATTTCAACTCTGTAATTGTTGAAAACAATGAGGATTTGGTTGGTAAAATTAAATCTATAAAAATTTTAAATGTTAATCATAATACATTATTCGGTGAAGTTATTTCTGATATGAGTAAAAAAAATTATGCAGCCTAAATAAATGTCTGAAATTAGTAAATTAGAACAAAATCTTATTATAAAAAAGATAGATAATAAGACAGTAAATGTTTCATTTATGAATAATGAAGTACTAATGGCTATCGTAGGACAGTTTGATCAAAATTTAAAGAGTCTATCCAAACTTACAAACACCAATGTTTACTTTAGGGGCAATTCAATTACGTGCAAAGGTGATAAAGAACATTTATTGAGATTTTGTGAAGCGATAAAATTTTTGATTAATAAATATTTAATAACGAAGATAATAGAAAAAGAGGATATAGTTTTGTCTGTGAAAAAAAATATTCAAATTGAAGAAACAAACATTAAAAGTTTTAAACAATTAATTAAGACTCCAAAAAAATCTGTAATCGCAAGGTCTGAAAAGCAATCTGAGTATATTAAAGCACTTAAAGAAAATGAAATTATATTCTCTATAGGACCAGCTGGAACTGGAAAAAGTTTCTTAGCAGTTTCTGTCGCTGTTACTCTATTAATGGAAAAAAAAATTGATAGGGTAATTTTATCTAGACCTGCAGTTGAAGCTGGAGAAAAACTAGGTTTTTTACCTGGAGACATGAAAGAAAAAGTTGATCCATATCTAAGGCCCTTATATGACGCGTTGTACGAATTATTTGGTGCAGACAAAATTAACAAAAAAATAGAGACAGGTGAAATTGAGATCGCCCCACTGGCTTTCATGAGAGGTAGAACCCTTAAAAATTGTTTTGCGATATTGGATGAAGCTCAAAACGCCACTGAGACACAAATTAAAATGTTCTTAACAAGAATAGGGGAAAATTCTAAATTAGTAGTTAATGGAGATCCCAGCCAAGTGGATCTGATAAACAAAACACATTCAGGATTAATTAAATCGAAAAATATTTTAAAAGACGTTAAAGAAATTAAACTTATAGAATTTGATCACAATGACGTAGTGCGGCACCCCCTTGTTTCAAAGATTATTAGAGCTTATCAAAACAAAAACAATAATGATAATAATTAATGTAATTACAAGTAATAATAAATGGTATAATTTTATTAAAGATCCAATCAACTATGTTTCTAGAAAAGTTAAAAAACTTAATAAAAAAGAAAAAGTCTTTTCGAGAAAAACTATCTATTGCACATTATTGCTTTCAGGAAATAAAGAAATTAAAAATTTAAATAAAAGATTCAGAAAAAAAAATAAATCCACAGATGTATTATCTTTTCCTTTTCAATCAAAGAAAGAGTTTAAAAATTTGCTGAAGAAAGAGAGGGAAATTTATTTAGGTGATATTATAATTAACCTGAATAAAATAAGAAATAAAAATATTAGGTATTTTAAGAGTGAATTTGATCGACTTTGGATACATGGTTTAGTTCATCTGTTTGGACACGATCATAAGAAAAAAAAAGATTTTATCATAATGAGTCATATTGAAAAAAAATACATTAATTTGATAAATGCTAAATAAATTATTAAGTAATCGTTTGTTTGTTTTATATTTAGCCCCATTTATTATTGGTGCATTTTCAACATTATCTTTTGAACCTTTTAATTTAATAATTGTAAACTTTTTGATTTTGCCAATTTTTTTTTATTTTATCATTCTTATCAATAAAAAATCTAAAAATGTTTACAGAAAAAAACCATTTAAAAAAAACTTTTTTTTATTTGGACTATTTTTTGGCTTTGGATTTTATTTAAGTGGTATTTCATGGATTACAAATTCACTTACATTTGATGATAATTTTAAAATTTTAATTCCATTTACCTTAATTATAATACCTCTATTTTTAGGTTTATTTACTGGATTTACGGCTTTGTTAATCGGCCCCTATTTGAAATTTGATTTCGCATCAATAATTATATTTTCTGGAGGTATATCTCTTTCGGACTATTTAAGAGCAAAATTATTCACTGGGTTTCCATGGAATCTCTGGGCTTATAGCACTAGTACAGCTGATGAAATTTTACAGATTTTAAATATAAGCGGATTGTATCTTTATAATTTATTAATAATAACTTTTTTTACTTTACCCGTGATTATTTTTTTTAAAATTAGAATTATTAAAAAACTATTTTATTTTTTTATATCAGTCTTAATAATATTATTTATTTATATTTATGGAAATTACGAGATTAATAAAAACAAAAAATTAATAGGTACAAATGATCAAATTACATATGTTAAAGTTATATCACCTAATTTCGATTTAAAATATGGTCTTAGTAAAAAAGAAATAGAAAAAAGATTAATCAATTTAATTAGGTATAGTGAACCTGATAAAATAAAAAAAACTCTTTTCATTTGGCCAGAAGGTGTTTTTAGTGGTTATAGTTTTGAAGAAATTAAAATTTTTAAAAATATGATTATGGATAATTTCTCTAAAAATCATACTATAGTATTTGGTGCAAATAAATTAGATCCAAATTCAGGAAATTTTTTTAATAGCATGTTTGTTATAAATAATAAATTTGAAATTTTGCAAAGCTATGATAAACAAAAACTTGTGCCATTTGGAGAATTTCTACCATTTGAAAAATTATTGAATCATTTAGGTCTCAAAAAAATTACCGAAGGTCACGGATCATTCCTGAAAGGTGATAAAAATAATATTCTTAAAATCAATGAAATGAACATATTGCCATTGATATGCTATGAAATTATTTTTACTGATTTTATACAAAAATCAGATGATAATATTAATTTGATTATTAATATTTCAGAAGATGGTTGGTTTGGAAATTCAATAGGTCCCGATCAGCATTTTGTAAAATCAATTTTCAGAGCAATTGAAAATAATACATTTCTGCTGAGGTCTGCAAATAAAGGTGTGAGTGCTATAATTGATAACAAAGGTAATATAATCAAAAAACTAAATCGTAATGAAGCCGGAAATATAGAGTTTGACGTGCCGTTAATAAAATCAAAAAAAAATAAAAATGATTTGATCTTTTTCTTTGTTTTAATTACATATCTTTTAGTCTTTTTTATATTAAGAAAAAAAAATGCAAAATAATAAATACTTATTTACAAGTGAATCAGTCTCTGAAGGCCATCCAGATAAAGTTTGTGACAGGATTTCTGATATGGTTGTTGACTCATATTTATCTAAAGACTCAGTTTCTAGAGTTGCTTGTGAAACATTAACAACTACTAACAAAGTTGTTTTAGCTGGAGAAATAAGAGGTCCAAAAATTGAAAAAGATGAAATTATTTCCAAAGTTAGAGATTGTATAAAAGATATTGGGTATGACCAAGATGGTTTTAGCTGGAAAACAGCAAATATTGAAACGTATCTTCATGAACAGTCTGCCGATATAGCTATGGGAGTAGATTCAAAAGATAACAAAGACGAAGGAGCTGGAGATCAAGGTATTATGT
>Ga0233444_10006500_pt1 | contig 10423 bp, 25 predicted proteins | sample SI_124_October20_6_FD_182792 | JGI IMG/M metagenome (GOLD analysis project Ga0233444, IMG submission 182792) | Seawater microbial communities from Saanich Inlet, British Columbia, Canada - SI_124_October2016_10_MG | ecosystem: Environmental > Aquatic > Marine > Inlet | place: Canada: British...
TTACTTCTTTTGACGACCATGAAAAAAGAAATGCTGCATCTTTTGTTTTATTAGAAGCAGAGCTATTAAGAGTTGCAGGAGAGGTTATACTTAATTACAGAGGTATTTTAAATAATGAAGATGACATTAAAGAAAATGCTGAAGCTATTGAAGGTTTAAAAACTGACCTAGAGGATGTTACAGAAGAAGTTATCCGTAACTATCAAGACATTGTTTATCTTAACAACCGCTATAAAGAGATTAAAGAAGATGTTGAAGATAAAGCATCTATATCAAAAGAAAATACTTTTAATGATAAGCAAACATTCAATAAGAATGTAACCTTTAAAGGTGCAGAGACTGTCATTGTACCTCCATTAAGTAGTAGGTGGCATAAGTATAGTGTTAATCCTCCTAAAAATGCAGATGGAGAAACTGACACTTCTGAACCTTATGGTGTTAATTACTATTTAGATGCAGGTAACACTTGGAAGAACCAATTTAAAATATCTAACAGACATGGCACTTCCTTTGAAGTAAGAGGTGGGGCAGATTTGTCAGGTCAATTACATTCTAAATGGACTTACACAGGGTCACAAGAAGAAGATGATAATATTGCTACAGTCAAGTATGTTAATGATGCTGTAGATTTATCTCAATACATGACAGCAGATGAAACTGCTGAATTTGTAGAAGCTATGGATAAGACCTATCTAGTTCAAGCTAATACCAAAGCTAGAGAGCTTGACCAAGCATACGCAGTTCCTTTAGATGGCAACACAACCAAAACAGGTAGCATGACTCTTAAAACAGGTGCAGCTACACCTTTTGAGATTCAAGCAGCTGATGGTTCTTCTATATTTAAAATGTGGGCATCAGGTGCAGTAGCTTTAGAGAAACCTTATACAGGATTTAAAGATAATGAATTAGTTACCAAGAAATATGTAGACGATAAAGTAGCTAGTGGTGGTAGTGGTGGTAGTGGCTTTACAGCAGGTGACCAAGTTGCTAAAACTAATGGAGAATCTACCAATGTTGGTGGTTTCTGGATATCTAATGGTAACTTATATTGTAAGGTAAGCTAATATGGCAAACATACAATTAAGAACACAACATCCAAGAGCTTGTAAAGACAGTGCTGATTGGGGTCAAGATAGATTTTACCCTGACCCACCTTATGGCACTTTTGGTGCTAATGATTATCCTACAGTTAATGCTCATAAGTCAGGTACTCTATCAAACCTAACAAGAACTGTACAGTTCTGGGATGGTTCAACCTATAACCTACCTAATGCTAATGGGTGTTCAGGTAATAATATTGATAAGTTCTATACATCAAGAGATTCTTCAAACTGTTATTACTTTAATCACAATACTGGTAAAGGTGCTAATTTTATTTATGGTCATGCAGGTCCTGCTTCTGCTAACAATGCTATTTTCTCTTGGCAAAGAGGTGTTACAGGTTTCTCTTGGGAATGGCAAATGGGGAACAATAACACAGCAGGTCTTAGATTAAAGAACATGATTTTGCTCTACAGAAATAAAGATTGGAATGATAAATTTGCAGGTATATGGTTAGCAAAAAATAATAGCTATGCCACTGGTACAAGTTCACAGAATTGGGGTAACAATCTATTTGACACAAACCCTTATCAATCTGTTAGAAGTGCTAAATCATCTATAAGCGTTACAAACTCATATGCTTATACTAATTGGGTAAGGGAAAATGCTTTTGTTTTTCAAGGTATATGGTTTGAATTTGACACAATGGATTCAACACCTGCTCAAAACGTAAATAGATACAGTATGTGGAATTGTCGGTTATCTTATGAAGCATATACTGATAAAGAGTATGACCCAAGAGACAGAATAGTAACACCTGTCCTATGGAATTTTAGTAATGCTTTTAATAAAACTCAACCATTAAGACTAGGTGGAGCATAAAAAATTAAAAGAGCTAACTTAGGGAGCAATAAATTAAGGAGACAACCCCAGGGAGTTTAACTTTATAGGAACTTTAATATGGAAGCATTATGGACAGTATCAGCACCAGCTTGGCAGTGGCTACTCACGGGTGTAGTAGCATTGTGGGTTTGGGAAACATGGCTAGAACACGTTTGGTACAAATTTAAACACTGGGTGACTAATCATCCCCATAAGAAGTAAGGGTAATAAATGATAGAAGTAATTGTAGCTATCATAAGTTTAGGGGTCGGTGATTACGCTGACCCACTAGACCTTAATTTAGAAGATAGAGATAAGAAGGTACTTATGCAAACATCATGTGAGACTACAACTTCATCTGATGCTTATGGTCAAATAAGTACAATTAAAACTTGTAGGACTATGAAGACAGTAACTACTAGCGAAGAGCAAGACTAAAAAGCCCTAGTAATGTAATAACTTAAACCACTTTAATTAGTGGTTTTTTTTTCTTTAAAATAGTAACCTTTTCATGTTACAATCTACTTTATTAATGTAAGGGAAATAAAGTAATAGTAAGAAAGTTGTTGACAAGTAACAATAAGTATGTAATAATGGTTTTGTTGGGTAGGGAAGCAAGCAGTAGATATAAGGCAAATGCCAAAGTCTAGTCCCCAACAAAGAAAAGCAAGAAAAAGCTTGACAAAGTAAAAGAAACAAGATATAATGGTTACATTGAATGAGAGGTCGCACTGACCTACCGCAACAAAGACAAAAGTGAGAGGGGTCAACCGAAACTCCAAAGAAACAGAGAACTACCAAGAACGAAACTAGGCTTCGGCCTAGTCCATTGTTTATTACAATGCTGAAGAGTTCACTTAATCAATTATCAGGAGAAGATAATGAATATAAAAAAGGTAATGCAAGCAGTAAAAGTAACAATCTCAAAGTCTAGCAACTTCGTAGCAATGACTTACGAGAAGTCAAATGGTGGCCACTTAAAGGTGCTATTAACTAGGAATGTAAATGGGTTAATCACCAACAAGTTCTTCATCATGGCAGCAACGACTTCAGACGTAAGGTCAACGAAGAACGCCACATCAGGAATGATGAGGTGGTTAGACGACAGGGAAGCAGATACTGTTGTAAAGTATTAAAACTATGTATGGCAAACCCCTTGACTTATAAGTGGTTAAGCTATAAAGTCTTTAAGTATGAAGAGCAATTAAATAAGGAGAAAGCTATGTATAACAATATGTTTTCAAAGTTAGTAAATAAGTGTAAGAATTTATCTTACGCTTCAGTAAGGACAAAGTCCCCAGAGACTAGGTTAAGGTTAATCATGAATAACATTGAGAAGATTAATGCTATCAATGTGGCCGTACCTGGAACTGCAAAGGCAAGGGTAGCAAGGTCTGAAGAATTAAGGTCAGAAGCTACTTCAAAGTGTTGGGAGTATTACAACATGGTATTAAAGAGGGTAGATTCTATGTCTGACGAAAGTTGGAATAATGGAATGTACAATAACGCAACAGGTGAAATGGAGTACGACAATGTCTACTTCTATGGCACTTCTAACGAGTTAGACGAATATGTCGGTTCTGAATTATCAGGCGAAAACTCAGTAACAAAGGTAGTAAGGTACGAATAATGGTGTATTGCTTATCCCTTGTGTATCAAGGGATTTGGCTAAAAAGTCTTTAAGTATGAGAGGGAAAGAAACTAACTAAAAGGAGTAATATTATGGATAAGCGTTGGGAAGTTGAAGTAGAAACAGATGAGGTAGAATTCGAGAGTTATGACACTATTGAATCTGAGGGTTCTAATGATGGATGGGATTCTAGTGATTATGATGTAAACTATGACGACAAGGACGATTGGAGCTAATATGAAGAAGAACATTGCAAAGAAGTGTGATGTATGTAAGTCTGCTAACGTTAAGTTTATGCAGAATGGTTTAGGCTACTGTGGAATCTCAAGTGTATTAGGTAGTATGAATATGTTTGGGTTCTGCAAGGCCAAGAAGCGTGAGTCACCTGAATTAAAGAAGTATGTTCAGGCACACGCTATTTATTAGGGGCAGCTTTGGTTTCGATTAGGTGTAAAATTAATTTAGCACCTAAGATAGGGGTTCGATTCCCCTCTGCTCCACCACTATAGGAGAATTATATGGTTACACCACTAGAAATTTTAAGATGGAAACACGTTGCTTTAACTGCAACTGAAAAGCGATTATTAATATCAAAGCTTACGTTAGATGAGAAACGCTTTTTAGGCAACTTACTTATCGATAACGAGATAAATATAGAGTCAGATATTGAAGAGCTTGACCCAGAAAACGATTTAAATTATAATAAGACTACATATCAGGATGGACTTGAGGTCTTTATTTCAAACAAGGAGTAAGTTATGGAACGTTTATGGACTCATGTAGCAATGGATGGAGATTGGGAGGTTCGCAAGTTCCTTTCATTGCGTGAAGCACGTCATTTTGCAGAACGTAACAATTTGACAGTTAAGGCCACAGATATTAAGCCACAGACACAGCGTGACTTATATAAGAAGTCTTTATTAGAATGTGGTAAGTGTTTACTTTAGGAGATTAAAATGTTTAAGAGTAAGATTTTTGCAAGTGAATTAGAAATGGAAAAGGCCATCGGTGACGTGGACGACATGGGAACTATTATCAACTCAGGTGAAACTGTAGTAGATAACTACAACAATGGCGACAAGTCAGTAAAGGCTCGCCTTGGTAATATGATGACATCTGATGTAACTATTGATGGTGAGTTTGCTGAAGCAGTATTTGACAGCGATATGGTAGATGTAGCTATTGAAGATGGTAGCAACATCACGCACACTGCATTAGTTGACAAGTGGACTGGGTTCTTATACGACTTAGTAAAGAATGGAGATGTAGAAGAGTTATACTACATCACTAATTGGAGGGTAGTTGTAAATCCTTTTGAGACAAAGAACGAAAAGGAAGAAATTGTGATGTCATTTAACTTACCTGTATTTGAAGAGTTAAAGGATGGTAAGTGGGTATCTGATGACGACACTAACGAAATGGTTTTAAAGACAGGTTTCATGAAGTACGCATCAAACAATATTAACTTTAAGGGAGCTTTTGATGGATAAGACACAGTGGCACGCTATTGCAGTAATTGCCGGAATTTGGATTGTTGTATTTACATTAGCAATCGTTCCGTTTGACAACTGGGGTATTTTAAGTGGAGGTTTAGTATGAAGCATCGTAAGGCAGTAAATTCGCGTGGGTATCTTGATGGGTTAGCTATTACAGCAGAGCATTTAGCCTCTTATTTAACTAGGAAGGATAAGCCACCAAATGTAACTTTACAGAGGATTGCTAATTTAGCTGAAAAGGCTCAGAATTATCAGCATACTCAGGTTGTAAATGGTAAGGAATATCCTGACAATCGTCCTACTAAGTTAGATGGGCAGAATAAGCAGCGTGAAGAATGTTTAAAGCGTATTTGGGATGCGTATTTAATCGTACAGGAATCTGAAATCATGCACCCAGGTCGTGTTGGAGAGGATGAAAGTTGGGGTGGGGCTAAGGAAGTAGATGGTAGGTGGACTCCAGAACCAATCACATATTATGGAGATGCCCTAGAGGACGTATTAGCCAATGAATTACATGGTGAAAAGGCTCAGGGTATTATTAACACAAAGAATGAGGAGGATTGATTATGAAGACTAGTTTAAATGCTTTATTAATTGTAGTATTGGTTTTTATCTTTGCTAGGAATATGGTAAATACGGCAAAGGCAGATGAAGATACTAATACTATTTGGAAGAGTGATGGCTCGTTAGTTATCATTAAGGGTGCTGAAGAGTCAGGCTATGTAGTTAAGGGTGATAATTCAGGTTCTGACATTGAGTATTTTGTCGTACCAAAGGATGATGGTTCAAACACCTTTATTTACGATGAGGGTCTCACTATTTGTAACTCTTCAATGGGTTGTTATTAGTCAAAAAGTGAAGTCTAAAAAAACGTTATTTTTTCCTTTGCAATCATAGTGTTGCATAGGAAATTATAAATTCGATATTAGTAGTGTAAGGGGGAATAAATATGGATGAGTTAGATGTAGATTGGGTTGACGAGGATGGTACTAGGCAACCTAGGGACGAAGAGGAAATGATGTGGACACACGAAACATTAAATCAGTTTGAGTTACTTATTGATACATTAGGAATCTCAACTGCAATGTTTTTAATGTCTGAAGAGCATGAAAAGATTGTTACCGCTTGGGTAAAAGATAGAGAAGATATACAACATAGGAGGAAGCAATAATGAAATGGTTTAAGCACGATTCAGATGCTAACTTAGATGATAAGCTACAAAATCTAATGTTAGACCATGGATTAAAGGGTTATGGTTTATATTGGTATTGTTTGGAGTTAATAGCAAACAAGTTTGACCATACTAATATAACGTTAGAACTAAAGCATGATGCTAGAATAATAGCTAAAAATACAGGTGAAACTGTAAAAGAAGTAGAGGATATGATGAGAAGAATGGTTGAGTTAGATTTATTCTCTCAATCACAAGGTATGATTCAATGCTTAAAGCTAGGTAGTAGGTTTGAAAGTAGTAGCACTTCAAATAAACTTACAAGAGATGTTATTAGGAAGTTAAAAGAAAAGTCATGTCGGAGTCATGATGGTGACATGACAGATAAGATAAGAATAGAAGAGAAGAGAGTAGAAGAGAGTAAACACTTAACTAACTTTAATACTTTCTATTCTAAATATCCTAATAAGGTTAAACGTTCCAATGCTGAAAAAGCTTGGTTAAAACATAAACCTGATATTGATATTGTTATGAAAGCATTAGAGTATCAACTCTCTAACGATAGAAGGTTTAAAGATGCTCAGTTTATACCACATCCAACAACATGGATTAATGGCAAAGAATGGGAAAATGAAGTAATTAAGAAAAAAGGTAATTCAACTTACTTATAAGGAGAAATTATAAATGGAAACAAGAGAGGAATTAATGAAAAGAATAGCTGAGGACTATGGTAAGGAATTTTGGTTCTACTCTATTGAAGAGCAACAAAGTTTAATAAATGTTTATAGAGATAAGGAGAACGCATAATGGAAAAGATACAGATACAAGGTAAAGATTACATCACAGTCAGCGAAAGGGTAAAGGAATTTAGAAAGCTACATCCTCAAGGTCAGATTCTTACACAGATTATGGCTAATGCTGATGGGCAGATATTGTTTCAGGCTAAAATTATAGTAGATGGAGTTCTTGTTGCCACAGGCCATGCTTATGAAAAAGAGGGTTCTAGCTTTATTAACAAGACTAGCCATGTTGAAAATTCTGAGACTTCAGCAGTAGGCCGTGCTTTAGGAATGTATGGTATTGGAATAGACACAAGCCTAGCATCAGCGGATGAAGTAGCTAATGCAGTTACACAACAAAAAGGAGATTTTAACTTATGATAGGAAGAGACAATGTTTTTGAAGAGTTTGATTTGGATGCAAGTGACCCAGATTCAATAGATAAATTAATAGATTTATGTAATCCAGATGAGGAGGACGAAGATGACATCAATTAACGTAGACACTATATTGTCAGACAAAGAGTTAATACAAGGTAGTGATGAATGGTTCGCTGCTAGGATGGGTAAAATTACTGCATCTAGGTTAGGCGATATAATGCGCAAGACTCGTTACGGAGAGTCTACTTATAAAGCAAAGGTTAGATTAGAACTTGCTATAGAGCGTATTACAGGAAAATCAGCTTCATCAGTTGTAATGAATGAAGCAATGAGGAATGGCGTAGAACGTGAACCTGATGCCCGAACGCTATTTGAAGCAGTAACAGGAAAAGAGGTAGCTTTGTGTGGTAGTTTTGACCATCCAACCATACCTAATACATCAGCAAGTCCTGATGGATTGCTTAGAGGTGAGAATGCAGTGTTAGAGATTAAGTGTCCTACACACGCCACTCATGCTAAAAACCTTATGTCAGAAACAATGCCTAAGAACTATATATATCAGGTTCAATGGCAGATAGCTTGTACAGAAAGTGACTTTGCATATTTTGCAAGCTACCACCCAGATTTCCCACCAGCCTTGCGGTTGAAATGGGTAAGAGTCGAGAAGGACGACAGTGTTATTAAATCCTTAGAAGAAGCGGTCAGACAATTTGATATTGAAATTGAAGACCTTATTATTAAAATCCAAAATGGAGGAAACAAAAATGGCTGAACAGTATGACAACACAAATTCATTTGCCTTATTTAAGCAAGTGGATAAACAGGGTAACGATGCAAGGCCTGATTATACAGGAAATGTAACGTTGGAGAATGGTAAAGAGATGCGCATGGCAGCATGGGTTCGTGAATCTAAGTCAGGTCTTAAGTTTTTAAGTGGACGTTTATCTGAACCACAACCTAAAGCTGATGTAGGAAATGCAGCAGTAGAGGGTTCTGAAGACGTACCATTTTAATTCAGGAGGTCTTAAACCATTTTGATGGAGTTCGTGAGACAGGTAACGGCCAATATTCATGCCGTTGCCCAGCTCATGAAGATAAGAGTGCATCACTAGGAGTTAAGCAAGGAGATGGAGACAGGATACTTCTAAACTGCTTTGCCGGATGTGATGTTAAGTCTATATTAGATTCAGTTGGTTTAGACTGGAAAGACATACTGCCTGATAATCAGTTATATCAAGCAGAGAAACATAGTTTTAATCCTTTTGCAGTATTGAAGATGATTAGAGATGAGGTATTAATCATAGGTTTAGCAAGTGCAGATATACGAAAAGGTAAAGCACTTAATGATGAAGACCATATGAGATTAATGAAAGCTGTAGGCAATGTTAGGGATGCTTATAGCAAAACTAAATAGGAGAGAATATGAATACAGTATATAAGGTTTCAGGCGGTGTTAAGGATTACTTAGTAACACCTTGGGCAATGGGTGCATTTAAGGCTAGGTCTTATTTAAGGGCAAGGGGCATTGATGCTATTGTAACAAAGTATAAGGAAGTAAATAACAAGTGGGTTAGGGGAGGTGTAAGGTGACAGCACAAACGCTAGAAGATATAATTATAACCGATAAAGAAATTTCAGGTTATATGGAAACAAGAGACACAGGTGAACACTTAAAGATAAAAAAGCCTAGCCAGTATTTTGAGGATGTTAAAAAGCATTTTCATGAAGACTTAACAGGTGGATTATCCTTACCATTCATTAATACTGAAAATGATTTTAAAGTAAGAATGGGAGAGACAACTGTAGTCACAGGCTTTTCAGGACACGGAAAATCTGCATGGCTCAATCAAGTAATATTGCATCTAATGAAAAAAGAGAAGACTATGATTGCTTCTTTTGAGATGTTACCTAAAGCAACACTAGGTAGAATGTGTCAACAAACAGGCGAACCAATGCCTAGTGATGAATACATACTAGACTTTTTAAATAAGTTAGAAAGCAATTTATATTTGTATGACCCTGAAGGTTCAACTAGCACAAAAAAAGTGCTTGAAGTAATTTATTACTGTGCTGAAAAACTTGATGTTAAGATTATGGTAATTGACTCATTAATGAAATGTGGTGTTAATGAAGACGACCTTAATAGGCAAAAGAAGTTTTTAGATGACCTAGCGGTGGCAGCAAGAGACTTAAATATACATTTGTTTATAGTTGCTCATAGCAGAAAAACAAGCTCTGACTATGAACACGCTACAAAATTAGATGTTGCTGGAAGTGCAAACATAACCAACCTAGTGGACAATGTATTATCTGTCCATAGAAACAAAGAACGAGAGGAAGCTGAAAGAGAAGGAGATACAACAAATGAAATTATGTTTACGCCTAAGTGTTCTGTGCATTTAGTTAAACAAAGACATGGTAAAGGTGTAGAAGCTAAATGGAAGTTTGACTTTCATCCTGATACATTCTCTTATTCGGAGTGGATGTCATGATGATTAAAGACTTTATCAAAGAAGTAAAGAAAACATTTGGGGATGAGGTTGAGTTTAAGGCCACATCTAAAGAAGGTAAAATTTACAGGAGCAAAGGCTATGAAAAGATACAAAGTGACATCCGAAGAGGAGTTGGAGAACGTAAGAAAGCAGATTGGTGAGTTAGACTTATCTAAAGCTTGGGAAGTAGAAGTAAAGCCGTTTGCCTTTAATAGAAGCACACAGCAGAACAAAAAGTATTGGGCGTTAATAGGTGAGCTTGGTTCTTTTCTTGGGTATTCTGAAAGTGAGATGCACGAGCTTATGAAATATAAGTTTCTTAGTTATAAGCAAGAGCTTTTAGGAGATGAAATGGTGGTAATCCCATCTACATCTAAGCTAACGATTAAAGAGTTTGTAGAGTATTTAAATAAAGTAGAAAGGTTTGCTATCAGTTTAGGATTTACATTAGATGTATCACAATATGGTTATTAGGAGAACATATGAATTATTTATCGGTATGCAGTGGAGTTGAAGCCGCATCTGTAGCGTGGAAAGGATTAGGTTGGAATC
>Ga0233444_10006501_pt1 | contig 10422 bp, 8 predicted proteins | sample SI_124_October20_6_FD_182792 | JGI IMG/M metagenome (GOLD analysis project Ga0233444, IMG submission 182792) | Seawater microbial communities from Saanich Inlet, British Columbia, Canada - SI_124_October2016_10_MG | ecosystem: Environmental > Aquatic > Marine > Inlet | place: Canada: British...
TTTGGTATCTATCACGGACATTACGAGCCGCGATGACTTCTTCTCGCCATGTTTGAAGTGGTTTGTTTTCCATACGAGATTCGACTTGAGCAATCAGATGCGTCCCCTTATGTTCATCCCATGAAGAAACGTTAGGGGTCAGGGGCTGCAAGTGTGGTCGGAGATCATCTCGAAGGGAACGAACGAGTTCTTGAGGTGGTTCAACCCATTGTCGCTGTTTTACAGCTTCAATCAAATCTTCTGGAATCTTATCTTCTGGAAGATAATGGGGGTCGCCGAATTCAACCCACATATCTGTACGGTAATGGTGACGAACTCGAAAATGCAAACCAACTGGCTGGAGGACTGGGCATTTGTCCCCACTTGCCTTTGCGATTGCTGCTGCTGCGAGGACAGTTCTCATTGGTCCTGTTCTAAATCTGAGCATGTGGGATAAATCGTGACTTGTCCCTTCTGGGAAAAGAACACACGCGAATCCACTGGAGATTCCAGTTGCAAGAGTCAATAATGAACGGCCATTAAGATTCGTAGCTTCTTCTTCTGAACAACCTCCGCGAAGCAATTCTGCTTTACGAACTACAGGTTGAACAGCTAATCTACGAGTCCAAAATGAAAGTATAGGGCGTGTGACGAGGTCGTGACGGCCGCCCATTACGAATTCTTTAGGGTGTGCCAGCATGATTCCAAGTGGGTCGATAAGGCCGTTCGTGTGCCAAGATGTGCAAAGTGAGCCTCTGTCTGATGGTATCTTTTCTGTACCAGTGTATTCAATGGTTCGAAACTGATTTGCCGCCGTTCTTCGGCAGAAGAAGAATGCTAATTTTGTCCAGAAAAACGAGCCTGGTGTAGATTTATCGTAGGATGGCATTGGAGTGTTCAACAATTTCTCCATCTTCATATTCGCAGAAGATTTGGAAAGGATTGGCAAGGCCTCGCCTCTATGGTCAACTGCTCCATCCCAATCTGCAACCCCTTTGGCCATTCATTCCCCCTCCGTTTGTAGTTCCGAAGCCAAGACTCTTAGTTTGTCGTGGTCAATTTCTTGGCTTTGATGCGGCCACATTGAAGCCAGGGTCTTACCAGAATCGTTTTCTGTTCTTGGAAGGATGTGTATGTGTACGTGCGGTACTTCTTGGCCTGCAAGAGGTCCGTCATGGACAACGACGGTGTAATCTGTCGTGTTGAATTTTATTGTGAGTAAACGCTGTACTTCGACTACTCCTTCCATAAGTTGTGAACGTTCAAGTGTTGACAAATCCCTCATCCTTGAGACTGGGGTTGTTGGGATCACAAGAGTATGCCCTTCTCGTCTCGGGAATATATCGAGAAAAGCATACCACCCTTCGCCTGATCCAACTTTGTGTGAAGGGATATCGCCTGACAATATATGTTCAAACAATGTTTTCTCGGCCATAGAACGACCAGGCATCCATTACAGATAATCAAACCGCAGATGTAGGGTTGAGAATCCAATTTCCTGATGGGCCTTTTCTCAATGCGAGTGTACCGGTGGAGCCGTCACTGTAAACAAGATTGTGATGGAGTTGTTCAGAATCAGCATCTGGGTAATCTGAACGTTGGTGGAGTCCACGAGATTCTGTTCTCAATTCAGTGCTTCTTACGCAAGCAAGTCCTAATCGGATTGCTGCTTGAGCTCTTACCGTCTCGAGGAGATTCTGATTTGCAACAAAAGATGTTTCGTCGCAATGAAGTTGCTCACCTCGAATTGAGAGTTGATTGAGCGATTCTGAAGCATTTGCTAAAACGTTTGCATCAATTGCTGGAGTTTGGGTTGATGTGAGAATCTCACATAGACGTTGAACAACGGGTTTGAGACGTTGAACTGGCCCGTCTGATTCAGCACCAAGCATGTTTAGCTCGGCCTCAGTGATGTTCAGAGATGTTTCAAGAACTGAAGCGCCGGTGAATTTACGTTTTGTAATCCATTCAGATGCGTGGACACCTGCTGATTCTCCTGAACAAATTGCCTCTAGTAAACGGTTGCCTGCAAGTACATCTGCTCCATGGAAGCCGCTTGAAGATGCATCCCCAGCAGCGTAAACCCCTGTGAACCAACGCGCCCATGTTTGAAGGACAACTCTGCCATTCTCATCGGTTGAAAGCCCGCCGAGGGTATGGTTTGGCCTTGGTGCAACCTCGATTGTTTGCCGATGCATATCAATGCCAAGTCGTTGCTTGATTTGATCAAATGTCATTGCCCACCACTCAGCGTGTTCTCCGAGTTCACGGGCATCGAGAACTGTCATGCCTGCTTCATGCATTTTCGAACAAATTTCTGATGTCATTGACGATGCTGATACCTCGATAGCTGTTCCAGATGGCGTGTGCAGTGTTGCGCCGTCTGATAGAATTGACTGGGGAATTATCATGTTTGTACCGACGACACCAAGCGGTGCATGTGCAACAAACTCCATGTTTCTCAGTGGAGCACCTGCACGATAAGCCATGTCCATCCCAAGAGAGGTCGATCCTGTTGTGAATGCGCCCTCGAATCCACCATCAGCGATAATCAGTGCTTTGCATTGTACGGTTAGAACACGCCCGTTGATCATGTCGAGTGCTGTAATTCCATTGATTGAGTAGTTTGTATGGACGAGCTCAAGCGGTACTTGGTCGCCTCTTCGAGTGACACCGTGCCTCATGCACTGTTCTTCGAGAACTTGTTGGCATTCACGGATTGTTGCGTCTCCAGCGTTGCAAAGTCGAGGTTTACTATGACCTGCCCCGGAGTGGCCTTTCACGATTCCTTTCGCATCTCTGCGAAAATTGACTCCACGTCGTTCGAGGAGATCAACGGTGCGAAGTGCGTCAGTAGTGTACCGGGCAACGATGTCTTGGTCTGAAAGAAAATTACCGGCGCGGATTGTATCCTCTCGATGTCCGCGATTACTTTCTTCTTGAATATGACAGGAGATTCCGTTCATAGCAGCATTACCGCCATCGCCTAAGCCAGAAGAGCTCATCATTAGGACGTTTGCGCCGCCCTTTGCAGCTTCTGCAGCCGCTGTTAGAGCTGCAGGTCCGTCACCAAGTACTACGATGTCCCATGCTTCCATATTAGAACCCCAATATTTGAGGGGAAGCGAAGCCCTGCCATAAGGAAAGCGCTTGGTCAACCAGAAATTGTCTCGGCTCCAGCCTCAGGTATCGGGCGGTCAGAGAACCTTCGTGCAACAAGGAGTTTTCGTATTCTTTCTGCTCGTTGATGGCTTTCTCTGGGTGTGACAAAAGTTCGTACTATTCTTGAACCTAGTACGGTGCCATCATCGTCTCTGAGGGTCACTTGAACCTGGGCATCTCCTTTGAATTGTCGATCCCAAGCCACGTTTATCCAAAGGACAACCGTTCGTTCAAGATAACGCGGTAGCCAGTCGAGTACATCGTCGTCAGAAGGATGTGTTAATTCAACAGATTTTGTTGGAGGGGGGCATGGCATTAGCTCGAATCTGTGATCGATTGATTCGGGCTTTCCTCCTGGAACTTGAACCTCTACACGGGCGTGCGTTGAATCAAATGTCTGGTTATTGAGAGCGATAAATAAGCTTCCTGAGCCGTCGTAGCACATCGTGTCCAATGAAATATCCATTCTCCAAGGCGAAAGGAGAATTTCTAGAGAGCCGGTTAGAAGATCGTTTTGCAATCGCTCAAACAAGCGGAATGCCCCTGGCTGCCATGCTCGTGCATGCTCAAGAGCGCGTTGAATTGATCTCCAATTGAAGAACGTTTCATCTTGAAGAAGCGTACGTTCAATCGCCTCTGGTGGCATGAAATCGCGAAGTGATTTGATGACTTCGTTTGAAGATACAACATCTGTTGCATGGAGATGGAGGAGGAATAACAGCCGCTCTCGTGCTTGAATTGGGTCGGTTCCTGGTAAAATACTCGAAGTGAATTTGTCTTGCCATGAACTCCATTCAATTTGTGAGTCGGGGTCAAGGTGAGCAAACAATAATTCTCCTAAAGGAGACCCGAGTTGAGTTGGGTGGTGAGTTGGAGCATAGTGAATCAACAAAGGCATTGAATCGGCTTGAAGACGAACATAGAATGTTGTCAGTATCGAATGGATACTAAGTCCAATTCCTGATGTCATGGAAATGAGTAGGAGAAGATTCCAAGCAACGGTTCTTGGCGTAATCAATGTCGATAAGCAAAGTAGAGTAAGCGACGTAGTTGCAAGGAAAGCACTGATATTGTTCTGACGCCGTCCATCTCGTAGACCTTCTAAAATCCGGTCCATTCCTGGTTGAGCTCGTAAGGTATGTCTCCTGCCATCACCTATTCCGCCTTGCTCACGAAGTGATATTTTCGCTTCAACTGCAGACCATGTTGCTTCACTACCTGCAATAGGGGGGCCAAAAGCTAAGAGGAGTGGAATTAACCAAATTAAGAGAACAATTAACGGATTTGAAGGCAGGAATGAGGGATTGATTACAAACAAAAGTGAGGTTCCTGCAATACTGAATCCAACGATATTTCTGAAAAATAAGAAAAAGCGGTTGGTGGCTATCTTCCCGCTCTTCATTCTTAGAAGTTCACTCTTCTCCCAAGCCTCTCTTGTTCGCGCCAGCGGATCTTCGCTGCGAGAAAATCCATGGCCATAGGGGTCTGGGAGAGATTTGAGAGTGCGCCTTGTCCGGGCGATGATGGATTCGTCCTCTGGTTCCATCTCGCTCAGTTCTTGTGAGAGAAACTCCACATAAGTGTGCTTCGCTCTATTGGAAGCGAATTAGAAGATTTGGCGGGCGTGGCAGGATTTGAACCCGCGATCTTCGGCTTAGGAGGCCGACGCATTATCCAGCTGTGCTACACGCCCATCAGTCCCAAACCGCCTCCTATCAAGGAGATTACGCTGGATTGACATTTGCAATATCGAACAACATATGTTCGATTTGAATGCGGCCTTGAGCCGATCTACGAAGTCGCATATCACAACTGGCAATGGCCTGCAGAGCGGCATTGAGAGTTGATTCTTCCAGGTTTAATCGCCCGCTTGTCAAAACTTGGTGCGCTTGTTCGACAACATCTTCTGGCTCGAGACTTTGAGAAGAGATGATTTTGTCGTACATTCCCATCGCTCCTTTGAGTTGACGAACATTCTTGACACCTTCTTTGACCCATCGCCAATCAACGACGCGACCACGAAGAGCTTCTTCAAGCATGATTTGAACATCGGTTGTTGACGTTGCTTTGAGGAGTTTCTGTAGATTTGTTCGATCATCAAGTAGATTCCTTCGAAATAGCATTTCGGTTGTGAAAATCGCTTTCCTCAGATTACCATCGCTCACGTGAGCGATGTCTCCTAAGATCCCCCGTGTAGATTCTACTCCAGCCCGCTTGCATATTTCTTCAAGACGTTTTTGTATTGCGTTGCGAGGTGTTGCTGAAAGGCGAATATGTTGCGTCCTACTGCGTAATGCGTCAATCATTCGCGAAGGTGTTTGAGCGGTGAAAATGAAGCGAGATGTTTTGCTGGTTGATTCCATCATTCGACGAAGAAGAGGTTGCCTTTTGTGTCCAAGATAATCAGCATCTTCGATAACAATGATTCTTGAGATGTGTGCCTCTTTATTATTTCCTCGTTCGGATTCATGCCCCGCTGGAGCAGTATCGCCATCCTCTATTTTTGAGAAAGTTGAGTCAAAGGCATCGAGTGAGGTGCGGCTTGCAAGGGTGTCGCTTGAGTTCTTTCCTCCGGGGCGGAGAAAGTTTTCGAATGTGGCCATAGCTCCTGCGGTTCGAGCAAGATCCTTCGCCTGAAGAACGTGAACAGTCGAGCGCCATGATGGGCCTAAGACTTGTCGAACAATTAGTTGCCAAGTCGCAGTCTTGCCTACGCCTGATGGGCCTGAGATGAGGAGATGTGGGGGGTTGGCTTGCAATGCCACGTGTTGAATGGTGTCAATCTGGCTTGCTTCGAGAGCAAGTTCAGAAAATGACCGAGGCGAATGCGCCTTCAACCAACTCGCCATGAGTATCAAACAACGACAAGGGTCTTTGACCCTTTGCGTGAACTCATTCTGCCTTGAGTGTCTTCTTCTTTCGGTCGCCACTGCTTCGGCGGAGCTTCATGAAAATCTTTGAACCACAGTGACTGCAATGGATTCCATTGCGTTCGCGGTCAAAGCTTTCGTGTGTTCCACAGAGGGCGCACTTGTAATCAACAAGTTCTGACATGAATCACCCGACTTACCCATTGGTTTTGAATCTGTCCGTTCACAGTGGGTATTCTCAAGCTGAGTCAATTCCACCAACAAGTGGCTTCGTAAGGCGAATTTCAGCTGCTTGGCTCAAATCCATTTCTCGGACCGCTGTCGCATCAACCATTTGGCCGTCTACAAACAACCAGTTGCTTCCACTTTCGGTTTCGCAAGCCAACTCAGTTTGAGACATCTGAGCTACAGAGTGCCCGGTTGAATCTGTGATTTGAACGGCGAAGGTTGCTTCGTTAGATCCGCCAACGATTGATGGAACCATTCTCAGAACGTTATCTTGAGTGATGGGTGTGCTTTCGAGTGTGTTGGCATCGACCATTTGACCGTCGACAAACAACCAATTTCCTTGGTTCTGCAACAATTCACCAACAATCTCTTCCTTACTCATCATAACCTCTTGGTCACCAGTTTGGTTTGCAACAAACACCTTGAATGTTTCACTTCCACCAACCATTCCTGGGTTAATTCTGATTTCGGTTGAATTGTTGAGCTCGATGGTCTCAAGTTCTTCAATACTGACCATTTGAGAGTCGACAAAGACCCATGTGTTATCGTTTGTAGATACCATATCGATGATACCTTGTCGAGTCATGGTTTCTTGCTCATGACCGCCTTCTCTTGCTACGTGTACTGTGTATGTTTTGTCCAACATTGTAGTTCCTCGATATTCTCCAACTTCAACAGTATATGAAGTCGCGATGACTCGGCAAGTTCATGGATGTTCTCGGCACGAATCGGAACATGAGCAAAGCGGATGCACTTGTCATTGATGTTGTTGATAACGGCGGCCAATGGACACATCGTGAATGGAGAATGTTACGTTATCTCAAAGTCGATACGAAGATTATCCCTAATGACACGCCCGTTGAAGACATGAGAGAGCTTGACGGTTTGATTCTATCAGGTGGCGCTGCACGCATTGGCCTTACAGGAGAGTTAGGGAATTGTGCAGAGTACCTGAAACTCGAGATTCCTATCCTTGGGATATGCGCTGGTCATCAATTTATGGCTCGTTTCTATGGAGGAGATGCCAGAGAATCCCCTAAACCTGAATTTGGAGCGATGGAGATCGAACTTCTGGACGGAGGTGGCAAAATCTTTGCTGGAACGAACACAGAGCAGACGGTATGGGAATCACATAACGATGAAGTCCATGTGGTGCCAGATAATTTCTTCGTTACTGCAAGCAGCCCTTCTTGCCAGGTACAAGGTATGGAAAACGATGAAGGAGACCGTTTTGGTTTGCAATTCCACCCAGAAGTAAACGACTCTGAGTTTGGGAAAGAGATGTTCGAAAATTTCGTTCGGGTTTGCAGAGATAGAAAACAATAATCAGAATTTCAGATTTGCTTGTCGTGCAAGAAGAAGAATTTGCATGGAATGTTCCAGCATTGCTGCATTTGCCATTGCTTGATCCAAATTTGCACCGACCGCATAGGCGCCGTGTCCTCGAACGACGACACAACGCAAACCACCTTGATTCAAAGCTTCAGCAACCTGACGGAGGAAATCTGTATCCATTCCATCTGGATCAACAATAACCACTTTTCCTATGTGTTCTTTACCAATGACATCGATTGGCTGCACGATGATGAGGTCTTTCTCGCAACTTGCAGCTGTTGTGTAAGGCCCATGCATGTGAATGGCTGCTGCAGGACCTCCTGTGACGACTGAAACTGATGCAAGTAATACTTCATGCACTTTCCAATCTGCGATTGCGCCTCGAGGAGGCGCGCCACCAAGTTGGCCTCCTACTATTCCTCTCTCGTCAAGGCGTGCAAGCGAAGTTGAATGTCTGGTGCTGATCATGAGTCCCGGTTCATCGGGATGGAGCATGGACATTGAACCCATAGATCCCTTCACAAGATTTGCTTGATTCAGTTGTCTGCCCATACGAGCGAAATCTGCAACGAGGTGTGGTGCGACAACGATGTTATCGAAAACGATTGGAGGCATTGGGGTTTCTTCCAACTCTTCGATGACTTCAACTGCCCCAACTAAACTTCCCCGCAGACGTTCAATTTCTGCTGTTAACCGAGCAATTTCATCTTGGTTTCCTGGTTCGGAAACAGATTCAAGGATCGGTTCTCCTCCATCTTCTGGCTGTTCCATTACCTCTGGTTCATCAGGTTGAGCGGCAATAGATTCGACCTCTTGCTCTGGGGCTGATACAGGTACTGGTTCTTCAGTTAGAGGAGCTTCTCCTTGTTCAACTTCGGGAGCTGATTTTAGTTCTTCTGTTGGTTGTTCTTCAACGATCTCTGGAATTGGCTCTTCTTCGGTAACCTTCTCGATGATTTTCTCAGCAACTTCTTCGGCCGGTTCTGGAGATTCAATCACATCAGAAGGGGAATCGGTTGGGGGGCCGCTTGGAGGTTTTGAAGGTGGACCTGAGGGTCCCGGTGCTGCTGCGGGGGGGCCGCTTGGAGGACCGCTTGGAGGTTTTGAAGGTGGGCCAGACGGTGTTGCTGGAGGGGGGTCACTTGGAGGACCGCTTGGAGGTTTTGAAGGTGGGCCAGACGGTTTTGCTGGAGGTGGGCCACTTGGCGGCCTGGGGAGGCTTGAAAGCGCTGGTGTTGCTGGTTTTGGAATTTGTGCTTCGGGCTCTTGTGAACCCTCTATTCCATCCATTGCTCCGAATGCTCCGTCGAGCATCGAACCGAGTGTGGCCTCTTCGGCCTGTTCTCTTGCCTGTTCTGCAGATGTTTTCTTGTCGGCCATTGTCGTCCCTGACTAAGCCATACCTCGCGGCTTAAATAGCGGTTCCGTTACGGCAGACTGATACCGCCCGCTTGGTGTAGAGGTTATCATGCAGGATTGTCATTCCTGCGACCCGGGTTCAATTCCCGGAGTGGGCGCCTACTCCTCTCAACAATGAGTTGAACAGGAGCCATCATTCTTGCTGCCTGGACTCAATCCTAACTCGGAATGGAGAAATTCGAATCGTGAAGATGTTTTTTTTCCAATCTATTGATAGCCAATTGCTTTCTCAACGCTGAAAGAAGGGGAGGCATCGTTAGAATAGAACCACTTAGGATCCTTGGCCTTGGTTGATTTTGCAGCGAATCCTTTCTTGTCAAATTCTGAATGATCGTTTCTGCGGACATACTTGAATACGTCTTTAATTCCCTTTCTTCTCTTACAATCAAGCTTGAATTTGATAATTATCATATCCCTCTCGGCTTTCAAAGTCCCTAACTTCTCTAGACATTCAATGTATTCATTATGAAAAGATCTGCTTGAATTTGTTCTTGATTTGTAGGTCGGCACATAGTTTGTCAAATCGAACAAAGTCTTCGCTGTTTTCTTTAGCGCCTTATGTTGTTTATCCAATGTTGGATGGTTCTTCGCTTTTGTACCGACGCCTAAAATCTCTTCTTCCTTCTTGAACAGTCCAGTAACTTTCCACTTTGCCCATTCAGCACTATCATGTTTCTTCAGATCGCCCCCTTTGATAGAAGGTGCAGGAATATTCAACCCGGTGAATCCAGTGATGCCGCTTATTCCGATACAATTCCCAGTTAATCTTCGCAGGTTCTCTCCAGCAATATCTTTCTTCAATTCAATTTTCTGAATTTGTTTCGATAATTGAACCGCTTTTTTATGGAGTTTTATATGTTCTTTTGTAGGCTTCATTTCTTTGTGTATCGAAGTCGATTTATCGAGATTTCTTAATTTGATGGCATGGGGATTGTATTTGTTTGAAAAATCCGTTCCTTCTTTTATGACTTTCTTCAATAACGAGGGCGTGAGTGTAAACCATTCTTTCCGGAACCTGTTTTTTGCGAAAATTTTGTGTAAATGTCCTTCCAAAAGTCCCATGCATTCAGAATCGAATTTGTGCTGCTGTATAATTTTGAATGGGTTTCCAGTTTGCAAGCCTGCAATCCTGCTTGAAACTTCGTTTTTCGTTAATCCTATTTTGAAATAATTTGACTTTTTACCAGGCATCTCAAAATGAAGAATATAGACCCAACCTTTATCAAAATTGTCGCCCGCCATGAAGCTCTTAGAAGGGCGTTACATATAGCGATTATTGGTAGAAATAATACACTCATTACTGCTCCAAAGCATTCTTTCACACCTCATCATTTTACGAAGAAATGTTGAGGATGGGCGGAGGAGTTCAAAAGTAGCCTGCCGGGTGTTCCTTACGATGGGGCTTTACCAACTATTCCTCACGACGATG
>Ga0233444_10006505_pt1 | contig 10420 bp, 8 predicted proteins | sample SI_124_October20_6_FD_182792 | JGI IMG/M metagenome (GOLD analysis project Ga0233444, IMG submission 182792) | Seawater microbial communities from Saanich Inlet, British Columbia, Canada - SI_124_October2016_10_MG | ecosystem: Environmental > Aquatic > Marine > Inlet | place: Canada: British...
TCTTGAGGATAATCGTACTCGAGGCGGGACTTGAACCCGCACGAACATTACTGTTCATTGGATTTTAAGTCCAACGTGTCTACCAATTCCACCACTCGAGCTTGGACATAAAATAGAGCGAAAGACGGGATTTGAACCCGCGACCCTCACCTTGGCAAGGTGATGCTCTACCCCTGAGCTACTTTCGCAATTAAAACGCAAATGTAAGGCAATTTCCACAAAAACTACAAGTCCTTTTTCTTCCCCAACTTCTTCCGTAAACTATTGAGTTGCATCAATGCCTCTATCGGAGTCAAGTGATCGATTTCCAAATCCATAATTTGCTCTCGAATTTCTTCCAATAAGGGATCGTCCATTTGAAAGAAATTCAACTGCATATTGTCATCCCTTTCCATGCCTTTTGCACCACGACTTGCTTCTAACTTTTCGAGCATCTGCCTCGACTGCCCCAAGATAAATTGAGGCATCCCTGCCATCTTTGCTACATGAATTCCAAAGCTATGCGCACTGCCACCTGACACTAATTTTCGTAAAAACAATACCTCATCTTTGAGCTCTTTAACAGAAACCGAAAAGTTCTGTATCCGTTCATATTGCTCTGTCATCTCATTGAGTTCATGATAGTGCGTTGCAAATAAAGTTTTGGGTTGGTAAGGGTGTTCGTGCAAATAGGTGACAATCGCCCAAGCAATTGATATCCCATCATATGTGCTGGTACCTCGCCCTATTTCATCGAGTAAGACCAAACTGCGTTCTGACAAATTATTGACAATCGCTGCGGTTTCGTTCATCTCCACCATAAAGGTTGATTCACCCAATGAGATATTATCACTCGCCCCAACACGCGTAAAAAGTTTGTCAACAATTCCAATTTCAGCTCGACCTGCTGGGATATAACTTCCCACTTGTGCCATCAGCACAATAAGTGCAGTTTGTCGTAGCACAGCCGACTTACCCGACATATTGGGCCCTGTAATCATAATGATTTGTTGGTCATTTTTGTTGAGCTCCAAGTCGTTGGGTACATAAGACTCTTCGGGTGGAATTTGATATTCAATCACAGGATGGCGTCCTTCAACTATGGTCAAAGAAACACCATCATTTATCGTTGGGCAATGGTAGTTCCTTGTCTTGGCCAAGCTGGCAAAACCACATAAACAGTCAAGCTCTGCCAACAAACGTGCGTTCTGTTGTATGGCTTCTATATAAGGTACAAATCCCTCAACAAGCTCTAAAAACAAGCGTTGTTCGAGTTGAGAAATCTGGTCTTCAGCCCCGACGATTCTGGTCTCATAGGTCTTGAGTTCTTCAGTGATATACCGCTCTGCATTGACAAGGGTTTGTTTACGAATCCAGGTTTGTGGAACCTTGTCTTTGTGCGAATTGCGCACCTCGATATAATATCCAAACACATTGTTATACGATATTTTTAGAGAGCTGATCCCTGTACTTTCTGTCTCTCTTTTCAGCATCTGGTCAAGAACTTTTTTCCCGCCTCGAGCCATGGAGCGATACTCGTCGAGTTCAGCAGAAAAGCCATCCGCGATGGTGTCACCTTTGCCCAATTGCGCATGGGTTCAACCCTTTCCCGAAAAACTGTAAGGCCATCTGTTCACTTTGCGATGTAATTTCTGTGATCTCAGGAATCAGCAACAAGGAGTTTTTGAGTTGGTTGATTGCTCGAGGTCCAATTCTTCCTGTTGCCACTTTTGCCATCAAACGCTCCAAATCCCCTAAGGCTTGGAGTAAATCTTGCATACGCTGTTTTCGGTTTGGGTGCGTATAAAAATCAGTAACCACATCTAGGCGTCTTTGAATGGCTTTCAAATCGGTAAGTGGTGCAGCCAACCAGCGTTTGAGCATACGTCCACCCATCGGCGTTTTGGTGTGATCCATCACCTGTAAAAGGGTGGTTGCCTGTGGCGCATTGGGGTAGATCAGTTCCAAATTTCGAATGGTAAATGGATCCATCCACATATGTGCTTCTCGAGCGTAACGGCGGATGTGGGTAATATGATCCAACTGTGCATGTTCGGTTTCATTGAGGTAGTACAGAATTACACCAGCAGCGACTACTCCAGCCGACAATTCAGATATCCCAAAACCCTTGAGTGAGGCAACCCCAAATTGATCTTGAAGTAGCTCCGTGGCATAATTCTGCTGAAACACCCAATCCTCCAAAAAATATGATGGAAACTGTGTGCCGTAGCTTTCCACGATTTGCTTTTTCATCGGCTTGGCAACCAAGACTTCTTTGACATCCAATTGTTGAATCAGCATCGCCATTTCCGTTTGACTTCCTTGGGTGAGTTGAAACTCCCCAGTAGAAATATCGAGAAAGGCCAAACCATGCACTTGTTTGTCAACATGGAGGGCTGCGACAAAGTTGTTTGATTTTTCATCCAAAACCCCATCTGTCAAAGTCACGCCGGGAGTAATGAGTTCGGTCACGCCTCTTTTGACCAATTTTTTTGTTGCTTTTGGATCTTCCAATTGATCGCAAATGGCAACTCTCTCCCCCGCCCGAACCAATTTTGGGAGATAGGTTTCCAAAGCGTGATGAGGAAATCCAGCAAGCTCTGTTTCACTAGCACTCCCTGCACCTCGCTTGGCGAGTACAATTCCCAAAATGCCTGCTGCACGTACCGCGTCGTCTCCAAAAGTCTCATAAAAATCCCCCACACGAAACAACAACAAAGCGTCAGGGTATTTCACCTTAATCTCATTGTACTGCTTCATCAGCGGCGTTTCCTTGGATGATGGTTTTGCGGCCAAATTCAATTGTGTTGTCTTGCTAAAATACTTATTTGCTTTGGAACATTGTTTGCTGATCAAGTTGTATTTTTGGTTCATGCGTAAACTCAAAAATAAGGAGCTCAACCGATTGGATGTGGACAGCTTTAGACAAGCCCCTAAAAGCCCGCTTATTTTGGTTTTAGACAATGTAAGAAGCACCCATAATGTCGGGTCAATTTTCCGCACAGCTGATGCGTTTAGAGTACAAGAAATTTTGCTTTGTGGGATTACTGCAACCCCACCTCACAAGGACATTCGAAAAACTGCTTTGGGTGCGACTGAAAGTGTGCGGTGGCAATACTGCGAAAACACCATAGATGCAATTCAAAACCTACAATCTGAAGGGGTCGTCGTTTTGGCAGTCGAACAGGCGGAAGGGTCAACATGTTTGTCGGATTTCACCCCTCTGTCTGATACCACTTATGCATTGGTCTTTGGACATGAAGTCAAAGGTGTATCTCAAGAAATTGTCAGTGCTGCAGATGCGGTTTTGGAAATCCCTCAAGAAGGCACAAAACACTCGCTAAATGTATCGGTTAGTGTAGGGCTGGTTGTTTGGGAATTATTTAGTTCGTTGACAAAGCGCTTCTTAGCTGATTGATCACTTCGTGGTAGTCTCTTTCGTATGTCACAAAATCAAGCTCACTTAAGTCGATTTCAACAATGTTCCAATCTGGGTGAGAACGCTTAAAATCTTGATAACCCTGACGCACCTTGTCCAAATATTCCGCATCAATCGTTCGCTCATAGCTCCGCCCTCTTTTTTTGATATTCGCTAAAAGTCTGGGGGTTGTTTGCTTCAGTAAAATATACAAATCTGGCTTTTGCACATCGGGCATCATATTGTAGAATATTGTACGATACAGGGCAAATTCTTCAGATGACAGGGTAAACTGAGTAAAAATCAAAGATTTGTGTACTTCATAATCTGATACAACCCCTTGACCAAACAAATTGAGTTGTTCGGAAAGTTCGCGTTGCTGTTTAAAGCGGTTCGCCAAAAATGACATTTCTAATGGAAAGGCATAGCGGTCCGCATCATCATAGAATTTGGGTAAAAATGGATTTTCAGCAAAACGCTCCAAAAAAAGCTTTGCATGAAGATCTTCAGCGATTCGTTTGGCAAAACTTGTCTTTCCGCAGCCGATGGTGCCTTCTATACAAACGCGATTGAATTGTCTCAAAAAGTGAATTGCCGGTCGTTGTAGTCCTTCATTAAACGTTGAAATTTTGGTGGGATCGTCGCATGTCTTCGTCAGTTGCGAAACCGTTTGGTTCTGATTTGGAACTCTCTTTTGAGGAGCAATCTCACAAAGGGGTTGAAGGACAAACAAGCGATCCTGAAATCGCGGGTGAGGTACCGTCAGCTCGTTGGAGTGAAGAACCTCATCTTCAACCATTATCAAATCAAGGTCAATCGGTCGATCGCGGTACAAGCCCTCTACAGCTTGCTTTCTGCCCATTTCGATTTCGATCGCTTGAAGACCTTGCAAGATCGCATTCGGCGATTTTTCTGACTCTGCAACCAAACAAGCGTTTAGAAAAATGGCCCCCGAAAAACCCACAGCAGGTACTTCATACACAGAAGAACATTGCAGGACTTGACCAATTTCATTGTCGATCTGATTTACGGCTTGCTGAAGATTGGCTAGACGGTCACCCAAGTTGCTTCCTAAAGCGATGTATATTTTTTGCATTCCCACCACACAAAAGTCGTAAAAGAAATAATAATCCCTTTATATTTGTAGAAATAAGCCTTTTATGCAGTTTTTAAAGAATTTACTCGCATCTGTTCTTGGAACTTTTATCGCAATTGTACTCGCCTTTGTGTTTCTTTTTATCATGATTGCTGGTGTGGCTTCATCTTTTGACAGTACTGATGAGGTGACTGTGAAAGAAAAATCGGTATTAACAATCAACCTACAAAAACCCATTACGGATCGCAGTCCAAAACAATTTGATTTTGAAACTGCTTTTTATATCGATGCTGAGTCCATTGGCTTGGATAAAATTTTGGCATCTATTCATGCAGCAAAGGATGATGAACGCATTGAAGGAATCAGTATTGAGCACACTTTTTTACAGTCTGGGATGTCGCAAACCCAAGCGATGCGCGATGCGCTTTCAGATTTTAAAGAGTCTGGAAAGTTCCTCTATGCCTATCATGATTTTTATACCCAAAAGGACTACTATTTGGCATCGGTTGCAGATTCTGTTTTTGTTCATCCCGAGGGCGGTGTTGACATCAGTGGGCTTGCATCTGAAGTTCTGTATCTCAAAGAATTTCAAGACATAACTGGCATTCAGATGCAAGTGATTCGAAATGGTGCTTACAAAAGTGCTGTTGAGCCCTTTTTACGCGATGAAATGAGCGATGAAAATCAACGACAAATCAAATCACTCTTAGATAGTTTCTGGAAAGAAATGCTTGTGAAAATGGAGGAACGCACAGCTTTGAATGCCAAAAAAATCAACCAAATCGCCACGGATTTAGATGCCTCAGTTGCTGAAAATGCAGTCAAAATCGGAGTGGTTGACAACATACTTTTGCGCAACGAGTACAAAGACTTGTTGAGAAACCAAATGAAATTGGGTGAGGACGACAAGCTCAATACCATTGATATTGAAGACTATCAGCAAACTGTCAAATCCTATCTTGGCGATGGTAAAGATCGAATTGCCGTGGTCTATGCCCAAGGGGAAATTATTTATGGGGAAGGTGGTGAATTTCAAATCGGACAAGAGTTATTTATCCGAACCCTCAAAAAAATCAAGGGAAATGATCGCACCAAAGCTGTGGTCATTCGTGTGAACTCTCCTGGTGGTAGCTCGCTTTCCTCTGAATTGATTTATCAAGAAATCCAAGCCCTACAAGAAGAAATGCCTGTGGTGGTTTCTATGGGTGACGTCGCTGCGTCTGGGGGTTATTACATTGCAGCTGGAGCAGATTATATCTTTGCTGAGCCCACAACAATCACGGGATCGATTGGCGTGTTTGGCATTCTCCCCCTTGTTGAGGATTTGGCCGAAAACTGGGGTGTGCGTGCAGAACAAGTGAGTACGCATCCAAATGCATTACTATATAGCCCGATGAAGTCTCTCACGCCATCGGCAAGACAGGAAATCAAACAACAAATCAAACGAGTGTACTCCACCTTTTTGGAGCGTGTCGCAACAGGGAGAAACATGAGTATAGTGGAAGTTGACAAGGTCGCACAAGGTCGCGTTTGGAGTGGTTCTGACGCTTACGACATTGGCTTGGTTGACTCCTTAGGTGGACTTGAAGAAGCAGTTGCTTATGCCGCCAAATTGGCAGAAACAGACTCATACCGAACGACAAATTATCCCAAGTTTAGCGATGATTTTGAATCCTTTATTCAATCTCTTCAGCCAAGTCCGTTTGGGCAAACTGCCATTGGAAAATCAATTCAACATTTTCAATCATTTTTTTCAAAACAAACAACGCAAATCGACCATATTCAAACGCGAATTCCTTTTGAACTCAATATCCGTTAATGGATGCGTCAAAACATCTCGCTGCACAAAAACTCTATCTGTATTTAGCTGCGCTATTTATCACTTCCTTGGTTGTGTCGAATCTGATTTTTCAGAAATTTTTCTATTGGTATCCCTTCGATTGGGAAATCATGGGATACAGCTTGTTTGAGCTTTCAGTGGGCATCCTACCCTACCCCATTACCTTTTTGGTAACCGATTTGATCTCTGAAATTTTTGGTAAAAAAGCCGCAAACCGAGTAGTGATTGCAGGTATTTTTGCTTCGTTTTTTTCCATGGGTATTCTACTGTTGGCTGGCGTGGTCCCTGCACTCCCAAATTCGCCAATCGATGATGCAACCTTCAACAACGTATTTGCCTTGTCTCCAATTGCCGTTTTGGCTTCAATGATGGCCTATCTTTTTGCACAGTTTATCGATATTCGTATCTATCACTTTTGGAAAAATCTGACCAAAGGTCGGCACCTGTGGTTGCGGAACAACTTCTCTACCTTTGCCTCCCAATTTATTGACACCTTTACCGTTGTTGGCTTGTTATGTGTTTTTGGTGTGTTGCCATGGGACGCTTTCCCCGGTCTGTTAATTTCTGGCGTTGTGTTTAAAATTCTAGTGGCTCTAATCGATACGCCCTTACTCTATATAAGTGTCAATTGGATTCGCTCCTACTTTAAGCTAGCGATCAATGAAGAAATCAAACTTTAACGGTAAACATTTCATTGTTTTTGGCGTTTTTTGGCTGATTTGCATCGTTATTGGTCATGGGCAAGGTTTTAGTCAAGGTCCCTTAAACTCCCTCTATGCCCACTATGAGCGTTCGATTTCGAACAAAACCCTAGCAGGTGTTGAAACGCTACTTATTCTCAACGATCGTGTGGTTTGGCATCATGCCCAAGGGGTTGCGGATGTTGCCACCAAAACTCCTCTTCAGCCCAATAGTATCTATTACATCCAGTCCATGACCAAGCCCATCATCAGTGTTGCCATCATGCAACTTGTTGAGCGTGGCCTTCTGGCACTTGATGATCCGATTGAAATGTATATCCCCGAAGTAAAAGATTTAGGTGTGGCCCTCAACCTCGATCTTGGAGTAGATAGCCCAACACAAAAGGTCAATCGATCTCTGACCATTCTAGACTTGCTCACTCATGCCTCAGGCCTGTCTCACGGACTTGGTGACAGCAAACTTGATCAGCAGCTTTTCAAAGCGCTATATGATGAAACGCTAAACTATCGTTCTCATCAATCCCTAGAAGACAGAGTATACACGCTTTTATCGTTTCCCCTGGTGGCGCAGCCAGGAACACAATGGTACTATAGCGCTGGCTCAGATGTCTTGGCACTCATCCTTCAGCGGGTTTCCAAACAATCCATACCAACCTACCTCAAGATAAATATTTTTGATCCTCTAGGTATGGATGACACGGGCTATAACCTCGATGAATTACAATCTCGGCGTGTGATGAAACTCCACAGTCGAAATGAAAGAGATACTGTCAAACGACACGAGCAACAAGTCCCTACATCAGGAAATACCATTTATGGAGGTACCCACGGTCTTTTTTCAACAGCTACTGATTATGCGCAATTCTGCTTAATGATCTTTCACAATGGAACTTGGAATGGGGCTCAAATTCTCAAAGCCGATACTGTAAAGAACATCCGAACCAATCACACCGCTGATCTATATAATGAAGAAGGAGCTGGATTTGGATTGGGATTCTCGGTCATCTTGGTTCCTGAAAAAATGAATCGTCCAGGTGGGGTTGGACAACTCCAATGGGGCGGTTATTTCAGTACGCATTTTTTTATCGACTCAGAAAAAAAGGCCATTGGCATCACATTGACCCAACAAATGCCAGGTGGCGAAGACATCAATACGCCCTTTCAAAACGAGGTGTATCGGGCATTGAATTAAGCCACTGATAGGGACACACAAACCCCCTCATGTCCACGTACATTCATCACTTTATGATCAGAAAAAATAAGGTATTGCCCCTTGACACCCACAAGCGTTCCTGTAAATTGTTTTGCTTTAACAAGGTTTACACTCGTTACACTTGTTGGCGGGCTTTGGAGAGGGAACTGTAATGACAATGTTTTCTCTTGTAATGCACTACTGGCATAGTCTTTTACTTCATCGGGAAGGTAGGACAAAGCCCGTTCTCTTTCCGCGATCAGGTTTATGGGTTCGGGGGTTTGGGTTAACATCTGTCGCCAGTTGGTTTTGTCGCTATAATGTACTTTAAGTGCAACTTCCGTGATTCCCGCCAAGTATCGGTTTGGCACCTCCACAATCGGAATGGTTTGATGAGCCCCCTGATCGATCCAGCGAGTGGGCACTTGAGTTTTTCTTGTTACCCCTACTTTAAGACCACTCGATACTGCCAGATAAACAATGTGAGGTTGAAGCTGTACCTTTTTCTCATAGCTCAAATCGCGATCTTCAATGTCCAGGTGGGCTTGACTGAGCTCTGGACGCATCACCCAATCCCCTGCACTTGGCATTTCAAAAAAACAAGACTTACAAAAACCCTGTCTGAAAATCGGTTGGTCAATACCACAACTCATACAGGAAAATCCGGTGTGGATTAGGGATATTGATTTCCCAATAAGGTCATTGACACGAACAAACACAGATGGGAACGTCATATAGTAATCAATCGGTTCGTTTAGTTCCGTTCTCATCTTCCGCAAAGGGCCTTCAATCATCGTACTTTTTTTCGTTATTTTTGTCATAAATATACTCTATTTATGCCCATTCCGTTGCTCCATTCTGTGTTGTCTTGGTTCCTCAAAAAGAGGGTACATCAGATTGAGCTATTTTTGAAATATCCTAACGAGGTGCAAAGCGAATTGCTCACCAAGCTCATCGATCAAGCCAAAAACACTTGGTTTGGACAGAAATATGGATTTTCATCGATCTCCTCATACAAACAATTTGCTGATCAAGTTCCTGTCTCAACCTATGAAGACTTAGCAGATCTGATCAATCGGACTCGAAAAGGAGAACAAAATCTATTCTGGTCTTCCAACATCAAATGGTTTGCAAAATCGAGTGGTACAACCAACGCCAAAAGCAAATTTATCCCTGTTTCAAAAGAAGCCCTAAACGAATGTCATTTTAAGGCCGGTAAAGATATGCTGAGCTTGTATTTTAATAACAACCCCGATTCGCAACTCTTTCAGGGCAAGGCATTGCGCTTGGGCGGAAGTAAGTCTCTTTACGAAGAAAACAATACCTATTTTGGAGATTTGTCTGCGATTATCATCGAAAATCTACCCCTTTGGGCAGAGATTGTAAGTACGCCCAGTCATAAGGTCTCCATGATGGAGGAGTGGGAAACAAAAATGCAAGCCATCATAAAAGCATGTGTCAATGAAGATGTGACCTCCCTTGCGGGAGTACCATCATGGATGCTTGTTCTTTTGCAAAAGATTCACGAACAAACTGGTCACCAAAATCTTTTGGAATTATGGCCCAATGTCGAAGTGTACTTCCATGGCGGGGTGAGCTTTAATCCTTATCGAAACGAATACCGCAATATTTTCCCAAGTGACGATTTTCATTATTATGAAATCTATAATGCTTCCGAGGGCTTTTTTGGCATACAGGATCAAAATGGCTCTGACGAACTCTTGTTGATGCTCGATTACGGTATCTTTTATGAATTTATCCCGATGGACACCTATGGAACATCCAATCAAACTGTGATTCGCTTGTCCGAAGTCGAAGCGGGGAAAAACTATGCCGTTATAATCACCACCAATGCGGGCTTGTGGCGCTATCAAATTGGGGATACCATACGTTTTACCTCAACGAATCCGTATCGTTTTAAAATCACGGGGCGAACCAAACACCATATCAATGTGTTTGGAGAGGAACTTGTGATTGAAAACGCCGAAACCGCCCTTGCCGATGTGAGTAAAGCACATCAAACTTCGGTGATTGAATTCACGGCTGGTCCCGTTTTTATGGATGGGAAGAAAAAAGGGAAACATGAGTGGGTTGTGGAGTTCAAATCACCCCCTAAGGATATCGATCAATTTATGAGTGATCTCGACAAACGCTTGCAAGAGCTCAATTCTGACTATGAAGCCAAGCGCTACAA
>Ga0233444_10006506_pt1 | contig 10420 bp, 12 predicted proteins | sample SI_124_October20_6_FD_182792 | JGI IMG/M metagenome (GOLD analysis project Ga0233444, IMG submission 182792) | Seawater microbial communities from Saanich Inlet, British Columbia, Canada - SI_124_October2016_10_MG | ecosystem: Environmental > Aquatic > Marine > Inlet | place: Canada: British...
ATTTAAAGTGGTATTATATTCGTGAAAATAGTTTTTTTGGATTTTTTTAGCCTCTTCAATACTTACATTAAGTTTTTCAGAGATAAATTTTGACATTTTTTTATCTACTTGATCAAAAACTTTTGTATCTCCTGAATACAATGTGTTGTCTAAGTCAAATAACCAATATTTTATATTTTTTAATTCTCTCATTATCTTATTAAAGTTCCAGCACCCGTATCTGAAAAAATTTCATTTAAAATTGAATGTTGTTTTCTTCCATCCATTATAACAACACCTGTCACTCCATTATTAACTGAGTCTAAACAAGTATTAATTTTAGGAATCATTCCACCGGTAATAGTCCCATCTTTAATCATCTCTATTATTTTTGAAGAAGAAATTTCTGGTATTAATTTTTTTTCCTTATCTAAAACGCCTTCTACATTAGTCATTAAAAGTAATCTTCTAGATTTTAGAGATTTAGCAATCGCACCTGCAGCTGTGTCACCATTAATATTATAAGTTTGATTTTTGTTTCCCAAACCTAATGGTGCAACAACAGGTATCTGGCTATTTTTCACTAATTCATTAATAATTTCATTATCAATTTTTTTTGGAACTCCAACAAATCCAAGTTCTTTATTTTCAGGAGTTACGTTAATGATATTTTTAGTTTTTGTATTTATTGATACAGCTTTTGTACCTTGTTCATTTAAAGAGTTTACAATATCGTTATTAAAGTCAATTAGTACTTTCTCAACAATATTAATGATTTTATCATCAGTTACCCTTAAACCTTTTATAAATTTTGTGGGAATGTTTGATTTCTCTAGTTCTCTTTTAATTCTCGGACCTCCACCATGAACAACAATTATAGAAAGCCCTAATTTATTTAAAATGCCGATATCTTCTATAAAATTATTAAATAGACTCCTTTCTATAAGAACGTTACCTCCATATTTAATTACAATTGTTTCTTTTTTATATTTCTCAACATATTTACTTATATTTTTAATATCCGGTGCTGATGTCGGCCAAAATTTTTTGATTTCTTCTAAAGAAATATTTTCAGGCATTTAATTTGTCTTAACCGTAGTATTTTTAATAATTACCCATTGTTGAGCAATAGTTAAAATATTATTTACAGTCCAATAGACAACCAGACCTGATGGAAAAGAAGCTAAAATTATTGTTAAGAAAAGAGGGAAGAATGCAAAAATTTTTGCTTGCATAGGATCTGTAGGTGCAGGATTTAGTTTTTGTTGTACCCACATTGATGCACCCATTAAAATTGGCCAAATACCAATAATCATGAAGCTTGGTGGGCTCCAAGGAATTAAACCAAATAAATTAAATAAAGATGTTGGATCTTGAGCTGATAAATCTTTTATCCAACCAAAGAAAGGTTGGTGTCTCATTTCTAAAGAAATAAATAGCATCTTATAGATTGCAAAAAAGAAAGGTATCTGAATTAAAACAGGCAAACAACCAGACGCTGGATTGATCTTTTCTTTTCTGTATAATGACATCATTTCTTGCTGTAACTTAACTTTATCTTCTTTGTATAATTCTTTAAGCCTTGTCATTTCTGGCTGAACAGCCTTCATTTTTGCCATTGATTTAAATGAAAAGTTTGCAAGTGGAAAAAACATTGCTCTAATTGCAAGAGTTATTAATACAATAGCTATTCCAAAGTTTCCAGAAAACTTAAATAAATAATCAATTACAAAAAATAAAGGCTTTGTAAAAAAGTAAAACCAACCCCAATCAATAACTAAATCTAATTTTTTTATATTTTGTTTCTCAGCATAATTATCAATTGTTTCAACTTCTTTAGCAGCAACAAATAATCTGAAGTTACTAGAACCACTAGATGAAGAATTTATTTTGACAGGATCATTGATTATATAATTTGCTTTATAACTATTATTATATTGAAAAGTTGATTTAAAGTTCTTTCCTTTTTCAGGAACTAACACCGTCATCCAATATTTGTCAGTAATACCTAGCCATCCTTCACTCGTTTCTCTTACAATTTTATCATCTTTAATATCATCGTAGTCATCCTCATTTAACTCTTCATCAAATACACCAATGAACCCTTCGTGCGAAATATAAAAATTTTGAATATCTGCTGGAATTTTGTTTCTCGTAATTTGTGCATATGGATAAAGTTCTAAGTTGTTAGATGAATTATTTTGTATTTCTTGGCTTATCTTGAAAAGATATTTATCATCCAATTCTATTTTTTTCTTAAATATTACACCTTCATTATTATTCCATTTAAGTGTTACCGGAGTTTTATCAGTTAAAGTTTTATTTCCTTCAATGATCCATGTAGAATTTTTATTTGGTACTTTAATTTTATTTCCAATACTAGTCCAACCAGACTCGACATAAAATCCATTTTCAGTTTGAGCAGGATTTAAGAACTCAATATTTTTCCCCCCTTCAACTTTTTGTTTATAATTTTTAAATGAAATATCATCGATTAAACCGCCTTCAAGTGATATTGATCCAATAATATTGTTATTTTCAATTTTAATTCTGTCTGATTTATTTATAGAATCTAATCTTGATAGCTTCTTTTCAGGATTGGGATTATTGATCGCAGGCAATTCATTTTTTTTAGCAGTAATCGAATCATCTTTTTTTTGTTCTACTTGATTATTTGTTTTTAAATTTTGATCATTTTTTTTAGGGGCTCCAAAAAAATCCCAAAAAAGTAAAACAGCCATTGATAACGCGATAGCTGCAATTACATTTTTATTATCCATTAAATTTTTCTTTCTTAAGTTGATTTTTTTCTGGCACAAAGTCCAAGCCAGATCCGCCACCTAAATATTTAAAAGGATGACAGCTTAAAATTCTTTTAACACCCAAACATGAACCTTTAACTGTTCCATGCTTTTTTAATGCATCAATAAAATATTCAGAGCACGTAGGAAAGTACCTGCATTTATTTCCTAGTAAAGGTGAAACTATATATCTATAGGTTTTTATAAGATTGATTAGAAGTTTATTCATTTAAATTTTAATTTTTTTAAAGCATTTTTCCATCAAAAGGGTAAGCACACTTTGTTTTTGTGCATAAGCATTTGATTTTCCAAAAACTATATAAGTATAATCTTTACTAATTGCACCTCTTTTTTTTAGTAGTTTTTGAACAATTGCTTTTAATTTTCTTCTAATTTTGTTTCTTTTGACGGCATTTCCAATTTTTTTTTTCATCACGAAACTAATCAATAAGTCAGTTTTAAATTTTGGTTTATAAAAGTTTTTAGCAGCAAAAATGGAAAAAAAATCAGAATGAACTTTTTTTTCTTTTAGTGCTTTTTTAAATTGGTTGCTTTTTTTCAAACTTTCAAGCTTAACCATCGAAAATTTATGTTGAAATAGTTTTTCTGCCTTTAGCTCTTCTTCTGGCAATAAGCTGTCTTCCAGTTTTGGTAGCCATTCTAGCCCTAAAACCATGTCTTCTTTTTCTTACTAAATTGCTTGGCTGATAAGTTCTTTTCATAAATATTTAAAGGTATATATTTTAAATGGCGTCTATTGTACAGGTAAAATATGAACAAAAGTATTAAAGTAATTTTAGGTTCGATTTATTTAGCAATTCTGATTACTTTTTTATATTTCCTTTTTTTAAATTTTGACATCTCTAGAATAGATGATTTTACTTACTATAAAACAATTCAGTTAAATATTGATGAAATTTTAGGAGATAACTTAATATTTAACCTAATGTTGTTTTTCGGATTTTCAATTGTATGGGTTATTCTGCTTGGCTTTGGTTCTCCCTTGCTGCTGTTGTCAGGAATATTATTTGGTAAGTGGATTGGAACTTTTATTTCATCAATTTCTATATCCATAGGCGCATTGTGTTTGTACATTATCGCTAGTTTTTTTTTCTCAGATTTAATTAATAGTTTACTAAGAGAAAGATTTGCAAAGTTTATTAAACGTTTTAAAAAAAATGAATTTAATTATTTTCTAATTTTTAGACTTTCAGGCGGTTTAGGAATACCTTTTTTTTTACAAAATACTTTTCCAGTTTTATTTAATATTGAAAAGAAGAATTATTTTTTTGCAACTTTAATAGGTTTTTTACCGCACTTCTTTGTTTGGAATGCCATAGGAGCAGGTATTAATAAATTTATAAAAGAGTCAGACAGTTTTAATTTCTTAAATTTAATAATGAGCAAAGAAATATATATACCTATTTTTATATTTATAATTTTAATTATAATTTCATCAATTATAAAAACAAAGTTTTTTAATGATTGACATTAATAAAAATAATTTAAATTACGATTTGAGTCCTTACTTAAAGCAGCATAAAGACAACCCAGTTAATTGGCAAACATGGTCAATAGAAAATTTAGAATATGCAAAAAAAAATCAAAAACCTATTTTATTAAGCGTTGGATATGCGAGTTGCCACTGGTGTCACGTTATGGCTCACGAGAGTTTTGAAGATATTGAAACTGCAAATTTAATGAATAAATATTTTTTAAACATCAAAGTTGATAGAGAAGAAAGACCAGATCTAGACTTTGTTTTTCAAAGTGCGTTTCAATTATTTAATCAATCAGGAGGTGGTTGGCCTCTAACAATGTTCTTGGATGAAAATGGAGTTCCTTTTATGGGTGGAACTTATTTTCCAAAAACTTCTCAAAACGGACTTCCTTCTTTTAAAGAAGTACTTCAAAAAGTTCGTGACACCTATGCAGATCAAAGAGAAAATATAATTAAACAAAAAAATTTAATATCTAAAAATTTAGATTTAAAAAAAAATCCTGTTTTGACTCAAGATCTTAAACCTATTCTAGATACATCAATTAATTATCTTGATTCAGTTAAAGGCGGATATAAAGGAGCTCCAAAGTTTCCCACATTTAACTTATATGAAACATTACTGTACTTTTATAATAAAACTAATGATGTAAAGTATATAAATCCAGTTTCTTTAATTATGAAACAACTTTGCTCAAAAGGAATTTACGATCATGTTGAGGGCGGAATATCAAGATATACAGTCGATGAAGACTGGACAATTCCTCACTTTGAAAAAATGCTTTACGATAACGTGCAATTTATTTTACTTTTATCAAAATTTTGTAAAGTTAAAGATGAAGAATATTATAAGGAAAAATTAGAACAAACTGTCGAATTTTTAAAAAAAAACTTCTTAAATGAGTCAAACTTTTTAGGTTCAGCATATGATGCTGATAGTGATGGCGAAGAAGGGAAATACTACGTTTATACTTATGAAGAAATTAAAGATTTAGAAAACATAAACAATTATTTTGATGTTTCAATTAAAGGAAATTGGGAAAATAAGATTATATTAGTTGAAAAAACAAAACCTCCCAAAAAAATTATCGAAAAACTTCTAAATATTAGAACCAAAAGAAACAAACCGTTCTTTGATGATAAAACACAATTAGATCTAAACTGTCTTTGGGTAAGCGCCCTTGTTGCCGCAAATGAAATTTTACCAAAAAATGGGTATTTAAAATTAGCAGAAGACTTTTTTTTAAAAATAGAAAAAAAATATATTAAAGATTGTATCCATCATAGCTATTCTAAAGAATTAGTTTTTCTTGAAGATTATGCCTTTTTAATTAATGCTCTAAACGACCTCTCAGATAAAACATTAAATTTTAGGTATAAAGATCTTGCAAAAAAATTATGCGTTGAAGTTATTGGTAAATTTTATCTTAAAGACAAAGATATCTTTCAGAAGAATCAGATAAATAATAATGATATTTTTTTTAAACCAGTGGATATTGGGGATAATACTATTCCTAATGGCAATGCAATTATGTTAATTAATTTAATAAGACTTGGGTTTATCAAAGAGGCAAACAAACTCTCTGAAAGTTTGAATGGGTATTTAAATATTTATAAGAACCATATGATGACTGCTATTAGAGCACTTGATTTTTTTAATAATGTTAAAACTGGAAAAAATTGTAATGAACAAGGTTGTAAAATCGATGTTTAAGAAATTTAGTTGGTGTGTTTGGTTAATATTAGTAATCTTGTGGAATTATGGTTTTCCAAAAGCTACACCTTTGCAAGATGTATTGGTTGCCGCATTTTTGTCGATTTTGTTTATAATTATCCAGTTACTTCTATCAAGATACTTGCAAAAAAGTAGTTCAAGAAGTAAATTTAAGAATTAATGAAGGAGCGCATGTTATGGGAATTCACTACGATTATAAATCTACACGTGGAGATAAAGCGATGAAAAAAGAAGCTAAGCGTAAAGCGCGTATAGAGGAACGTAAGGCAAAAAGATCTAGTGGTGATTTAAAAGAGTCCAAAGAAAAGATAATGCATGACATTGATAAACCCATTACATTAGAGGATCTAACTAATCCAGATAAAGAATAGCAAAGAATGAAATCTTTTGAAAAGAAGGATTCATTTATTAAAATACGTGAATTCGCGTTAAAAAAAAATTTAAGAAAAAGAAAGAAATTAAAAAAAATAAAGATAAAGAAAAATGTCAGTTCTATCAGACAAGTGGATTAAACAAGCAGCTAAAACAAAAGGTATGATTAAGCCCTTTGTAAGCAAGCAAATAAGAAAAGGAAAAATTTCTTTCGGACTGTCCTCATACGGTTACGATGCTAGGGTTTCTAATGAATTTAAAATTTTTACTAATGTAAACTCTGGAATAGTTGATCCAAAAGTTTTTAAAAAAGATAGTTTTGTAACAAAAATTGGTAAAGAATGTATTATTCCGCCAAACTCATTTGCACTAGCAAGAACCGTGGAATATTTTAAAATTCCAGAGAATGTTCTAGTTATTTGTCTTGGAAAATCAACATATGCAAGATGTGGAATAATTGTTAATGTTACTCCGTTAGAACCAGGTTGGGAGGGTCATGTTACTTTAGAGTTCTCTAACACAACACCACTTCCAGCAAAGATTTACGCAAACGAAGGTGTCTCTCAATTTGTTTTTATAAAAGGTAACGAAAAACCCAGCGTTACTTATGCGAATAGAAAAGGAAAGTATATGAAACAAAAGGGTGTTACGCTTCCAAAGATTTAAAAACCTTTAATGCAAAAACTTTTAATTAAAGGTAAAAAAGAATTATCCGGAAAGATAACAATATCAGGTTCTAAAAACGCTACACTTCCTATTTTGGCAGCATCTATTTTAGCAAATAAAGTTGAACTTACAAATATTCCTTTAGTAAAAGATATTTTTACAATGGTGGAATTGCTAAAATTTATCGGTTTAAATGCCAAAATTTTAAAAAATAAAAATATTATTAAAATTAAAAATAAAAAAAAAAATATTAACACTCTTGCGCCATATAAACTTGTTAAAACAATGAGAGCTGGTGTTTTAGTGTTAGGATCATTGTTAGCTAAATATGGAAAAGCAAAAGTTTCACTTCCTGGTGGTTGCGCAATAGGATCAAGGCCAGTTGATCTTCATTTATTTGCTTTAAAAAGACTTGGAGCAAAAATTAAAATCAAAGATGGATATATTTTTGCTGAAACAAAAAGAGGTTTAAGAGGTGCTAATATTAAATTTCCAAACATTTCTGTCGGTGCAACAGAAAACGCATTATTGGCAGCTTTCAAAGCAAAAGGAAAAACAATCTTAGAAAATTGTGCGATTGAACCAGAAATAAAAGATCTAGTTTTATTTTTAAATAAGTTAGGGGGCAAGATAGAAATTTCTAAAAGAAAAATTACGATAAATGAATGCAAAAAAATTAACGCAAAAATTTTTCACAAAGTTATCTTTGATAGAATTGAACTTGGAACTTACATGATAGCAGGTGCTTTAATAGGAAAAAAAATTGATATAAAAAGAATAGACCCATCTATAGTTAAAAATGAAATAGATGTTTTAAAAAAAATGGGCGTTAAGATAAAAAAAACACAGAAATCAATAACTATTGAAAAAAATAGAAAACTTAAAAAGATTAATATTACTACAAAACCATATCCAGGTTTTCCAACAGATTTACAAGCTCAGCTAATGGTACTAATGACTCAAGCAAAAGGCTTATCATCAATTAAAGAAAATATTTTTGAAAACAGATTTATGCATGTTCCAGAACTAAAAAGAATGGGAGCTAATATAAAAATAAAAAATAAAACAGCTTATATTCAAGGTCCTACAAATTTAACAGGTGCCGAAGTTATGGCAACAGATCTTAGAGCTTCTGTTAGCCTAGTTTTAGCCGGCCTCGCAGCAGAAAGAAGAACTGTCATAAATAGGATTTATCACCTTGATAGAGGTTATGAGCATTTAGAAAACAAACTTAAAAAATGCAAAGCTGAAATAAAAAGAATTTAAGATGAAAGCTAAAAACCTAAAATTAATTGCTAGAACAGAAGAAGATTTAAGAGTTGTTTCAGCTCATTTGCAAGATTCTATTGCTAGCATTTCTGACATTGCTAATTTAAAAAAAAATAAAATTTTTTTAATGCAATTAAATCGATTTATGTGGGAAGATGTTGAAAAAGGGGTATTCAGGAAGAACAAAAGAATAAGAACTATTTTAAAATTTGATAATATTCTTGAAGTTCACTCAAAAAATATAAATCAGTCAAAAAAAAATAAATTTTTAGACTTTCTAGCTATTGAAAGCAGTCAAATGCCTGATAAAAACTATGAAATGAAAATAATTTTTTCTGGAGACTCAATTATAAAAGTTATTTCTGAGGTAATTGAAGTCACTTTAGATGATCAAGGGGATGCATGGGATACCAAAAATAAACCAAAGCATAATTCATTATAATGCTGAAAATTATTAATTATAGTCAAAAAAATTTTTTAGATAATTTAGAAAATATTATTAACAAAAGAAAATTAAATCAGAAAAATAAAACAATTGCCGTTAATAAAATTATATCTAATGTAAAAAAAAATGGAGATAAAGCAGTTCTAAATTATGAAAAAAAATTTTCTAAAGTCAAAACAAATTCAGTAAAGATTGTATTTTCAAAAAAAGAAATAAATGAAATTTCAAAAAAAATTGACAAGAAACTTAAAAAATCAATAGATCTCGCTTTTAATAGAATAAAAATATTTCATAAAAAACAAAAATTCTTATCATTTAAATTTAAAGATAAATTTAAAAATGAATTATCATATAAATACTCAGCAATAGAAAGAGTAGGGGTTTATGTTCCAGGCGGTACAGCAAGCTATCCAAGCACTGTTTTAATGAACTGTATACCTGCAATAGTCGCTGGGGTAAAAAATATTTATTTAACAACACCAACTTTAGGATCAAAAGTAAATCCTGCAATAGTATATGCAGCAAAAAAATGTGGTGTAAAAGAAGTTTATAAAACTGGAGGAGCTCATTCAGTTGCCGCACTAGCTTATGGAACTAAAACATTTAAAAAAGTGGATAAGATAGTTGGGCCTGGAAACGCATTTGTCGCTTCTGCAAAAAAACAAGTTTATGGAGATGTAGGGATTGATATGGTTGCTGGACCATCTGAAGTAAGTATAGTTGCTGATAAAAATGCTAATCCAGATTGGGTTGCTGCAGATTTAATAGCACAGGCAGAACACGATACTTATGCGCAATCTATTTTAATTAGTAATAATAAAAATTTAATTAAATTGGTAAACAAAAGTTTAAAAAAACAACTAAACAGATTACCAAAAAAAAATATAGCTTCAAAAAGTTTAAAAAATTATGGTTTAGCCATTTATGCAAATAATAATAAGAAAATTTTAGAAATTATAAATACTATTGCACCAGAACATTTAGAACTTTGTATGAAAAATAATAACAAAATTATCAAAAAGGTAAGAAATGCCGGCTCAATTTTTATTGGCAAATTTTCTCCTGAAGCAATTGGCGATTACATAGCAGGGCCAAATCATGTGTTACCTACTTCTGGGGCTGCAAAATTTTCATCAGGCTTATCAGTAAATGATTTTTTAAAGCGACATTCATTAATAAAAATTACGAAAACAGGTATTGAAAGATTGGGTCCATCAGTTATAAATCTAGCTATGCATGAAAATTTAGATGGTCATGCAAACTCTATTAAAATTAGATTAAAAAAGGAAAATTAATTGGCTAAACAAGAAACTCTAGAATTTAAAGGAAAGGTAACAGAGTTATTACCTAACGCAATGTTTAGAGTAAAATTAGAAAACAACCATGAAATATTAGCCCACACTGCTGGAAAACTCAGAAAGAATAGAATAAGAGTCCTAGCAGGTGATAATGTTATGGTTGAAATGACACCATATGATTTAACTAAAGGTAGAATAACTTTTAGGTATTAGGCCTTGTAGCTCAGTAGTAGAGCAGTACCCTGAAAAGGTATGTGTCGTAAGTGCGATTCTTACCAAGGCCACCATCAACAATTTTTACACATCGAAAAATAAAATTTAATCTGATAATCATAATAAGATTATGAAAAAGAAAAT